>Ga0209212_1002066_pt1 | contig 29988 bp, 24 predicted proteins | sample RifGroC2_FD_183996 | JGI IMG/M metagenome (GOLD analysis project Ga0209212, IMG submission 183996) | Groundwater microbial communities from Rifle, Colorado, USA - Groundwater C2 (SPAdes) (version 2) | ecosystem: Environmental > Aquatic > Deep subsurface > Groundwater | place: Rifle, Colorado... | reverse complement strand
CAGTCCGCCTTCACAATATGCAATTGTAGCACTTATAAGAGATATTTCGGTGGCTATAGCGGAGAGGCCCCACCCGTTCCCATCCCGAACACGGAAGTTAAGCTCTCCTGCGCCGATGGTACTGCACGGGCGACTGTGTGGGAGAGTAGGTGCCGCCGGAATTTTAATACACGGGCCCCTTCCTTCGAGGAAGGGGCTTTTTTTGTTTTACACCTTGGATCCCCAATACTCCTGTGACCAATACATCCAGGCATAACGCATCGTAAAATGAGGCGTGCAGGATAGGTCTGCCTGAATTCCGTTCAAAATGGCCTTCGTGGCAGGTAAATCAACAACAAGGTGAGACGATTTATCATAATATCTCTTGACAGGCAAAAACAGCCCTCCTATAGTCACGATGAAGCAACAATCCGTGAGTATATCAAGCACCAGGAAAAGGAAGATCATCGCCTTGATCAATTGAGTATGTTTCAGGAGTAACCACCTTTAGGTGGTTCATTCTTTCAATCCGCTTTGAGCGGTTCATAATTTCAAGCCTCCGGCTCTGCCGGAAGTTATGACTGATTACGGGATAAAAACTACACCGCCCTGCAGGGTATGTCAAATGCGGATTTCAGGATTTGAGTTTAAAGTTAGCGTGGCAAAAGGGGATGATTGAAGTCGAGTCAACCCCCTATCAGCAAAGATGATAACACCCGAAAGTCCTTAACAGATTCCAAACTTGCAACGAGATCGATAACAGCTTCCGCCTTTGATTGCTCAAGTGGCTTTGCCGAAAAATTGAGGCATTGTCTAAATTTCATAGCGCAGTCACCAAAGGTGACAGGGTTTTCGGGTGTCCCCTTCGGGTATTCGATGGTACGCTGGAGTATGCGATTGTCTCTGAGCCTAACCGTGACTATCCCAGGCGGAATAACGCGCTTGATCTCGGGGTCAATAACGACGTTTACTTTTGCGGCCAGACTGCGTACGTCTTCATCCGCGATTGCTTCGGGTGTGAAGTCTTCAAGACCAACATGGCCCCGTGCAAGCGCGCATGCAACATTATAATAGAGGCTGAACTTCGCGTGCTGAACCTTTGTCGGAACCCGACGTTTATCTGCGGGTTCACATGTCATGTTGTAACCTCCCTTGGTGTAACGGACGGTGATGTCGACGATCTCTTCCGGATCTATCTTCTCTTCGTCCCGCAAACTAAGTGCCGCGTCAATCGGTCCGTGGGTGACTCGACCGGATGGATATTGTTTGATCGAAACATTCGTTATCTCGAAACGTTTGCCGAGGGAGTCCATCAAAATGTCGGGGTCATAGTTTCCCCCTTCGTAGGCGTTGTAATAGCCGAACTTTCCGGTGAGGAACTCCTCCGTGCCGGGCAAACCGTGCCTTGCTAGGAGTGCCGCCTGTACGCCGGTGGCCGCGGCAAGCCCGTGATGTATATGGAGTGCAGAGGTCCCTCCTTGTTGGAGCTGAACAGATCCTGCACACTGAGCGTAGGCCCAGCCGAGTGTATGGTGAAGAGCCTCGCCTTTCATTCCCAGGAGGCGCCCGGCAGCTACGGCTGCTGAAAATGGCGCAAAGGAATTCGCGGCGAAAGCGCTGGAGCCCACTTTCCTTCTTGCTGCCATCCTGAGGCGCGAGACGAAATCAGCTGCAATAACATAAGCAGCGAGAAAGTCTCGACCGTTCACACCGGTATTCAGTTCTGCAATACCCAGCGCGGCCGACATGATCGGTACGCTTGTATGGTCTCCCGTGATATCGTGGGAATCGTCAAATTCACGGGCACGGGCCATAGCCCCGTTTGCCCAGGTTGCATGTATCACCGGGAGGCGCATTCCATGAACCAGGACCGTTGCTTCGGCCGGACCACCGAGACTCTGGAGCAATCCTAAAAGCGAAGCGATGTCTTCTCCGTTGCTTCCTGCGACGATGACTCCCAGGGTATCCAGGATAGATCTCCGCGCCGCCTCGATCGCCTCTTGCGTAATATTGTCGAACGTTGTTTCTGAAAGGTATGACACAAACCGATCCTCGATTGATCCCATGAATATCCTCCTTTACCAAGACCGAATGACGCAAGGGTAAGCTAAAAGAAAGTTATTCCTCCTGCCCTTGCTTTATAAAAGTGCGTTTCGAAAAAGCTCCTACAAGCAACAGTAGTGCCGCAACGGCCAACAAAGTCGCTGAAATGGGTCTTGTGACGAATATGGAAAAGCTCCCACTTGAAATGAGCAAAGACCGGCGCAGGGCAGTTTCGAAAATTGGACCGAGAACCAACGCTAAAATCAGCGGAGCACCTTCGTATTCATATTTCTTTAAGAAAAAACCGATGACTCCAAAGATGATCATGATGAACACATCGCTTATGCTGTTGTTGATGGTGTATGAACCAATAAGGCAAAAGAGAAGAATAAGAGGGAAGAGAATCAGATAAGGTACTTTCAAAATCTTGACCCATAAGCCGATCAAGGGGACATTCAGGATGAGAAGTAAAAGATTCCCTAAATACATGCTTGCTATGACACCCCAGAAAATGTCGGGAGCTTCTTTGATGAGCATCGGTCCGGGTTGCACTCCATGAATAATAAGCGCCCCGCTGATGATAGCGATCACCGCGTTACATGGAATTCCCAGGGTTAGCAACGGTACAAGCGCTCCATTACAGGCCGCATTGTTTGCGGTCTCCGGACCTGCGACGCCCTCAATCATCCCTGTGCCAAACTGTTCTGGATGTTTTGATAAGCGCTTTTCCACAGTATAGGACGCGAATGAAGATATAATGGCTCCCCCCCCAGGCAATATCCCCAGCAGGAATCCGATCACGCTGCCTCGAAGAATGGGGCCGATCGATCTTTTCCATTCTTCCCGATTGGGAAAGAGTCCCTTCAGCTTTGTAAAGAGTAAATCTCTCCCTCTTATGTCTGATTCGATATTCAGGAGCACTTCCGAAATCCCAAAAAGTCCCATGATGACAGGTATAATTCCCACTCCGTCATAAAGAATCTGAATTCCGTAGGCAAACCGGATCGTGCCTGTTATCGTATCCATTCCGATGCAACCGATAATAATCCCCAGGGTACCCATTATCAATGCTTTGATGATGGATCCAGAAGCAAAGTAAGCCAACATTACGAAAGCCAGTATAATCAGACTGGCATACTCAGGCGGGCCGAATCGTAAAGCTATGGATGCCAGTGGGGGGGCCAGTAACATCAAACAGATTACACTAAGCGTTCCCCCGATGAAAGAGCCGAGGGCTGAAATCCCTAATGCTGCGCCGGCCCTTCCTTTCCGAGCCATCTGATACCCATCGAGGCAGGTTACGACCGAGGCGGCCTCTCCCGGAATATTGACCAAGATTGAAGTTATGGACCCTCCGTACATGGCCCCATAATAGATGCCCGCTAACATGATCACGGCGCCCACCGGAGTGATTTTTAGGGTCGCAGGAAGTAAAATCGAAATAGCCGCTCCGGGACCCAAACCGGGCAGCACTCCCACGAGGGTCCCTAAAAAGACACCGATCAGGCAATAGAGAATATTCCCAGGCTGAAAAGAAACCTGGAAGCCGTAAAGAATATTCTGCCAGAGCTCCTGTTCCATAATTAAATCCCGAGCAGCCCTTTGGGCAGTTGTGCTTTCAGCCAAACTGCAAAGACCAGGTAGGAGCCCAAGGAGGCAAAAACTCCCATCACAAGAGCCAGTTTCCACCGCCGCCTATCCATCGTCAGGATAAGAGTTATTATCAAAATTAATGTGCAGATAATAAAACCGAGATGCTCCAGAAGAAGTGTGTAGGCGATAATGCTTGCAAGAGTAACCCCCCATCTCTGCCAAAGCACTTTTTCGTACCACTTCTTGTTTGAAACAGCAGGTTTTTCATTCAGAGTGACAATGATCAGCAGAATGGAAAGACAGGCTTGAATCACGGCTGCCCAAAATGGAACGAACCCGGGACCGGGAACGTTCCATTCGCCAATGCCGATTCGCAAGGATTCAAAGGCGATGACTGCCGAAATAACAAACAAAAGGATCCCACTTTTCAGATCGTTGAGAGGCAACCAAAAATCTCCTTCTTTATCGAATCTTCCCGAAGGGTAAATTAATGGTGAAACTCCCCGCGGCAAGCCGCCGGGAGTTCTGCAAGAATTTGGCTGAAGGTTAGGACTCTCCTTATTTACTCTATCATTTTACTATCGCTTCTCCTCGGGGATACTCCTATCATTTCTTCTTAAATGCTTTTCCTAATTTTATGTAGTTTTCCTCGATACGATTTTCGAATTCCTTTCCGATTTCGTACCTCGGAAACAAGCCTACCTTCTTCATAAAGTCGATAAAACTTTTATGTTCCCTTGCCTTCTTGAAGGCATCTTCCAACTTTTTTGTTACGGGTTCGGGTAAGCCCTTAGGACCAACTACCCCCACATGGCTCATAGCGACGAAGTCAACCCCGAGCTCTTTCACCGTGGGGACATCAGGAAATTCCTGTAACCGTTCTGTGGTGCCTACTGCCAACATTCTTAACTTTTTAGAGCGTACATACGGAAGATTGGCACCGATCAGACCAGCCGCTTCAATATGGCCCCCAAGCAGGGCGGTAATGACATCACCCTCGCCCGTGAAAGGAACAGGAATGTATTTCACCCCCGCATGCTCGAAGAGAGATTGCACCAAAACCGTAATCGATGCAAAAGTCGCAGATGCCCCGATCCTGACCTTGCCGGGATTTCCCCTTGCATAGTCTGTCAGCTCCTTGACGGTTTTCCAGGGAGAATCCTCCCGAACGTTAAGCGACTCCAAAAAAGTACTTAAACCGACAAGGTACGTGAAATCCTTTATATCGTATGGAACGGGTTGAAAATAGGGTGTAATCGTCAATGATCCCGGATTAATACCGAGGGTATACCCATCAGGTTTAGCGTTTTTAAGGCTGGACATCATTACCGTTCCTACCGCTCCCGGCTTATTGATAACGACCACCGGCTGACCAAGGAACGGTTCGGCTGCAGCCGCGATCGCCCTCACTTGAAGATCTCCAATTCCTCCAGTCGAATATCCCACCATTAGATTTATTGGACGCTCAGGAAAATCGGCAGCGAATAAAGGTGCACCCAGAATACAAACTAATAAGATGATTCCCGCAATCCATTTTGAATTTCTCATTGTCTTCCTCCTCTCACTTTGAGTTAAGATCAAAAAATCCCTTTGGCTAGCAATCAATCTTTACACTAACCCTGTATCAGAAATCTTTTGGATTGCCATGAAGTAATCAAAGAGTGATTAATGCAATGGCCCCTCTCAGGTGAAGTTGCTCTTCAGAATACTCTTTCCAGTTTTTTGCTTAGCCTACTGTAGATCTGTTCCGCTGACAACGAAAAAGAAATTTTCTAAAAAAGTTTGACAAACCGTGTAATATTTTGCTTATATATATAACAATATCTTCGATATTTTGTATAAGATATTTTGTCCCTTTGTCAAGCTCTTTTTGATTGATTTGTCATTAGGGCAATGAATTAGCCTATTGTTTTAAAAAGGTTTCGAAGAATTTATAGAAAAAATTTGGCAATGCTGCTGCACGGTTTCAATCGAATCTAAGGCTTGGAGATCCCTTTTTCGTTGGCTGAAAACATTGCCTGCAGGTACTACCTGATAAAGAATAATTCTGACCTATGCCGTATAAGACCCTTCGGGATACTGTGATTTCCAAGCTGAGGGATGAGATCTTAGGGGGAAATTACCTTCCGGGTGAGGAACTTACAGTAAAAACACTGTCAGAACGTTTCGACTGCAGTTTAACACCCGTCCGTGAAGCTCTCAGGGTTTTAGAGAGTGAAGGGCTCCTCTTGGCCAATCGCCACAAAAGCGTGAAGGTGAGCAAATTGGACGCCCGCGAAGTGGAAAGCATCTCCGAAATTCGGATATTACTGGAGAGATACGCCTGTAAACTGGCCGTTTCCAATATGACCGCATCCCTTTTTCGAAAGCTGGAACTTAACCTGCAGGAGCAGGAGAAGTATGCCTCGGGGGAAAATATCCCGAAATTCCTGAGAGTCAACTGGCAATTTCATAGTGAGATCTTGAAGAGCACGAAGCAGCCAATTCTCATCGAAATCATCAACATGCTGCGGAACAGAACCTCACATTATTTAGAGACCTATATCTATTCATCGAGAACCGTCGAACGGGTGAAAAGAGGGATCGCAGAGCACAGGCAGATTCTCGAAGCCATGAGGCGGAAGGACGTCGATGAGGCCATTGCGTGGACGGAGAAGCATTTATCTACTATCGCCAATACACTGATTCTTTATCTTCGGGAAAAACAGGTACAGGACGATAAGCATTCTTGAGGCTTAAAGTGAAGCTTTCCCATTGGCAATGCCGGAAAAGTGTTTATTTCTTTTTTGAGATAGGGAAAAAATGAGGAGGTAAAAAGTATGAAATACGAATGGAAAGATTTGGAAGGGAAACCCTTTTTCGACCGTGAAAAGTACTGGGTCTCACCGTTTAATTTCCAAACGGAAGAATACAGACCCTTTCAGGGATTGTCCGTGGAGATCCATGATTGTACCCTGCGCGATGGGGAACAGACGCTTGGGGTCTCTTATTCATTGGACGAACGGGTGAGAATTGCGGAAGAATTGTCCGAGTTGGGTGTATCGAGGATAGAAGCGGGTATGCCCATTGTTTCCGAGAGCATCGTGAAAGCTTTGAAACTGTTAATGCGCAAGAACCTCCCGTCCAAGATCTTCTCTTTTGCCCGGGCGCATGAAAAGGATCTCCAATTAACCGTTGATGCCGGCGTTCGCCATGTGGTGATCGAGCATAACGTCAACCCTTACATATGCCGTAATGCCTACGAACTGGATGCGGGCGCTGTCCAGGAGCGGGTGGCGAAGGCCGTCAGGTTTGCAAAGGAGCAGGGATTGTTCGTTACCTTCATGGGCTGGGACCTGACCCGCGGCGATGATATGGATTTCCTCTACGGGATTTACCGGGCTGCCGTCGTGGATGGAGGGGCAGATGGGATTACGATCGTCGATACTTACGGGGTTGCCGCGCCGTACGCCTGCAGATTGCTCGTTAAAAAGTTCCGCGACTGGTTTCCCCAGACCCTGATCGAATTTCATTCACACAATGATTTCGGCTGGGGCGTCGCCGGAGCAGTCGAGGCAGTTGCTGCGGGTGCCGGGTGCATCCACACCGCCGTCAATGGCATCGGAGAAAGAACGGGCAACGTAGCGACGGAGCAGGTGGCGATCGCCTTGGAATTGGGGCTCAAGGTTTCTACAGGGATTTCCCTCGACAGGATCAAAAAAGCATCCCGCTTGGTTTCGGATATTACCGGGATGCGCGTCGAATCGAACAGGCCCGTCGTTGGGGATGCGATCTTCAAACTGGAAACAGGCGTTGCCGCTCATATCCTCACCAAGCTTCCCAAAGGATTGAACGTTGGCTCAGTTCCGTTTCATTCCTCCGTCGTTGGTGCGCCGCCTCTTGAGGTGGTCTCGGGAAGCGGTTCCGGACGGGCAAGCGTCGAATTCATGCTGGATGCCCATCAAATTTCGCTGCCATCGGATCAAATTGACGAGGTGGTGGAACGGGTTAAAAACGAGAGCAGGATCCGCAGACGCATCCTCACCCAGGAAGAGTTAAAAGATATCTGTGCGGCGGTGAAGGGGAATTGACGGGCCGGTTTCAGAACGAAAGTGCAGTCAGACCCGCCCGGCAACTCGGAGGAGATGCAATGGCAAAACGACGCCTTGGGCTGATCGTGAATGGAAGACAGAGAGAAGCAGAGATCGATGTACGATTGACGCTTGCTGAATTTTTACGGGAAGTCCTGGGGCTGACCGGAACAAAGGTCGGGTGCAATCGGGGCGAATGCGGAAGCTGTACCGTTGTGATGGATGGAAAGGCGGTCTATTCCTGCTCGATCCCGGCTGTTGAAGCAGCGGGCAAAACCGTGCTCACCATCGAAGGGCTGGCCGAGAAGGGAGGAAAGCTTCACCCCATTCAAGAAGCCTTCCTCAATGAGGATGCCCTTCAATGCGGCTTCTGTACACCCGGCATGATCATGTCCGCAAAGGCATTGCTCGACTCCAATCCCACTCCGACGGAAACCGAGATCAAAACTGCAGTGGGGGGAAACCTTTGCCGGTGCGGTTGTTTCCAGAATATCGTGAAAGCCGTCTCCGTTGCTTCCGGAAAGATGGCTGCCCGGGAAGGAAGCAGCGATGGGTGAAAAAAGACTGCTGGTGAAAGGAAGCCCGCCGGCGCCGCTCGACAGGGAGCTGACGGTCGTGGGGATGCCCCTGAACCGAAGAGACGGTCTCGAAAAGGTGACGGGGCAAGCGAAGTATTCGAGCGACCTGCATATGCCCGGCATGCTTCATGGCAAGATCCTCCGGTGCCCGCATCTGCGCGCGAGAATCACAAGAATCGATGCAAGCCGGGCGGAAATTCTGCCGGGAGTCAGGGCAGTCCTCACGAAGGAGAATACGAAAGGCTGGCGTACTTATTGGTACGAAATTCCGCAGATAGCGCTCCCTGAATGTCTCACCTACGAGGGACAGGAGGTTGCCGTCGTCGCGGCCGAGGATGTCGACACGGCGCAGCGGGCGCTCGACCTCATCGAGATCGAGTACGAAACTCTCGAGCCGATGATCGACATGGAAGAAGTCCTTAAAAATCCGCCCCCGCCTTGCGTGGCCGATGAAGAGTATCCCGGAAGGGACCTCTTCGATAGAAAGCCTTTCATCCTCCGCAGAGGAGATGTCGAAAAAGGATTTGGAGAAGCGGATTTGACTCTCGAGGAGACCTACACCACACCCACTCAGTACCACGCATCCATTCAAACCCGTGCCTGCGTGGCAAATTGGGACGGACAAAATCTCATCGTCTGGGATTCTACGCAAGGGGTATGGAATTCGAAGGGATCCCTCGCAAAATCGTTCGGCCTCGACCCTGATCAGGTCAGAGTTATCGTCGAGCATCTGGGAGGGGGCTTCGGCTCGAAGGCATGGGCCCATCGGATCTCCTTTTTTGCGGCAAAGCTGTCGATGGCGACAAAGCGGCCCGTAAAGATGGAGCAATCCCGAGAGGAGGAGTTTCTCAACCATCCCCATCGGTACAACTCGAAAATAACGCTACGGATGGGGGCCAAAAAAGACGGGACGCTCACAGCCACCTACGAAAAAGTCTTTTTAAACATCGGGGCTGCCGCCAACCGACACAACTACAATGCAAACGGGATCATTTGGCAGACCTCCAACCTCTATGCCTGCCCGAATGTCCACCTCGAGCAGATAGGCGTATTCACGAATCTGCAGCTTACGGGTCCTACCCGATCCCCTTTCAACATGCCTGCCATTTTCCCGTTGGAATGCCACATGGATAAGATGGCGGGCGCGCTGGGCCTGGACCCGCTTGAATTCAGATTGAAAAATTATTCGACGTACGCCTCGACCCATGTCAAAGCCGAACTGCGTGAAAAGGAGATGAAGATTTCCTATTCCAGCAAAAAGCTGGATGAGTGCATGAAAAAGGTGACAGAGGCCATCGGATGGGAGAGAAGAAAAGCCCTATCCTGCTTTTGCCAGGGGCCCAAACGGAAGGGCATAGGAATGGCGGCATTCATCGCCCACCAAGGAGGAGGGATTTTCCCCAATACCGCCCATGCGGATGTGAGTATCCATCCGGACGGCAGCATCAATCTATACATCGGTGTTGTGGACATCGGCGGGGGACAAAAGACGATCCTCGCCATGATCGCTGCGGAAGAATTGGGAGTTGCCTTGGACGATATCACCCTGATCAGTGGAGATACTGAAGGCACCCGGTATGCCCCTTCCTGCCATTCTTCGAGATGTACCGCGGAGATGGGACCACCGATTCTCCAGGCGGCGGCGCAGGCCAGACAGAAGCTCTTTGAAATCGCAGCCCGCTTCTTACATGTGACGGCGGAGGAACTCGCGTCTAAAAACGGCGAAATTTACGTGCGGTCGAACCCCGGCGTGTCCATGCCGGTGAGGACGATATGCAGCAATATTGATCCGGATAATCCCATTTGGGGAAGCGGAAGCAGGGAGATCAACCCTGAAGACCCGATTTTTTCGTCTTTTGGCGCCCAGGCTGTGGAGTTGGAAGTGGACGTGGAAACCGGGGGCATCAAGATCCTGAGGGTAACCGCCGCGCAGGATTTCGGAAAAGCGATCAACCCGAAACTGTGCCTTTCCCAGATCGTCGGAGGGATTGTTGAATTCGGAGTGGGTTTTGCACTGACGGAAGAGGGTATTTACGATGCCAAGACAGGGAAAATGCTGAACCCGAATCTCCACCAGTACCGGTTGCCCACTTCCCTGGACGTGCCCCACGTCGACGCCTTTCTGGTCGAGAGCCAGGAACCCCATTTCGCCTTCTCGGCACGGGGAGGAGCCGAGCTTACGAACACCCCCACGCCTGCGGCTATTCGGAATGCGCTCTACAATGCAATCGGCATCTGGCTGAACGACTTGCCGCTGACCTCAGAAAAAATCCTGACAGCGCTCCGGGCGAAGCACGAAGAGAGGTAATGGCTATGCTGCTCGACCTACCACCTTTCGATCATATAGATGCGGCAACGATAGAAGACGCCGTATCCTCACTTCAGAAGATCGGAAAGAAGGCCCGCGTGATTGCCGGGGGAAGCGATCTGCTCGGGCTGATCAAAGATGAGGTGAAAGGCCCGGAAATGGATATACCGGATGTACTGGTCAATATCAAAACCATACCGGAAATCCAGCGGATCACTTTGGATCGGGAGGGCAACGTGAGAATAGGTGCGGCCGTGACTTTGAGCGATTTGGAAAACGATGCCCTCATTCAGTCGAGATATTCTAGCCTGCCGCAGGCAGCCCGCCAGATCGGGACCACGCAGATCAGGAATGTCGGAACCCTTGGAGGAAACCTCTGTCAGCGGCCGCGATGCATGTATTTCAGGCATCCGCATTTTCTCTGTTTTAAGAAGGGCGGAGGCCGGTGTTTTGCTGTTACAGGCGAACATCGGGATTATTACAGCATAATGAATTACGGTAAGTGCGTCATGGCTCATCCCTCGGATATGGCTCCGGCCCTGATCGCCCTTCACTCGAAGGCGGTTCTCGCCGGCCCGGGGGGCGAAAGGGAGATCCCCTTGGCAGAGTTCTTTCTTGGTGACGGACGACCTGAGGAAACAGTTCTGACTTCGGCTGAGTTTTTGAAGTATATTCGTATACCCTGGCACATGGGAAACATTCATCAGTGTTTTCTTAAGTATCGCATCAGGCAATCCACCGATTTCGCCCTTTCCAGTGTAGCTGCAACCGTCAGGATTTCAGATGGATTTTGTGAAGAGGCGACAGTTGTCCTGGGTGGAATTTCTCCCATTCCTCATGTTGTTGCCGGTATGGAGGACCTTTTGAAGGGGAAAAGGTTGTGTGAAGAAATCATTGCCCGTGCTGCGGAGAAGGCCTTAGAGGGAGCGCATCCGCTTCGCTTTAATCGGTATAAGGTAGACTTGACCAAGGCCCTGATTCGGCGAGCACTTAATTTCATCTTGGAAAGCGAATCGCGAGAGGGAAGGGCTATCGATCGATAGGACATTACTGTTTCGCGGCCATCTCTGCTCCTTCCCCCCGGTTTATCCTATTCCAATAGTGAAACTCATGGCTCCAATCGTGCCTGTGCATCCTTACCAGGCGTTGAAAATAGATGCGGTTTTCCTTCATGATTTTTCTCTGCCCTGTATAGTTCTTCTTGTACCTTATATCCTCTGCCAGTTTTTCCCCAAGCCGGAAAGCCCTCCTCTTTGCTTCCTCGAAGGCTTTTGGGCCCTGTCTTACGGATACCCCTACGCTTCCGGTTACAAAGGATCCGAAGTTCAACATGGCCTCATTTAGGTAGTCGGTGACCTGTTTATGATGGCCGATTCCTCCTGAGGTTGCTACGTTAACTGTGTACTTGTCGGTCAACAACTGGCAATGAATGGCATATGCCATACGGTCAATCATGGTTTTCATCTGGGCAGTGACCGATCGAAAGTAATTGGGGGAGCCCATGACTAAACCTCCAGCATCCATTATCTTCCCGTAAAGAGCTTGAAAATCGTCCCGCTTCAAGCACCTTCCCGTCTTGTGACAGATCCTGCAGGCATTGCAGAATTCAATATTCAACTTGCAGATGTCCCATAGTTCCGTCTTGGCGCCCTTAGACTCTGCCCCGTTTAGAACAGCCATAACCAATTTCAGGGTCTGGCTGTTAGAATTTCTGGGACTTGCATTTATGCCCAGTATCTTCATCTTTCTTTCCTCACTTTCTTCCTATCTGAAGATGATTCGCAGCAAGTATCGACGAACCGGTGATGCTGGCAATCTTACTTACACTGAGCGTATTGGAAGCACCACACTGAAAAGCCCGTGAACCCGTACAGAGGTTGCCAAACGGAGCCATGCCAATGTCCGACACTTTTCCATTCCTTATATATCAGGAAGCGATACATTTTTCAGCAGGAAGAAATTCACAAGATGTTTCCACTCGGAACCATGCCTCTTGGTGGAGCCTGCCGATGGTGAGGAAGACGGCGAGGTGTCCGTCTCATCCGTCACCTCCAGCGGTGACCATCTTAAACCAGACCTGGTATGGGTATGAGACCTACCGGCAGCCGGGCGGGCGCATAATGGCCAACGGTGAGTTAAGCTCTCCTGCGCCGATGGTACTGCATGGGCGACTGTGTGGGAGAGTAAGTGCCGCCGGAATTTTAATAGGAGCCCCTTCCTCGACGGAAGGGGCTTTTTTTGTTTTACACCTTGGATCCCCAATACTCCTGTGACCGATACATCCAGGCATAACGCATCGTATATAATTTCACTCATCGAAATCAATATTATCAATTCAATCAATATCAATCGGGAAATGAAGAATAAGATCTTATCGAACGATTGTGGAAATCCTTCCGGCACGATCGCAACTTGCGCCGTAAATTGCCACGCCCGTATCTTCTGCAGCAAAAACTACCCGTATTCGTTGGATACGATCTACCACCCGCACCCCAGCCAGGCCGGTACCGCCGCGAAGTTCCTCGCTGTGCTTGATGCACATGGCTTCACGCACGGCCTGCTGGTCGGAGCAGGCCCGTATGGACCGGACCCTAAACCCAAAGGAAGATATCCTTTACATCGCGATGACCGTTGCCGCCTCCGTATGGAGAATGCAGCCCGCCAATGACGGCAGTGCAAGAGTCAGACTCCACACGCAGATGATATGTGGCGGTACGGACGGGATGACGGTTGATGAAAACGGGAATCTCGTCGTCGCGAACGTCGGCGTCGGACTTTTGTGGATCGTGGATAAGCGCGGAATGCCTGTGTATCGCATCGAATCGTGCGGGGGGAAGGATGACAACCAACGTGGCGTTCGGCGGATCGGATCTCAAGACGCTGTTCATCACGGATTCCGATAACGGGCAGATTCTTACGGCCAGAATGCCCGTGGCAGGGCTACCGCTCTACTCGCACATGTAGCAGCCGAAAATCTTTGAAAAGTAAAATTTCTTCATCTTACGCGGAGTGAGTCCGCCTCGCAGGCATCCGATCCTTGATGAGACGGTCCCTCGTTACTCAGCCTCGAAATGACACGAAAGATGAAAATTGAAGTTCTCCGCAGCAAACGGCGGAGAATCTTTCATCCTTATTCGAACAAAGCCTTTCGTTTTCTCGCTTGCCCTACGGCAGGCCGCGGGGTAAGCGCTCGCAGCGGATTCAGCGGAAGCGCTATTGCAGCTTCAGGCCGGCATCCTTTACGAGTATTCTCCATTTGGCGATTTCAGCCTTGATGTGGGCGTTAAATTCCGCTGGTTTGCTGCTCACCGCAATCACGCCATCCTTCTTCAAACGCTCCACTATTTCCGGCTCCTGAGCCGACAGCGCGATTTCCTCCGACAGCGCGTTGACGGTCTCCTGCGAAACCTTCGCTGAGGTTACTACACCATACCACTGGTCGATTTTATAGCCGGGAACGCCCGATTCGGCTACGGTCGGGAGGTTTGGCGTGGCGGGATTACGTTTATCCGATGATGTGGCGATGACCCGAAGACGCCCCGAATCGATATGCGGTTTGGCGTTCATCATCGTGGCAAACTGGAAGTGAGTGCTCCCGTTTATCAGGTCAATGATTGCCGCAGCCTCCCCGCGGTAGGCGACGTGCACCATGTTTGTTTTAGACATCTGCCCAAGCATCACCCCGGCAAGATGGGTTATCCCTCCGGTTCCGGATGAACCGAAGTTAAGTTTGCCCGGGTTCGCCTTTGCATAATCGATCAATTCCCGAACCGATTTAACCGGAAGTGACGGGTTGACGACGAGTACGAAGGATTGGCTGATCAGTTGGGAAATCCCTTGTAAATCCTTTGTTAAATCATATGGTACTCTTGGATTGGTGGCTGAATTGACCGTGGTGGATGCTGAAATGATGCTTATGGTGCTGCCATCGGGCGTGGCATTAGAGGCGATATTGACGCCGAGGGCGCCTGACGCCCCGGGCCTATTATCGATGATAACCGGCAGATTGTTACGCTTCGAGAGGTTTTGCCCGTAAATGCGTGCAACAATATCCGTACCGCCCCCGGGTGCGTATGGCACGATGAAGCGGATGGCCTTCTGTGATAAACCGCTTGCCGCTTCAAGTTGCGCAGTGCACACGGGTCCGACGATCAGCGCGATCAAAAGCAGGGACCATCGAAGTTGTATTGGCCATGATACGCTTACCATTTTCGGGAACGGGATCTCTCCCCGAACCAGCGCCTTGGAATAATCCGAATTGCTCCTCATTCTCTACCTCCAACGCTGCAATTTTTAATTAGGAACCGCCTTCGATGGGTGGGAGTATAGGGTTTTTGCTTGTCAAGGGGTATATCACTGACCCTTGACACCATATGGCAAAAGAAAAAACCAGTGTCATTTTATTCGACAACCAAGATAATTACTTGGCTCTGCGAATGACGAAGCCCTGGGTGGAACCCGGGTAAAGGGAAGAGAGGAATCGATGCTTTTTATTTCCCTTGACACACATGGCTCCATTCCGTATTCTCAACCCCTAAATTATAGTCCCTGTCAGCATCACCTTCGCAACGAGAGACAGATCAACATACAGAGAGGTGCGCAAAGGAATAATGGAAGCCGATTTTCGCGTAAAATTCGCCGGCATGACCTTCAAGAACCCTTTATTGGCCGCATCGGCAAATCACGTGCGGGGTATCGAAAACACAGCCCGTATCATTCGTTCCGGTGTCGGTGGGATTGTCTGCAAATCCGTGACGGAACTGGAGGGGTTGCGCGGTTCCAATCGGGCGCGGTTTGCCATTCTGGATGAATACAATCGCCCCTGCAGAGGCAAGATCCCCAGGATGTACACATTTTATTCTCGCACCGGTTCCATGGAGGAACCGGAAGCCTGGCTGAGAGACCTGCCAGCAAAGCTCGATCTGGCCAAGACCCATGATGTGGTGCTCATCGGAAGCATTGCCGCCGGAAAACCGGAAAACTGGGTGAAGATTGCCCGTATGATGGAAAAAAGCGGTGTTCCCATGATCGAACTCAATATCGGATGCCCTCACTATGGACGGGTCGACGAGAGGATGGGAGCGCTTCTTGGTCAGGACCCGGCGGCCTGCCGGAAATTGGTCGGAGACATCCGTTCAGCGGTAAACGTTCCCTTGATCGTAAAGCTCACCCCCCAGGCGACGGACTTGATGGAAATAGTAAAAGCGGTTCAGGAAGCCGGGGCCGATGGCCTTACCATTACAAACAGGTACATGGGGTTTGCCGTGGACATTGAAAATGCCTGCCCCCACACGGGAAGTTGGGCGGCTGTGGGTGGCCCCTGGGTCAAACCGCTCTCGCTTCGATGGATTGCCGAGTGCTATCGTAATTTTTCTCTTCCCATTTTTGGTTCCAATGGTGCAGCCGACTGGACGGATGTTATCGAATTCATGATGGCCGGTGCCTCCCTTGTTCAGCTGGCGGGTGCTTTCATGCTGCGGGGGCCCGACCTGATTCCTGAAATATTGACGGGAATGGATGCCTTCTTGAAACGAAAAGGCTACCGTTCGACAACGGAGATTGTCGGCACGGCGGCCCGAGCGGCCATTCCTTACAACGAGCTGCAGCGAACACCGATCCAGCGAATGAGAATGGTTGAAGACGTCTGCATTCAATGCGGCAACTGTATGACTGCCTGTTACTATGGCGCGATCAAAAAGGTAGGGGGATCGATCACCATCGGCGACGAATGCATGGGGTGTGAATTATGTCGCGCATTCTGTTCTTTTCCCGGAGCCCTGGTAACCGAACCTGTTCAAAATGAAAGTATCCTGATATAGAAAAGACGCGGGGAGTCTATCCGGGTTTGGAAAAAACTCCTTTCAGGGATGGGATAAACCATCGGCATTATTTTTCATGGAGAAGGATCTGAGGTGCGCATGAAACCCTGTGGACACACAATGGGGACCCCCCACCTGTTTCCCGAAGAAGCGATTGATCTGTATGCCAAACTGGGCTACGAGGCCATCGAATTTCTTTGCCTGGAAGACTACCGATGTGGAGTGAGTCCTACCGCATCCCGAAGTTGGCAACTGGAGCTGTCGAAAAGGATTCGGGACCGAGGTCTGGAGGCTGCCTGTTTGACCCCGTATGTAACGGATCTCAACCACCCCGATCCGGAAGAATGTCGGAAACAGAAAGATATGCTCAAAGGGGTGATAGAGATTGCGGCCAGGATCGGTTTTCAATTCGTTCGGGTATTCGGGGGACGGCTGGTTGAGCCGAAATACCGCCGAGAAAGTTTCGATCGGCAGGTAGCGGCACTGCGCGAATGTGCTCCGGTGGCAAAAGACCATCGGGTGGTTTTGGTCATCGAAAATCATTACAATACACTGACGGTGACGGCGGCTGAAACGGTAGCGATCATTCAGGCCGTAGATCATCCGAATGTAAGAATCATATATGACCAGTCTAATATCACCCAGATGAGGGGCGAAGACTATACCGAAGCCATCGACATTCAGAAGGATTACATTGCCCATGTTCATCTGAAAGACATCGAGTTTAAGAAAGGGGCCGTCCAGCAGGCCACCGGGGTCGTCGACCACTTCGATCCTTCACAGAGGGCCGTATTTTCGAGGGTGATCGGGAAAGGGATTATTCTCTGGCCGGATATTATCCAAAGACTCCATGAAATCGGCTACGACGGCTGCCTTTCTGTTGAATACGGAAGCAAGTGGTATCCGGAAGACCTTCCCGCTCCGGAGGAAGGTCTTCGAGAATCCGTCGAATATATCCGCAAATGCTTAAAGGACCTGAAGTGACCCATCCGCAGGTACGGCGGCATAAGGGGGCAAAGGGTGCAATGCATTCTCCTGCCCGATCCCCCCGGTTCTCTCTTTTGAGAACTTTACCGATTATGTCCCGAGGGAATGAGTAAGTTCAGCACCTCGGCGATGCAGGCAGGCTTTTCCTTGCTCTCGATTTCAATCGTATGGCGCGAGGTCATCAGTAACGTTCCATCGGGTCGTTGTTGTATATTGAGCAAAACGGCGCGGTCCTTAATGCGATCTCCCGTTACCACCGGGTTGAGAAACCGGACTTTATTCGTTCCGTAGTTGATCGACATCCGGATACCCTCCGGGGCATAAAATGTTTTGCTCCGGAAGTAATTGATCAGTGCCAGAATTAAGAACCCTTGCGCGACGGGTGCGCCAAAGGGCCCCCGGGATGCAGCATCGGGGTCGGTATGAATCCATTGATCATCGCCCGTGCAACGGGAAAAAAGAGAGATCCGTTCCTGATCGATTTCGAGCCACCCACTGTCAATGATTTCCTTTCCGATCAACCGCGTCAAAAATTCGTAAGGTGATTCGGCGTACATGATATTCCTCTTTCAACTACCTGTAATGGGGGTAATCTCGCATACAAGAACATACTCGGCCGACCACCTCAGGCTATACGATGCCGTTTCCCCCTTCAGGTTCTTTTTGACAGCGCTGGGTTTTCTGTTCGTCTTCCATCCGGTTGGATGGCCTTTGTCCCCAGTGCCCATAAGGCCCGCTCAACGAGGGTTTTGGCAAGATCGACCTTGTAGCCGTTATCCGGCAGCGGACGGGCGTCCCGCAAAGCTGCCTCAGCCGCCTCCCCGATCAAATCTTTTCCTATTGGTTTCCCCTTCAGCATCTTCTCCGCTGCGGATGCGATATAAGGATAAGGCGCGACGCCTCCCAGCACAATGGAAACATCTTCGCACCTCTTCTCCGAAAAACGGACTGCCGCAGCCACGCTGACCAGGGCGAAATCGGAGGTTTGCCGGATCCGGTTCTTCAGAAAAATTTGCCTCGCCTGAGAATAGGGCAGGCGGAATCGCGTTATCATTTCGTCGCCCTTAAGGATCGTTTCCCGCGGATGATTTCCGTCGCTGAAAAAATCCTTGAGCGGAACGGTCCTCTCCCCCTCAGGCCCGGCGAGAACGGCATCCGCCCGCAGGGCGAGCAAGGCCGGGGCGAGATCAGAGGGATGCGCCATCAGGCACTTCCCATATTGTAATATAGAATGATAGAAACGGTGTTCGCCTCCGGAAGCGAAACACCCTTTCCCGCCTTTTTTGAAACAGATAAAATCGGGGTGGCGGAAATAGAGGCAACGCGGCCGCTGGCAGATGTTCCCGGCAATGGTTCCCATATTCCTGATTTGCGTTGTCCCCACCTGGCCGGCGGCCTGGAGAAGGAGGGGAAATTTCCCCCCGAGGACGGAAGTTTCCAATCGACTCAACGGCACTGCTGCCCCGATCGTAACCCCATCCGCCTCCTCTGTGATCTGCTGGAGTTCGGGGATTGCCCTAATATTGACCAGCATTTGGGGGATGTTCAGACCAGGCCCCTTCACCCGGTCTTTCATTAACCCAAGTAGGTCCGTGCCCCCGGCCAGCACCTGCGTTCTCCCGCCGTTTTGGCTAAGAAAGGAGACGGCCTCCTTTATGGTTCGGGCACTGACATGCTGGATGGCCGGCATCTCGTAGAGCATCATCTCACCTTTTCTTCTTCCGGTCCCGTATCGCCTTGAGCAATTTGTCGGGCGTTACCGGCAGATCGTTCATCCAGATCCCGGTGGCGTTGTAAATGGCATTCACAATCGCCGCCGGGGTCGGAGCATTCGTATTTTCCCCCGCTCCCTTGGCGGAGTAAGCAAAATACGGGTCCTCTCCTTCTATGATGATAGGTTCCAGGGGAGGAAAGTCCATGACACTGGGCATGCTATAATGGCAGAAGTTGGGGTTCAGCAGCTTTCCCGTCTTCGGGTCATAGATGCCTTCTTCTGAAAGGGCATAGCCCATGCCGAATACGAAGCCGCCGTAGACTTGGGAATCGCAAAATTTCGGATTGATTGCGGTTCCGAAATCCTGAGCCGATACAACCCTGATAATACGAATCTGTCCCGTCTCCTCGTCGACCTCCACCTCGACGGCCTGTGCCCCGAAGGTAGAGAACATGGGATTGTCCGGATTGGGGCTCCTGCTGCCCCGGCCTTCGATTGGCTGCGCGGGATCGATCCGCAGGCAGACGGATTTGAAGGGGATGGAGCGCGAGGGATCTGATTTTAAGTAAACTATCCCATTCTTGGAGCGAAGATCCTCCGCTTTTACCTCCAGCATTGCTGCGGCGATCTGGAAAAGCTTTTGCTTGGCCTCGGAAGCCGCCTGCAGAACCGCCGGCCCCACCTCCGGGGTCACCCGCGAAGCATGACTTGAAGGGGCGTAACGGGTGCCTCGTGTGTCCCCATAGATCACATTAATGTCATCGATCCCGACGCCCAGTTCCTCCGCTGCGATCATGGCAAAGATCGTCTGCTGTCCGGCGCCGATATCGACTACCCCGATGCTGAGATCCGCAGTCCCGTCCTTGTGGATGGCCACATCGGCATAGGCTTTGTAAGGCATAAGACCGACCCCTTGGAACACGAGAAAGGAAGCCATGCCCATCCCCCGCTTGACCGGGACCGAAGATAGATCGGGGGTCTTCCTTCTCTTTTCCCAGCCGATGGCCTCAGCCGTCCGCGTCATGCACTCATCGAGATTCTTGCTGGAATACGGGATCTTTTTCTCCTCGTCAAAGACCGTGCGATTCACCGTTACCGCAAAGTCGGCGCTCATCGAACTCGTATAGGCGTAATTCTTGAATCGGAATTGGAGGGGGTCCATTCCCAGCCGTGCCGCCATCTTATCAATGTGCGTCTCCAGAGAATAAATGGCGGTCATGTTCAGCGGGGAACGTGTGGGTCCGGTGGGCTGCAGGTTTGTATATACACCCACCTGTTCCAGCTCGATGTTCGGACAGGCGTACAGGTTGGCTGTGTGCCAGATGACCTGGATAGCGTAATACCGGCTTGTCGCCCCGACATTGACAACGGACTGCTGGGAAATGGCTGTAAGGATTCCGTCTTTCTTGGCGCCCATTTTGATGGACGTGCGGCAACTGTATCGGTGGGGATGTGCCAGAAATTCCTCCCTGCGGGACCGCTCGATGCGCACGGGCCGACCCGTCACCATGGAGAGCTTGGAGGCATAGTGGGCGATTCTTTGGCAGAAAGCTTTCGACCCGAATCCTCCGCCAAGGTATTTTACGATCACCCGGACACTTTCGGGATCGAGCCCCAGGGATTTGGCCAGGACCTCGCGGGAATTCCAGATGCCCTGGCTGGCGTCCCAAAGCGTCAGGGTGTGCCCGTCCCAGTCGGCAACGCAGGCCCTGGTCTGAATCGTCCCGTGAAATTGAATCTGAGTGGAGTAGGTGTCCTCGACGATGACATCCGCTTCGGCGAAACCCCTGGCGACGTCCCCCCTCCGGATGATGTAAGGTTTGCGGCCATAGGTTTCGCTTCCCGGATATTCCTCATCCGCCACCAAAGGAGAGGCCGGCTTCTGCAAACCTTCTTGGGCATCCAACAGGGGTGGAAGAACCTCGTATTCGACCTCGATCCTTGCCAGGGCCTCTTGCGCGGTGACCGGATCGACGGCCGCAACCGCCGCGACCTCATGCCCTTCAAAGGTGAGGCATTCGGGAAAGGCAATCTGTGGAACTCGATACCAGTAAGTGCGCCAGCCCTTCGTGTTCTCCTTGCTCAGCACGGCATGGACCCCGGGGAGCGCTTCTGCCCGTGTCGTATCGATCCGTTTGATTCTGGCACGCGGATATGGGGAACGGAGAATCATGCCATAGAGCATGCCCGGCAATTTGATGTCTCCCGAGTACTTGGCCGTCCCGGTAACCTTTTCGGGAGCGTCGAGGCGGTTTATGGACTTGCCGACGATGGTGAACTCTCTGTCCAATGGCGGCGGCGGCGTGCCCTGCACCAGAAGTTTACTTTCTGCCATCAGTCAACCCTGTCCTTTCGAGCCATCCTTTCCGAGGCGCTAAGGGTGGCGCTGACGATATTGGGATAGCAACCGCAACGGCAGAGGTTGCCATCGATGGCCTGTTTGATATCCCCTTCGCTGGGTCGCGGATTTCGGTCGATAAGGGCCTTCATAGCCATGAGCATGCCCGGGGTGCAATATCCGCATTGCAATGCATCTTCCTCTATGAAGGCCTCTTGGAGCGGATGCAGCTTTCCCTGCTCATCGGTCAGCCCTTCGACAGTCTGGACCTCTCGATCGGCCGCATCGACGGCCAGCAGGGTGCAAGAATAGACGGATCTGCCGTCAAGGAGAACCGTGCAGCTTCCACATTCCCCCCTGTTGCAACCCACCTTCGTCCCGGTTAAATCCAGTTCTTCCCGCAGAAATTCCGCCAGTGTCATCCGGGGGTCTATTTCAGCTTTGACCCTCTTTCCGTTTACCGTCAGTGTTATCTGTCTTCTCAGCTTCAAAGAAGCTTCGTCTCCGTTCATTCCTACGCCTCCCGTGCCCATGACGAAAGGGAGACTCCATCTCCCTTTCCCGACTACCGTGCTTCACGATCCGCCAATGCTCCGTTCGTCTTCTCCTCAGCGCTTGATGTCCGCGATAACGCTCCTCAGTGTGCCGATGCTGGAGATGGTCACATCCACCTGATCCCCTGTTTTCAGCGGTTCGAGCGAACCTCCCGGGGTCCCCGTGGCAACAATGTCCCCTGGCTCGAGGGTGATAAAGTCGGAGAGGAACTCGACGGTCTCCGGAATCTTGAACAGCATCTCACTCGTAGATACATCCTGCGCAACTTTCCCGTTCACGAGCACCTGAAGCTGCAGATTGTGGGGATCAGGGATCTCATCTTTCAAGGTCAAACAGGGCCCCATGGGCAAGGAACTATCAAAGGCTTTCACCTGGAACCAGTCAAACAGGGTCGGTATATTTGTCTTTCCCAGGTCGCGGGCCGACATATCGTTGACAGCCGTGTAACCGGCAATGACCTCATAGGCCTTTTCACGCGGCACAAAGCGACACCGCTTGCCGATCACAACGCCAAGTTCCCCTTCGAATACCAGCCCCTGGCATGCCGGAGGACGATAGACGGGGTCATTGGGCCCGGCCACCGGCCCGAAGCCGGGCTTGATAAAGACATAGGGTTTTTGGGGGATAGGTTTGCTTCGCTCCTGCAGATGGGCTATATAATTGAGGGCCAGACAGAGGATTTTTGGAGGCCTGGGCACCGGGGCGCGGAGTCGCACGGCGGCAAGGTCATACGAAATGGTTTGCCCCGAAGGGGCGCTGATCTTGCCGTTCTTTCGCAGCACGTCCTTGGCCCAGCGTGCAACCTTGTTTGCGGCTTCAATAGCCCTATCGCCCTGATTCAAAAAGGTCATCATGTCCGAAGGCATTTCGGGAATTTTGGCGCCCGTTTCCGCCTGGCAAGCAACAGAAGCCAATGCCAAGTCCACAACCTTTTCCTCGATCCAGATTCCCAGTCTTTCACAACCAGCGGCGGGCTCAAAATTAACCAATCTCATGATCCTCTCTCCTTTCTCAGCTTCAACAAGATCATCCGAAAGCATTCAGAGGCCGGCTACTGCAACGGCGGGAAACAGAGTTTCCGCTTCCGAATGAATTCCCAAACATGATTCGACCTTTTCAGGGTTTCAGTGAAACAGCGCCTGCAGGGCAGACGTAATAACAGGTTCGGCACCCTTCGCAGTATTCATCATCCACATGAGCGACATGGTCCTTGAGGCTGATAGCCACATTAGCGCAGCCACGCATGCAGGCGCCACAAGCGGTACAGAGTTCTTTGTCGATTACGGGCTGCCACTGGGGGATCATCTCCTTGGCCTTGGAATGCTCCATCAGCTTCAGAATGCCTTGAAAGTCGCTGAGCTTGCTGTATCCCTTTGCTGCCATCCAGCTGCGCATCTCATGCTCGACACGTTTGGCCATTCCTGGGCCTTCCAAGAGCACCTGCGCGCAAATCTCTGCGGCATTGGCGCCTGCGGCGATGTACCCAATGATGTCGGAGCCGGAGCGAACACCTCCCGAAGCAATGATGGGCGCCGTAATCGGAACATTGTCGGCAAACTCTTCGGTGGAAGCCTCCCGGTAAATGGAGGAGATTGGTTGACGGGCGTGGCGAAACCGGAAGATTAATCCATTCATGATAGGAACCGACCACGGCCCCCCGATTCCCGGGCCTCTCCACATGGGCTCTTCCATACGATCAATATCAATTGGGATGGACAGCCACCTCGTAACCGGAACAATCCCGGCAGCCCCGGCCTTCTGGGCGATGCCGGCTATGTGGACGGAGTCACAACAATCCACGGGGATTTTGACAAAGACCGGCAGATGCGTTGCTTCTTTGGTGAATTTTATCGGCAATACCATGTGTTTGACGGGATCCTGGGTTAAAAATCTGCCTGGCTCAGTGGCCGGGCTCGGTCCGGTGTGCAGTTGGATCCCCGCCACCCCTGCATAGGTCATGGCTTTGGCCTCGGCCTTCCATACCTCCTCCGTAGATACATTGCTGCCACACCAGCCGATGCTTGCGATGACCGCACAATCATAATCTTTTGCGGCCCGGACGATCTTCCGCAGTTCCTCCGCATACTGATCCAGGGTTGGAAAGGGTGAGGCGCCCCCGAAACCCGGATCTATCTTCCGGTGAACCCGTTGGGCCGGCGCGCCGGTGGACATGAATGAATAGAGGTCTTCCCTGAAGTTCTTGCCTGTGCCGTAAATCCGCCAGAATCCCCGGGTGGGCTGGCGGACCTGACTCAGATACTGGATATGGAGGCTGCGCACGACAATCGTGCCGAATCCCCCTTTCATGCAGTCTATGGAGCTGGAGACGTTCTTTGTGTTAGGACCAGCGCCTGCCATGATGGGGTTCTTCAGTGGTATTCCGGAAAGCTCCAGACTCAGGTCGATCATTTCCACATTCCTCCTCTAGTTCCTATCTGAAGCGGATAGTCCTCATTTTCAGGATCTACACGCCTTGCCGCTGAATCTTTTCCGGCCTCAATTGCCCTTCCCGATTTTATCGTTCAAAACTTCCTTCCTCTTCCTGAATGCCGGGATGCCCTGGCTGAGAATGGATGCTATGCCCAAAATAACCAGGGCGGCCGAAATAGGCCTCCAAAAGAAGATCCCCAGGCTGCCATGGGAAATCGTAAGGGATTGGCGGAAGGAATTTTCCATGATCGGTCCCAGGATGAGGGCAAGCAGGAAGGGGGCTGCCTCAAAGCCGGTTTTACGCATCAAAAAGCTGAGTATCCCGAAGAACAGCATGATGTAAATATCGGCCACACTGTTATTCACGGTATAGACCCCGATCAAACAGAACAGGACGATGAGCGGAAAAAGGATGGTGTACGGGATCTTTAAAACCTTCACCCAAAGACCGATCATGGGAAGGTTGAGGACAATGAGCATGACGTTTCCGATATACATACTGGCCACGACTCCCCAAAATAGCTCGGGGTTTCCGCTGATGAAGAGCGGGCCGGGCTGAATGCCGTGGATCATAAGCGCGCCCATGATGAGCGCCATGATCACGTTTCCGGGAATGCCGAGGGCGAGCAGGGGGATGAAAGACGATGTGCTGGCGGCGTTGTTGGCGGACTCCGGCCCGGCCACGCCTTCGATGACGCCGGCGCCGAATCGTTCCGGATAGCGGGATAACTTCTTCTCAGCGGCGTAAGAAGCGAACGATCCGATGATGCCGCTTGGCCCCGGCAGGATGCCGATGAAAAACCCGATCAGCGATCCTCGCATGATCGACCCGAAACTGCGCTTCCAATCCTCAAGATTGGGAAGCAGACCTTTCAGCTTTTGCTTGTAGATCTCCCGTTCCGAGGAGAGACCGATTTCGATATTCTCCAAGACTTCGGCGATGCCGAAAAGTCCCATAGCAACCGGTACAATCCCGACGCCGTCCATTAAAGAAAAGATGCCGAAGGTGAAGCGCGTTTCCCCGGAGCGGGGATCTGTTCCGATGGTTCCGATGAGAAGCCCAAAAACGGCCATGACCATGGCTTTGACAGCCGAACCCCGCGAAAGGTAGACGACGAGGGTGAGTCCCAGAAAGGCGATACTGAAAAACTCGGAGGGCCCAAAACTTAAGGCCGCCTGTCCCAAAATGGGAGCGAAGACCATCAGTCCAATAAGGGCGAGCGTTCCGGCAATGAAGGAACCGATAGCGGCTATGCCCAAGGCCGGCCCTGCCCGGCCCTCCCGAGCCATCTGGTGTCCATCCAGGCAGGTAATGACCGATGCGGCCTCTCCTGGAATGTTCACCAAGATAGCTGTTGTGGAGCCGCCGTACATGGCTCCGTAGTAGATCCCGGCTAACATGATGATTCCCGTCACGGGTGACATCTTGAAGGTCACCGGGAGTAAGAGCGCTATGGTTGCCGATGGGCCCAGCCCCGGCAATACGCCCACCAACGTTCCGATCAGGGCGCCAATGAAGCAGAACAATAGGTTATGAAACTGAAAGGCCACGGAGAAACCGTAGGCTAAATTGGTGAGCGCATCCATTACCCCATTTTCCCCTAAAAACCGAGTATTCCTCCCGGCAAAGGCATATCCAGGAGCATCCCAAACAGACCGTAGGAAGCCAGCGAGCTTGCAGCGGCCAGGATCAAGGCCTCCAACCAGCTCATCGACCCGATAGACCGCGCCATGAAGCCGATCAGGAAAAAGATGCTGAGCAAAAATCCCAGATGCTCGTAAACCAGACCGAAGACAAAAAGCGCGCCGAGGGTCATACCGACCCTTTTCCAGCTTCCCGGCTCTGTCCAAAACGGTAAGGGTTTCCGCTCTTTTTCCTTGACGGCCTGCCCCAAGAGTATCAAAGAAAGCACGGCTAAAAGAATGCCATGAATCAACGGCCAAAAACCGTTGCGGGGGGTGGCCAGGGTGCCTACCGGCATCCCAGCCACCTCAATGAAAACGAAAATGCTCAGGGCCAAAAAGAAAAAACTGCTGTAGAGATTCCTCTTTTGCATGGCATTACCCTGAAAGTTGTTCAAAGCTTCTCTTTCTTCTTGATTACCTCGACCACGTTCGTCCATTTCTGTTTTTCATTGGCGATGAATTTCGGGATATTCTGAAGGTCCGGATTCTCGATCACGAATCCGGTCTTTTCAACCAGGGATGCAATTTCCTTGTCCCGTAAGGCCTGATTGAATGCATCATACAGCTTTTTCAATACGGGAGCCGGCGTCTTTGCCGCAGCGAAGTAGCCGATCCACATGGTGGCAATCATATCAGGATATCCTTTTTCCATCGTAGTCGGGACGTTCGGGAAATCCTTGAATCGCTGGGGATACATAGCAGCCAGCATCTTTATTTTCCCGGCCGCATACTGAGGCTTGCACATCATCGAGCTCAAAAAGCTCATATTTACGTGGCCGCCCAGGACGGCCGTCATCGATTCCAGGGCTGCCCCGCTGTAAGCAACGTTTGTCAGTTGTGTGCCCGTCTGCATCTGAAACAGCTCGCCTGCCAAGCGCGAGATCGTGCCCGGCCCACCGGAGCTGAAGGTATATTTCCCCGGGTTTTTCTTGGCGTCGGCGATAAATTCCTCAAGGGTGTTCCAGGGTGCGTTCGCGTTGACAATAACGAACTGCGGTGTGCTGGCGGCCACACTGAAAGCGCTGAAATCACTGACGGCATACCCGACGTTTTTGATGACAAGTGTCGTGTTGATGAGGGCTTCACTGCAAAGAAGCGTATACCCGTCGGGCGGGGCTCCCAATACGGCAAGGGTTCCTACGACCGTGTTCCCGCCCACCTTGTTCACTACAACGATCGGCTGCCCCAAGACATCCTGGAGCTTCTTTCCCAGAATCCGGGTCAACGTATCGGTCGAACCCCCGGCGTTATACGGAACAATAACCTGGATAGTCTTGCCGGGATATTCCGCCCCCGAGGCTGCGGCGAAGGACAGGAGCATGAATATCATGACTAAACAGAAACCAAACATCCCCCTACGTAAAAATCGCTTCTCTCGAGTAACCTTTGTCATTTTGTGCCTCCCTTCATCGAAAAAGTTTTTAATTGCCGCCCGAAGGCCAAGGACGAGGAGCCCTGACTCGTGGTTTCTGCTTTCCATATCTTTGCCCCCGGACCCTGAACGACCTCAACATGACAGGCTGCTGAAAAGTGACGGGTCTTCCGCCTCCTCGCCAGTTATTTTTCGAATGAACCCGGTCTAAATGATTCGGGCAATGCGGAACCCTTCCCATATGGCATCGATTGCTTTGCGTGGCAACACGCAGTCACCGATCGGGTAAACCTTAGGTACCCGTCCTTTCAAAATTTTCCAGAGGGAGTCTTCGGCTTTGGCCCCGGCGGCCAGCACCACCGTATCCGCCTCGATGGTACGGTATACCCCCATTTTGTCGGCAACCCTCACTCCCTGTTCCGTTATCTCGAGAGCCCGGGTGCAGGTGAAAACCTTTACGTCATGATCCAGGAGCAGTTTCTCCACGTGGGCGCGGTTGATTGAATAGACATTCCTCATGAGGCCTGCCAATTCTTCCACGATATTTACCATCCCGCCTTTCTCGGCCAGGAATAATGCGGTCTCGCATCCGATAATGCCGCCGCCGATCACAACAACCGATTTTCCTGCCGTGTTCCTCTTGCCCAAGAGCAGATCAACGGCAGTAACCACGTTTTTCCCCTCAATACCTGCAATCTCTGGAATGGCCGGCTTGCTTCCCGTTGCAAGGAACAAGACATCGGGCTTCATCGCCTCAATCTTTTCGGCTGTCGCCTCCTCATTGAGCTTGATCTCCACTCTCAGCTTCTTAATCTGACCTGAAAGGTATTCGATCAAAGTCCGGTACTCCGCTTTAAAATTTGGTACAGCAGCGGGGATCAGGTTCCCGCCCAGAGCGCTGCCTTTCTCCCAAAGAATCACCCGATGGCCTCGCAGGGTTGCCACTCGGGCCGCCTCCATGCCCGCCGGACCTCCCCCGACCACGAGAATCCGTTTCTTTCTTTCCGCCGGTGTGATGGCGAATTCCTTTTCGCGACCGCATGCCGGGTTCACCGTGCAACTCAGAAATTTTCGGTCCGAAAACCTCTTGTGGCACCCGTCATGATCCCCGATGCAGGGGCAGATATCCTCGGTTCTTCCTGCCTCCACCTTCTGCGGCCATTCAGGATCGGCTAGCAGAGGCCTCGCCATACTGATGAAGTCGGCTTTTCCTTCCTTGAGCGCCTGCTCAGCCAGGTCTGGAATGCCGAGCTTACCAACAGCAATGACCGGGATGCTAACTTCTTTCTTTACCATCGCAGCAAGATCCGCCATACAGCCCATCGGTTGAGTTGTCGGCGGGTTCGTCCAGTATCGGACATCATAGCATCCGCTATCTATATCCAGAGCATCAACCCCTGCCTTTTCAAATCGGCGTGCTATCTCCAGCCCCTCATCGATCTCCCGGCCACCCGGGATGCGATGCGTCAGGGATAGCTTGACGATCAGAGGGAAGTTTGGGCCGGCGCCCTTCTTTACGGCATCGATCGCTCTCAGAGAAAAACGAAGCCGCCCCTCCAAATCCCCTCCGTATTCATCGGTGCGCCGGTTCCAAAGGGGGCTTGTGAACTCATCCAGAAGATAGCCGCCGTGATGATTGATCTCGACGCCATCGATTCCGGCGTCCCAAAGGAGGCGGGCAGCCGATTCAAAGGATGAGATCAGATGCTCCACCTCTTCTTTGGCGAGGGCCCGGGCCGTTACCGTTCGGTCAAAGAAAGCCGGATTTGGAGACGGGCCGACGGCTCCGACAAATTTGAGCATTCCGGGCGGGGCGTTGCGCCCCACACCGGCAAGCAATTGGACGGCAACCTTGGCCCCGTAGTCATGTACGGCTTCCGCCAGTTGCTCAAATCGGCCAATGTAAATCTCATTGTCGGCCATCAGGTTGCGGCCGAATAGGGTTCTTTCAGGCTGTTCGATCTCTCTTGTGATCCGGGCGTTGCCGGTGATGATCAGTCCTGTGCCGCCTTTGGCACGGGCCACGTAGTAATCGATGAGCCGTTCCGATAGTCGCCCATCCGGCTCGGCCAGCGACCCTACGCTGATGGCAGCCATGACAATACGGTTCTTCAGCGATAACGTTCCAATATTGCCGGGCTCGAATAGTTTCATCCTCGACCTCGCCTGGGAATGGTCTTGTAAGCCGCCCTTCGCTTCCGCCACTGTGCCCGGGTACCCGCCAGAAATGAACGGATGTTCTTCTGTCCGGTTAAGGATGGTCCTCCCGTTAAAGGGCTTTATGAGAAGGAATAGGGAAGGATCACGACCGTGTTGGATTTTCGGTGATACAACCTTCCCTTTTCGGTTGCGAAGTATAGGAGAGTCGCACTTGTATGTCAATGATGAAAGTTGCCATGATGAAAGTTCGCTGCAATTCAGACAGTAGCGATCCCCCACCATCCGGATTTCCCAGATGGCTCGTAAGCCCACCATAGGTCTTGATTCCAGCAATCAAGAGATTATTTCACCTCTGT
>Ga0209212_1002065_pt1 | contig 29990 bp, 26 predicted proteins | sample RifGroC2_FD_183996 | JGI IMG/M metagenome (GOLD analysis project Ga0209212, IMG submission 183996) | Groundwater microbial communities from Rifle, Colorado, USA - Groundwater C2 (SPAdes) (version 2) | ecosystem: Environmental > Aquatic > Deep subsurface > Groundwater | place: Rifle, Colorado... | reverse complement strand
TGCGGCACCCGGTTTGCCGTGGGGGTCGGCAGCGGCACGGACGCCCTCTGGGCGGCGCTGCTCGGGCTTGGAATCGGGCTCGGGGACGAGGTCATCACCGTGCCGGACACCTTCATCGCCACCGCCGAGGCGATCAGTTGGGTCGGGGCAAAGCCGGTCTTCGTCGACGTGGACCCGGCGACGTACAACATGGACCCCTCGAAGCTCGAGGCAGCCATCACGGCAAAAACCCGGGCGATCATCCCCGTACACCTGTTCGGGCAGATGGCCGACATGGATCCGATCATGGAGTTCGCGAGGAAACGGAAACTCTTCGTCATCGAGGACGCCTCCCAGGCCCACGGAGCGGAGTACAAGGGGAAGAAGGCGGGCTCGATCGGCAATGCGGGGTGCTTCAGCTTCTATCCCGGCAAGAACCTCGGCGCGTACGGCGAGGCCGGGGCGGTGGTCACCAGCAGCGAGGACCTCGATAAAAAGATGCGGATGCTGCGAGACCACGGGCAGGCGAAGAAGTATTACCACTCCCTGGTCGGGTGGAACGCCCGGATGGACGGGATCCAGGGTGCGATCCTGAGCGTGAAGCTCAAGCACCTTCCCGCCTGGACCGAGGGGAGGCGCAGGAACGCCGCCCTGTACGGCGAGCTCCTGAAGGGAGTGAAGGGCGTAATACCCCCGGTGGAAGCCGGGTACGGGAAGCACGTCTACCACATCTACGCGATCCGAGTAACCGAACGGGACCGACTGATCGCCGCCCTTGCCGAAAAAGACATCTACTGCGGCATCCATTATCCGATCCCCGTCCACCTGCTGGACGCCTATAAATCATTGAACCTCGGCAAGGGATCGTTCCCTGTCGCGGAGAAGAGCGCGTCGGAGTTTGTTTCGATGCCGATGTTCGCGGAATTGACCCGTGAGCAGATCGCCCGAGTATGCGACGAGATCCGGGTACTTGTAGGAGGGATCACGGCCTGATTGCTGATACGGCCCCACTCGATAATCCTTTGACGTCAGGGATACATGAACTCCTGGAAACTGTCGATCCTCTCCGATACGCAGGGTGGGACAGTCTTTTAGAAAGGCATCCAGAGGGTTCCGTCTTCCATTCCTCCGCGTGGGCAAGGATACTGGCGGAAACGTATGGGTATGCGCCGCGTTACCTGTTGAAGCGTTCAAGCGGCGGGATCTCGATTCTGTTCCCGGTGATGGAGGTGAACAGCCGACTGACCGGAAGGCGAGGGGTTGCCCTTCCCTTTTCGGACTACTGCGACCCGATATTTTCCGATGTGGAATCCTTCAAGAATGCCTGGAACCATCTGGTCTCGGAAGCCGGGAATGCAAAGTGGAAATCGGTCGAACTTCGATGCCGAGGGAAACTTCCGGAAACATTTGAGAGTTCCTCCACCTTCTTTCATCACCTGTTGGAATTGGAAGGAGGGGAGGATGTGCTTTTCCGTCGTCTTCGGGGAAGCACACAGCGAAACATCCGAAAGTCAGAGAAAGAGGGGGTCACCGTATCGATCTCCGGTTCGGAAGATTCCGTGGCGGAGTTTTATCGGTTGAACTGCATGACCCGAAGGGACCACGGCCTTCCACCTCAGCCGATGAGTTTTTTCCGAAACCTCCACGAGCATATCTTGAAGAAAGATGCCGGCTTCATTGCCTTGGCACACTTCCGCGGGACTTGCATCGCCGCCAACGTATACCTTCTATTCGGGGACCGGGCCTATTACAAATACGGTGCCTCCGACCGAAAGTCCCAACACCTCCGTGCAAACAATCTTTTGATGTGGGAGGCGATTCGTTCCTGCGCCCGAAGGGGTTTTCGGTCGCTATGTTTCGGGAGGACGGAAACGGAGAACGAGGGGCTTCGGCAGTTCAAGAACGGGTGGGGGGCACAGGAAGGACTCCTTCGATATTACAAATACGACCTGTTGGCAAAAGGGTTTGTTATATCGGGCCCAGCGGTTTCCGGTTGGCACAACAAGGTGTTTCGGAACCTTCCCATCCCACTTTCTCGAGCGATAGGTACGGTTTTTTACAGACACATGGCATGATCTGCCCCGAACCGAAAAATAGATGATAAACCGGATATATTACTTCCTGAAACCCGTCATCCCCCGAGCACTTCAGCTTGCGCTTCGCAGGACGGTTATCCGGGGAAATCTCCCGAAATATTCCAATGTCTGGCCTATCGACGAAGGGGCATCTGCGCCGCCGCCGAAATGGAAGGGGTGGCCGGAAGGGAAACAGTTCGCCCTTGTCCTGACACATGACGTGGAAACCCAGCGGGGCCATGACCGGTGCCGTGATTTAGCAGCCCTTGAAGCGGAGGCGGGTTTCCGGTCCTCCTTCAACTTTGTCCCGGAGAGATACACGGTTTCGGCGGATCTGAGGAATTCCCTGGTATCAAAAGGTTTCGAAGTGGGGGTACACGGGTTGAAGCACGACGGGAAGTATTTCAATTCCCGAAGGATATTCCTGGAGCGGGCGGAAAGGATCAACGGGTATCTGAAAGCCTGGGGGGCTGTGGGCTATCGTTCCCCCTCCATGTTGCATAACCTCGAGTGGTTCCACGATCTCGACATCGAATACGACGCTTCGACGTTCGACACGGATCCCTTCGAGCCGCAATCCGACGGCGTCGGAACGATCTTTCCTTTCTTTGTTCCCGCAAGCAATTCCGCCAGGGGGTTCGTGGAATTGCCCTACACGCTGGCCCAGGATTTCACTCTCTTCATCCTTATGCGGCACCGTGACATCAGAATCTGGAAGAGGAAGCTGGACTGGGTGGTCGAGCGGGGAGGGATGGTCCTTTTGAATAGCCATCCCGACTACATGAACTTCGGTAACGGACCTGCAGGCATCGAGGAATACCCGGCTGGATTATATGGGGATCTTCTTCGTTATGTCGCGGCAACTTACAAGGATGCATTCTGGCACGTTCTTCCGAAAGATCTGGCCTCCTGGTTCTTCAGCACAATAAGTCCGCAACAAGATAATCCTTGCTCTGTTCCACCGAGTGGAAGCGGTGACACGGCGGGATGACGGAAGTCTGCTCGGTTGATCCTTTTGTCGACCCGGATTGGGATCGTTTCGTGGAATCCCATCCGCAGGGATGGCTCATTCATCTTTCGGGATGGAAACGCGTCATCGAAAGATCTTTCCCCGGTATCCACGGCCACTACTTGGCGGTGCGACAAGGCGGCAATATTCGGGCAGCCTTTCCTGTCTACGTAGTGGAGCACTTATATCTCGGGAAACGTCTGGTCAGCATTCCCTTCGCCACTCTCTGCCATCCTCTGGCGGAAGAGGACGGGGATATTGAGAGCCTATTGGAGGCAGCTCTGCGCCTCGGCTCGAAGGAAAAAGCGGCCGGCCTGGAGGTCCGGGCCATGCGCTCCGTGAACGTGCTGGAAAGAAACGGCACTGCGGTTTCGAGGGAGTACAAGATTCATTATCTTCTGCTCGAAAAGGGCCCCGAGGCCCTGAAAGCAAGGTTCGATCGCACCTGCGTCAGGCAACGCATTGCCCGCAGCGAAAAAAGCAACCTGGTATTGTCGAAAGTCGAAGACCGTGCGGGTTTACGTGATTTCTACCGCCTTTACGTAAAGACACGGAGAAGGCTGGGACTTCCTCCGCACCCGTATAATTTCATCGAATCGTTATGGGATGAATTTGCCCCATCGGGGAAACTCGTTATCTGGATGGCGTCGCATGCTGATCATCCCGTTTCAGGTCTTCTCCTTCTGAAATTCCGTGACCGGGTGTCGGCGGAATACCTGGTGACGGACGAAACGTTTCGAGAGAGGAACCCGAATCACTTCCTGTTCTGGCACGCGATTCGAGAATCGCACCGGGAGGGGTATCGGATATTCGATTTTGGCAGAACCAGCGAAAGCAATCACGGCCTCATGGATTTCAAGAGGAGATGGGGCACGGTAGTCGATACTCTCCCTGTTTACTATCCCTCGCGAAAAAAAGGATTGCAGCCGATCAATGGCATGGGACACGGCGACAAGAAATGGATTGGGGTGCTAAAATCAGTCTTGCAGCATGTTCCTGATTCCCTGTTGGAACAGGTGGGAACCATGTATTATCGCCATCTCGGATGAAAAGATACCATCGGCCGGCCGCCGGATTTCAGTTCCCCGTTATAGGCAACCTTGGGTTCCGGATCCTTGCGGTATCGTTGTTTGCCTTGGGGATCGGCATTCCCGCTCAGTCCTGCGGTGCCGAAGGAGACCGGCGGATGAAGGATTCCGGTGCAAGCTCCCGGATCTTCGGGATCGTCACTCATCTATCTGAGATTGGGAACCGAACTTCGTTGGAGAAACAGTGGGAAGCCGCGAAATGGATCGAGGCAAACCTCGCGATGTATGGTCTGAAAACGAGAATCGAGAAGTACGATTTCAATGGAAAAACATGGCCCAACGTCATCGCAGAAAAAGCCGGGCATGATCCCGCCGGGGGATCCGTGATGCTGATCGCGCATCTGGATTCGATCAGTCGGGAGAAGGGGGATGCTCCCGGAGCGGACGACAACGGCAGCGGAATCGCCGTCCTCCTTGAAGCGGCCCGAGCTCTTTCCTCTGTGCAAAACGAGAAAACGATTGTCTTTGCCGCGTTCAGCAATGAAGAGCACGGCGCGCAAGGCAGCCGGAGCTTTGCCCGGAAAGCGAAAAGCGGAGGAAGAGCCATCGACGCCGTCATAAACGTCGATGTCGTGGGGTACGACTTTTCCGGAAAATGGTTTTCCTGGGACGCGATCGCAACACACGAATCGTACAAGTATAAAGCGAAGTCTTTCGGGAGGATGCTCCATAATTATGTTCGAAGTCTTTCTGCAGGGGTGTCCGCCGTGAAAGTGGTGGGAAGGCGCCACAACGGCATCCTTGTAGGCAAGGTATCCGAAATCATGCAACGGACCAACGGCCTTGCGGTCAGGAGGATCGTCGATGACGATTGTGGTTGAGGGGATGAGGGATCCTTCTGGTCAGAAGGGTACGACGCCGTCTACATCAATTCCGTCTACGAAAATCCGTACGAACACTCTTCACTGGACCGGGTGGAAAAGATCAACGTGAATTTCATCGCGCTGGTGGCAAATGCAGTAACGACGACGATCCGCGAATTGGCCGCAGGACCCAGGTGATCATCAGATCAAGCAAAGGGATTCGATGACTCCAAGATTCCGGAAGGGAGATATCGTTCTCGTAAAGACCGATAGCGAGATATCGAAAACTCTGGATGGAAACAGTTCGTTCAATGGATGCCGATTTCTGCAGGGTATGCGGCGTTATTGCGGAAGCGAGCAGCGGGTGTTGAAGCGGGTGGAGAAATATCTTGATGAGCGGGATTACCTATTAAAAAAATGCGAGGGAGTCGTTCTCCTGGAGAATTTGTTTTGTGAAGGAGAGCCCGGATTCGAACGTTGCGGTCGCGCATGCTCCTTTCTCTGGCGGGAAGAGTGGCTTGTGAAGCCGAAGCACAACGACGATTCTCCCGGTGAGGCGCAGCTTTGATGCACGTTGCATTCGTCTATACCGAGCAGGACAGGTGGGCGCTGGGAATCCGCCATATTTCCTCCAAATTACAGCAGGCGGGCTATCGGACAAGTCTCTATCTGATGAGCAGCCTAGAAGAACAGTTCAGCAAATCGGTTCTCGATGAGATCGAGCGGGCGACGCAGGGCGCAGACGTTGTCGCAGTCGGTTGTTTCTCCCGGGGTGCCGAGAAAGCACGGCAAGTCCTCCAACGACTTAAGGGAAAAGGGAAATTTTGTGTCTGGGGAGGAATCCACGCAACACTTAATCCGGACGATTGCGCCCCGGACGCCGACCTCGTATGCGTAGGGGAAGGGGAAGAGTTCATGGTGGACCTCCTTTCCCGACTTCAATCGGGAAAAGATTGGCGCGATATCGAAAACGGCGCGTACCTTGATAATGGGGTAGCGAGAAGGAACACCTTGCATCCCCTGAACGATCTCGATTCCTTGCCTCTCCTCGATTATGTGAATGAAGAAGAGTTTTATCTGGAAAACGGCGTGTTCGGGGAAAAAAACCAGATGGATGTTCCTGCGGAACCGATCCTGTTCATTGGATCAAGAGGGTGTGCATTCCACTGCACTTACTGCACCAATTCCCGCTTGAAGGAAATATACCGTGGACACGGAAGTTATCTGCGACGGATGGGAGCCAGTAAATATGTCGAGCATGCCGCGGCGCTAAAAGATATCTTCCGGAGATCCGGCCAGTTCTACTTTATCGACGAGGATTTTTTTGCCCGGCCGACGGAAGAAATACGGGATTTCTGCATGCTCTACACGGAGAAGGTTGGTGTTCCATTTGAGTGCATGGGATCTCCCCTGCAGATCACGGAAGAGAAGATGGAGCTTCTCGTCGGTGCGGGCCTTTGGCGGATCCGGATGGGGGTGGAGACGGGAAGCGAGCGTATCAAGAAGGAAATATACCAACGGCCCATCTCCAACCAGAAGGTTCAGGAAGCGGTGCGAATCATCAACCGATACCCCCACGTCATTCCATATTATTTTCTGATCATCGCCAATCCGTACGAGGAAGAGCAGGATTTGGTATCCACGGCGATATTCGCGGCGGAATTGCCAAGCCCATTCTTCATCCAGACGTTCAACCTGGTTTTTTTCCCGGAGAGTCTCCGGTATGAGCGCGCGGTTCGAGACGGCATCATCGGCGGAAAAGGGGACTCCGGATGGGGGATCGATACACGCGGCGGCCTGGAATATAAAAAATATCGATGGAAAGAAAAGAATCTTTACATGAACGGTCTGCTGTTCCTCATGGAGGGGAAAAGCACAACAAGGCGCCTCGGTAGTGTCCCGAGGTTTTTATTGGAACACCTGCTGCGAGAAAACGTGAGGAAATTCAACTCTGACTACTTATTCTTCATCAAACTTTTTATCGAATTCAAGAAAATCGTCCTGTCCCTACGGAAGAGGGTAGCTCTATTCATCACAAGCACGTTCGGGAGCCCGAAGTACCTCTTTGGACCCAAATTGATTTTCAAGCCGGTACTCCTTAAAAGCGACTCGCCTCCTGCGGCCATCGAATGAACCTTCCCGAATGCCAACTGCACGGATGGGCAAGGATTCACGAGCCGTTGAAACTTCCGGAGAAGTTGTGGCAGAGGAGAAACCGGCTCCGCAGGATGTTGGGTCGGAGGAGACGTTATCTTTATAATTTATTTAGTGAAATCTTCGAATTCCACGGTGAATCGTCCAATATCCGTCCCCTCCCGTTGCATGGGATCGAACGTGGTGATTTCGTCCGGGTCCGTTCCAAAAAAGAAATCAGGGGAACACTGAATTGGTGGAACCAGACCAAGGGTTGCGCATTCACGGAGGAGATGTGGGAGTATTGCGGCACGGTCCACTGCGTGTTCAAGAGAGTGGATTACTTTCTCGATGAGAGGGACATGGGATTGAAGCGTTGCAAGAGACTCGTTCTCCTGGAAGGAGTGCATTGCAAAGGGACCCGCGACTTCGGGGAATGCGACCGGAACTGCTTTTTCTTCTGGCGGGACGAATGGCTGGAGCGAGTTTCGTCATGATGGAAAATCCATTGAAGATCTGCATGGTTTGCTACTCTTTTTACGAGACCGACAACCGCGTTCGGAGATATTCGGAATTTTTGACGACGCATGGTCATCAGGTTGATGTCTTATCCCTCCGAATGGGAGAGGAACGCTTTCCCGAATCGATCAACGGGGTTCGTGTCTACAGGCTACAGAGAAGGATTGTCAACGAAAAAGGAAAATTTTCCTATCTATTCAAAATATTGGCGTTCTTTTTAAAGGCATTCATGACGATCAACCTGTTGTTTTTAAAAAAGCGGTACGATGTGGTCCATGTTCACAATGTCCCGGATTTTCTGGTGTTCGCCGCTATTATCCCGAAACTGTTCGGGTCGAAAATCATATTGGACATACATGATATTCTGCCGGAATTTTATATCAATAAATTTTCGAAAACAGAAAGCTCTTTCGTGTTCAAGGTTTTGTTATGGATTGAAAGAATATCGATAAATTTTTCAGATCATGTAATTATTTCAAATCATTTATGGTATGAAAAGCTATTAAAGCGGGATGTCCCAAAAAATAAGCTCTCTGTAATTATGAATTACCCGGATCCTCGCCATTTTTATTCAAGAAATCTTGAAAAAGAAAAAAATAAAATAATACTTGTTTACCCAGGGACATTGAACTATCACCAAGGATTGGATCTGGCAATCAAGGCATTTTCTAAAGTGAAAGATAAAATCCCGACTGCAGAATTTCATATTTATGGGGAGGGAAGAGACCGGAAGATTTTGGGAGAACTGGTTTCCGAGCTTGGCCTTGATACAAGGGTTCTTTTCAAGGGCCGGTTGCCGACGGATAAGTTGGCCATAGAGGTTTCGAAAGCCGACATCGGCGTCGTTCCGAAGCGGGACGATAATTTCGGGGGCGAGGCATTCAGTACAAAGATTCTGGAATTCATGATCATGGGTATCCCGGCGATCGTTTCTGCAACTCGCATCGACCAGTACTATTTCAACGATTCCATCGTCCGGTTCTTCAAGCCCAGCGACATCGACGACCTCTCCAAAGCGATGGCACGACTTGTCCTCGATGAAGGGGAGCGTACACGCCTATCAAAAAATGCCTCCGAGTATGTAAAGGATATGAACTGGGGAGTACGGCAAAAAGAATATTTCGAAATCCTCGAAAACCTTGTAACCGCATGAAACATGACTGCAACGAGATTCGATAGGTTTATAACGCTACGTGTTATCCCCTACACAGAGAGGCTTTTCGGGAGGCCGGATACTTCCGCCATTCCAATTCTGATGTACCACAGCATCTCCGATCTGGAAAGTTCATTTCCACATCCGTATTATGAAACGAGAACCTCCCCCAAGGCATTCGAGGAACAGATGAAATTCCTCAACGAGGCTGGATATTATTCCATCGACCTGAGCGAACTTCCTGCTGCCATCGAAAATGAAACCAGCGAACGCAGGCCGGTCGTCATCACGTTCGACGATGGGTTCAAAGATTTCCTTACCAATGCTTTCCCCGTTATGGAAAAGTACGGTTTCACGGCGACCGTTTTCCTCGCGACGGGAATGATGGGATTAAAGAGCGACATGTTCGGGGGAAAGGAAACCCTGGATTGGAACGATGTCCGTGAATTGCGCAAGCGAGGAGTCACGTTCGGATCCCACACGGTGAATCACCCGATATTGAAAAAGTTGGAGATTGAAGAAGTCGAAGCCGAAGTCAAAGAGTCCAAAATAGAGATCCAATCACGCCTCGGGGAGGTGGTGGAGACGTTCTCCTACCCTCTTGCATTCCCTGAAGAAAGAGGGAACTTTCTAAAGAAATACTTCGGAATCCTCGAACGGTGCGGATACCGGTTCGGTCTCACGACGATTATCGGGAGGGTTGGGAAAGGAGACAACCTTCTGGCGCTGAAGCGGCTTCCCGTGAATGATCACGATGACACGGCCTTGTTCAAGGCAAAACTTGAAGGAGCTTACGACTGGGTCCATGTCCCCCAATATTTACGGAAAAAATGTTTCGGATGGATAGATTAGTTAGTCACGCACGCGCAATCCCTGATATTTTATGTATCTTTCAATAATAATAATAAATTGGAATTCTGTAGAGTATTTAAGAAAATGTTTATCAAGCATATATTCTCAAAGTATTAGCATCGAACATGAAATAATAGTTGTTGATAATGCATCATATGATGGATCTTTTGAAATTACTAAGAACGAATTTCCGGCAGTTCAATTCATACAGAGCAAAGATAATATCGGGTTTGGCCGTGCAAACAATCTCGGTGCGACATACGCCCAAGGTGCTGTGCTTCTTTTTCTTAACCCGGATACCGAAATCCAGAGCGGGGCAATCAACCATCTTTATTCGCAATTCCTTACATTGCCGAGCCCCGGAGTCGTCGGGTGTCGTTTGATCAACAGTGATGGTTCGTTGCAGACGAGTTGCGTACAATCCCTGCCCACAGTCATGAATCAGGCACTCGATGCAGAGGTCCTTCGCAGGTTGTTCCCAAGGTCTCGTCTTTGGGGGATCGTTGCATTTTATGATGGTAATGCCGTGACGGAAGTGGAAGCCCTCTCTGGTGCCTGCATGATGATTCGCCGTGAGGTGTTTGATTCCATTGGGGGGTTCAGTTCAGATTATTTCATGTATGGAGAAGACCTTGACCTTTGTTATAAAGCCAGAAAAGCCGGCTACCTGAACTACTACGTGGATAAAGCGACCGTTGTTCATCATGGCGGGGGAAGCTCAAAAAAGGCACCCAGTGGTTTATCAATTGTGATGATGCGCAAGTCGGTGAAAATCTTTTTAAGAAAATCGCATGGAGTATTTTACAGTGAATGTTACGGGTTAGTTTTGACCGTAGCTTCGGTTATACGAATGGCGATTTTGGTAATAATTTACCCGACCATGGCGTTATCAGGTAAAAAAACGGAATGGAACAATTCTATTCGCAAATGGTCTTATATTTTCCGGTGGGGACTTGGTGTTTCAAATGACTATTGACAGTATATACATACTTATAGTGAAGAAATGAGTGAAGCGAGATAAATCGAAGTAATGTGCGGAATCTGCGGAAAGCTGAGTTTGGACTTCCAGGAGCCCATGAATCCCGGACTCCTTCGCCAAATGATGGACCTTCTTCATCATCGCGGGCCGGATGGAAGCGGTGAATATCTTTCCGGTCCGATCGGGCTGGGCCATCGCCGACTAAGCATCATCGATCTGAACACCGGCGACCAGCCGATGTCCAACGAGGACGGCACGGTTTGGATTGTATATAACGGGGAGATATACAACTTCCAGGAATTGCGAACCGGTCTGCAGTCGCGTGGTCACAAGTTCAAGTCCACCACCGACACAGAGGTGATCGTCCATTTATATGAGGAATTGGGGGTGGAATGTGTCACGCAACTGCGTGGCATGTTCGCCTTTGCCCTTTGGGACGTCCGCAAAAAGTCCCTCCTTTTTGCCCGCGACCGCGTCGGCATCAAGCCGCTTTATTACATCAATACAGGCAAGGCGCTTCTTTTCGCATCAGAGATAAAGGCTCTGCTCGCCGACACTTCGGTCGCACGGCGAATGAATGGACGCGCTCTCGATCGTTTTCTGACCTATGGCTACCTGCCGGGGAGTGAAACGCTGTTCGAGGGGATTACCAAGCTGGATCCTGGCCACTACCTCACTGCCTGCGCTGACGGGATCGCAGTTCAACAATACTGGGATTTGCGCTTCGAGTCATCTCCGCGATGGAAGAACTTCGATGTGGCAACGGACGCCCTCCGAGAACTGTTGCGATGTGCCGTCAAGGATCACATGATCAGCGATGTTCCTGTGGGCGTCCTTCTGAGCGGTGGAGTTGATTCAACCGGTGTCCTGCGCTTCGCCAGTGAAGAGACCGGCAATCCTATCCACACGTTCACCATGGGTTTTAACGGAGCGGAGTTCGCTGACGAGCGACCATATGCCCGATTGGCATCTCAACGTTACGGGACATTGCATCATGAGACAACGATGAGCGCTGAGGATTTCCGCGACTTCCTCCCGAAATATGTATGGCACATGGAAGAACCGGTATTCGAACCGCCGGCGATTGCGCTTTATTATGTAACCCGCCTTGCTCGCGAAACGGGTGTAAAGGTATTGCTTTCCGGGGAAGGTGGGGATGAGGCATTTGGCGGCTACCAGAACTATCGAAATCTTCTCTTCCTGGAAAGATTGAAGTCGGCATTTGGACCGGCGAAGGGGTTGTTGCGTTTTGGGCTGAAATTTTTTGGACAGGCTGGATGGGGGCGAGCAGGAAAGTACCACGCACTCGTCGATCCCTCGCTTAAGGAGTACTACTTAAGCCGTACAGAAACGCCATTCACTGCGTTCAACCGATTCAGGCACTCCCTTTACGCAAATTGTTTCTCGGATTATCTTGCCGGCCAGGATTCGAATAAACCGACACATGATATGTTCGAGCATGTAAAAGGGGAGTCCGACCTTAACCGCATGCTTTATGTAGATACCAAGTCATGGCTTCCAGACGATTTGCTTGTCAAGGCTGACAAGATGACCATGGCGACCTCCGTTGAACTGCGTGTTCCTCTCTTGGATTTCAGGGTCTTGGAATTTGCTGCGTCTCTGCCGTCACATTTCAAGGTGCGAGGTTGGGAGACAAAACGAATTCTTAAGGCGGCTTTGGAAGACTCAATTCCCAAGGAGATTATAAATAGAAAAAAGACTGGCTTTCCAGTCCCTTATAAAAAATGGCTTTGCAGCAAGGATATGACCGATTTTATTACTGATACAACCCTGGTTAAAAATACTTCATTCAGTTCCTATTTCCGAATGGATAAGGTCAGGGACTTGCTTGAAGCTCACAAGCGGAGTGAGGCGTATTCGAAAGAAATTTTCTGCTTGCTTGTACTTGGACTTTGGAGTCAGGCCTTTAAAACCAATTGACTTAATCGATATTGAATCGTCCATAAATATGATAAGAACTACCTACATATAAAGGAGAAATTATGGCAATTGTTAAATATAAAATTCGTGTCCTTTACAGTTTTCCGCATAAGATAGGAGCACAGAGAATTTGCACCACAGCTTGGCACCAGGTAGAGGGAGTCGCAGCAGCAGGGGCAGATGTAACGGTTTATGCCGGTTCCATCGCACGTCCTTTCACAAAAAATGTCAAATTACACACAACGCTTGCTTTCAATTCATGGAGAAAGCTCCGTATTCCATATCAGCTGCTGGGTATCCTGCGTGCGTGCGCGATGCACGATAGGAAAGTTGCAAGGGCCCTTAATACAGGGGCGATACAAACCGATATCGTCCATGTATGGCCGCTTGCAGCTCTGCATACCATTCGAGCAGCGAAAAGTTTGGGCATCCCGGCGGTGCTCGAACGCCCCAACGCGCATACCCGGTTTGCGTATGAAGTTGTCGAGAAAGAGTGCCAGCGATTAGGAATCTCCATGCCACCTGGACACGAGCACGCGTACAAGGCCGACTGGTTGGAACTTGAGGAGGCGGAGTACAGACTTACGGATCGCATATTGTGTCCTTCGGATTTCGTTGCGCGTACCTTCACCGATAAGGGTTTCTCTCCTGATGTGATCGCACGCCATCAATACGGCTACGAAGAAAAGATTTACTACCCAGGAAACGGAACTAGGTCGGGAAGCGGATTGACCATGTTGTTCGTCGGTGGGTGTGCGCCCCGAAAAGGTTTGCACTATGCCCTTGACGCCTGGCTTCAATCCTCGGCGTGCGAGGACGGCACGTTCCTCATCGCGGGGGAGTTCATTCCGGGATATGCCGAACTTCTATCCCGTCAACTTGCGGATTCGAGTGTAAAGGTGTTGGGACATCGAAATGACGTTCCTGACCTCATGCGTCAGAGCGACCTTCTCGTCCTCCCGACGATTGAGGAAGGAAGTGCATTGGTAACCTCCGAGGCGCGAGGCAGCGGGTGTGTTCTCCTTGTATCCGAAGCTGCCGGTGCGATCTGCAAACACGGGGAGAATGCTCTCGTTCATCCCGTGGGTGACGTCAATCAACTTGCCATACATATCAGCACCCTCAATGAAGATCGGGCGCTTCTCGAAAAACTGCGCGCATCATCTATGGCAACAGTGAATGAAGCTACGTGGACGGCGGCTGGGAAGAAGTTGCTCGAAGTGTATGAAGAGATTATTCAAAATTAACCTTCTATTGCTACAGAGTATAGTTGAAGATACAGGATTTAATCTAACGAACAAAGTATTTATTAAAATAAGGAGATTATAATTGAAAATGGAAAATTTAAATGACAGAACAAGTAAGGAAAATTGGGAAATATCCCAGGCATGGGAACAGAACCATTGGAATAGAGAGCAGAAATTATTGGCTAAATATGGGAAAAATTATATTTGGCAATTGCTATCCGTCTTTGGAGTTGTCGAAAAGTACCGCGGGGATGACAGAAATTTATGGTGGGCGGATGCATTCGATGACTATAAATTCCTGCCTCGAAATGTTGATAACGCATTGGAGGTTGGGTGTGGCCCGTACACCAATTGGCGTATTATCCAGAATGTATGTCGTCCCTTACATCTTTTCCTTTCAGATCCTTTGATTCGCACATATGTTAGGTTTAAAAGGACATTCCTTAGGAAAATGTATGATGAGGCCATCTGCATCCTTGATGATCACCCTCTTGAAGAACTCCCTTTCGCCGATAGCTACTTTGATGTTGTGGTCATGATAAATGTATTAGATCATGTGATGGATGCGAATGCTTGCTTGAAAAATCTAATTCGCGTTGTAAAGAAAGGCGGATATTTAATTATCGGGCAAGATTTGACAAATGCACAAGACTTAGTGCGACACCCTGAAGGTCTAAAAATAGGACATCCGATACAGTTGGATGAAGCATGGTTCGAGCCTTATTTATCCGAGCAATTTGAAGTCACTATTAAAAAAGTGCTCCAAAGGGAAATGGGTTGGGCGCCACAGTGGCATTACGGAACATTAGTATTTGCGGGAAGGAAGCGGTAATTCAATCAATCGGAAGGTGATGGTAGCTAATGCACTCATTCAACAATGGGAAATGATGTAACCGTCATAACGGGAAATGCTTTAATTTTTCTGATAATTATGTGCGTTATGACATTGACGTTGCGCCGAAGTGCGGCGATAGCACCACTGATCATCACGGTCGTTTTGATGACGCTTGGTCAGCAAGTTGTAATTGCGGGCGCTCATTTCCCGATGATGAGGATAATTATCCTTGTTGGATGGATACGTATTATTGCAAGAGGTGAGATGAAAGAAATTGAAAAAAATAAAATTGATGTCTATTTTTATTATTGGGTTATTGCGTCGGTATTAATATATTTGATACCAAGGGCACCACATCCAAATTCTGTAATGCATCCAACGTTTAGTGAAGAATTAATGAATCAATGTGGATTTGCTTTCGATGCTATTGGTAGTTATTTGTTTGCTCGCTCCCTTGTGCGGGATACGGAAGATGTTTATATCGCCATACGTGTTCTCGTTGGAGTAAGTGTTGTGCTCGCTATTTTCATGACTATAGAAGAAATAACTGGTCGAAATCTTTTTTCCGTGCTTGGCGCAGTTCCCGAAATTACGGTGATTCGTGATGGACGATTCCGGTGCCAAGGACCGTTTACGCATCCGATCCACGCAGGAAATTTTGGCGGAACGCTAGTGCCTCTATGCATTGGTCTCGCGTTCCATGGTATGCGAACAATCGGAGTTATCGGAATTATTGCGGGATCGATTGTCACCATTGAATCCGCTTCGAGTGGACCTTTAATGACTTATATTTTTGGGATGTTGGCATTCTTGTGTTGGAGATTCCGGGATAAAATGTGGAAAGTGCGCAGAGGTTTAGTGGCGGGACTGATCGTTCTTGAACTTGTGATGAATTCGCACGTGTGGTGGGTGCTCGCACGTGTTGGCGACATAGTCGGGGGAGGTGGGTACTGGAGGGCAAAAGTGATTGATCAGTTCGTATTTTATTTCAGGGAGTGGTGGTTGATTGGTACAAAATATACAGCTCACTGGTCTCCAACTGGTAGTGGATTGCCGCTGTACCCAGATTCGATGGATATAACGAACAAATTTGTTTCTGAGGGTGTTTCTGGAGGTTTGCTCAGGTTGTTTTTATTTATTGCTATTATAATAATATGTTATAAGCGTATTGGTTTTGTTGTTTGTAATGAAATACGATATTCACTTTCAGATAGGTTTTTATTTTGGTCCTTTGGATGTACCATGTTTGCTTATATTATAGCTTTCATGTCTGTTTCAATTTCCGCTCAGACAACCGTTCTATATTACATCTTGCTTGCTTTCATAGGTTCCAAGCCAAAAGAGAGTGATAGTGCAACTTTGTATTTGAGCGAATCGAGCGCTTCTTGAAATATTGTCTTGTTGGTGGCGGTTTTTCGCTAGGAAATTTTGGCGTGTCCGCAATGACAAGAGGAAATATTCGAAGTATCGTGCATGCTTCGCCAGAAAATGAAATAATCATCGTGGATTATGGTGTCGGTCCGGAAGTCGAGCGATTAAAAATCGAAATTGAAGGCAGAAATTACAATATCGAACGAATCCTTTTTCGATTCTCCAAGAATCCTTTCCTGGGGAATAACATCTTTAGATTGTTATGTTTTATTCTTCTTTCTCGAGTGTTACCCGTATCAATAAGGAAAAAAGCTATTTTCAGGTCTTCGATGGCCTTACGAAAAATGTCAAATGCCGATGTAATTTGCTCAATTGCTGGCGGCGATAGTTTTAGTGATATTTACGGATTCAGGCAATTCTTGTATGTTATCATGCCAGTCCTGTTAGGACTTGCTTTGAACAAGCCGGTAGTTTTGTTGCCACAAACATATGGACCTTTTCGTGGTATGATTGCAAAATATATAGCTAAATATATACTTCTGAATTCAATGATTGTTTATTCTCGTGATGAGGAAGGGTTGAAAGTTATAAATGGCATTACAAAATCGAAATGTGATTGTGCGCAGTTCTCATATGATATGGGATTTGCTCTGGAAGCATACTCTCCAGAGCCAAAATTAGTCCGGAAAATTGAAGAAATACTGCAAAAAGGTTCTGTTATAGGGTTAAACGTGAGTGGGCTCCTTTGCATGTCTGAATATAAGGGGAAGAATATGTTCGGACTTAAATCATCCTACAATCAAATTATCGACGGTATTCTTGAGTACTTTATTGTGAATAAAAGACTGCAGGTGATTTTAATTCCGCACGTTATAGGAGGTGGAGGACCAGAGGGAGAAAGCGACGACTCGGCTTGTGAACAGATAATTGCAGATGCAAGGACCCGATTCGGAGACCGGATTCATTACTTGCGAGGGCCCTTTAATCCGCACACGATGAAACATCTCATTGGTCAGTGTGACTTCTTCTTGGGGTCGCGCATGCATGCATGTGTTGGAGCGCTTTCGCAATGTGTGCCGACAATCGGACTGGCTTACAGCGGTAAATTTATTGGTGTTCTTAACTCAATTGGAGTTGGAGATATAGTAATTGATCTTCGAAGTACGAGTATAAATGGTGTATTGAAAAAAATCGACGAATTATTTTCCCGCCGCAAAATAATTAGAAAGGAATTGCAAGAGCGAATGTTGCCTATTCATGAGGCGGTTATGAACTTTTATTCAAGAAAAGAATTCAGTCAATTTACCAACTAAATACTACGCCTTTTAATAGTTACATGGATATCCTTCATCATCCAATTGTGAAAATAAAGTACAGGACAAATGGTGTTATTGGCCAAGAGATGATCGTGTAGGCATAATATATGCTATATGAGGATGATAGTATTGGATGGTACTTGTTGTGCGATCTCGGGTTGAACATCGTTGTTGGATGTGGTCAGATACATCCAGGCAATTTAGGTGTTAACGGTTCAGCATTAAAGGAGGAGAACAAATGATTACGGTACTTAGGTATGTATTTTTTGTTGGATTATTAATTTTATTTCAATGGATTAATATTTTCGATTCGGTTGCCGCTGGATCAACCTATTATGTAGATTACACGGGAGGATCCAACACAAATAGTGGGATGACAACATTAAATCCATGGAAGAATTCTCCAGGCGACCCGAATGCGACCGGAAACCCGGCAAGCACAATTTTTCAATCAGGAGACACGGTTTATTTCAAGGGTGGAGTGAGGTATAAGGGAAGGATCGATGTCAGTGCCAGTGGGAATACTGGAAATAGAATTTATTTTGACGGGCAGCCCGCAGGATGGGGAACCGGCAAGGCGATAATTGACGGATCGGTAAACCTGTCATGGACTGTTTGCCCCGATGCGGTTACTTGCGGGGGGAATCCGAATTTCGCCAGTATATATTATGCGGCACTTCCTGTTGGAGCGAATTGGCAGATACCTGTTTTTGACCAAGATGCCTGGCTTTACCACCAAATAGATGTAAGTTTGCGGGACCCGTTTATCTATACAACTACGGACGACTGGCACGCGATATCCGGGGGCATAACCAATACCTCTTGTAATGACAGTTTAATATTTACAGACCCAAGTAGCACTTATTATTTGGGTTCTTATTTGCAGACACAAACAGCCGGAAATGCATATGGAGCATCAAAGATAACTTCCTATAATCCGACTTCACATACCGTTACATATGCTGATCTTGGGGTACCAATGGCTGATACCCAATGGGATAGCAAGTATCATTATTCTGTTGTTAATAATTTTAGGGCCATAAACTCTCTGGGCTATTATGCTGTTGATGAAGCAAATTCTCGTATTTACGCTTGGCCCCGGTCTAATTCTTCTAATCTTTCCGTTGGTTCCTTACCATATGGATTTAATACGAACGGGAAATCGTATGTCACAATTTCCGGATTTATCATTATGGGTCAATACGGGACCGTATATGACACAGGCATAGCCATAAAGGGAAGCAACTCTACTGCTACGAATGGGATCATCATTGAAAATTGCGATATAAAAAATCAGGTTTCAACAGCAGGAGCAAGTGCGAACGTATACATGTTGGGAGCGGGGACCGACATACAGTATTACAGAAACAACACAATGGCCTACGCCTACGGAAGAGGGATTTTAGCGCAAGGACAGAAAATTTATGTTCAGAATAGCTCGTTCCAACGGTCCACTGGAACCGTTATATGGTTTTTTTCGGCAACAGGAAACCCTGCGACCAATGGGGAAATATCTGGAAACACGATTTCGAATAGTGGTGGTTTACACGGGAACGGGATAAGTCTATATGGACTATCTGGAAACCTATCTACTAATATTGTTGTAAAAAATAATAAAATATTTGATTTTGGGACACATGCGGGACCTTATGCCGTCTCCCAACAGTATTCTTATAATATGACTTTCTATAATAATATATTTGACGGAGAAGTCATCGATGACGGACCGATGGCAGGGTGCTCTTACATGAGATATTATAATAATATAATGATAGATGGACTCGGAACTAATAAAGGATTTCGAGTAATATCGCCACAAAATTGTTCCGAATTTTCCGTTAAAGGAAACATCATTGACGGTTTTCTTGGTGCGTCGAATCAATGGAACTACGTAAATCATCAATATAACCTATATTTATCCAAGGCTTGGAACCAGGGTTCCTCTTACGGCTGGACAGATGGGGTGGGAGAGGCAAACACAACAGCGGGTGCGGTATTCAATAATGCAGCGGCGAATGATTTTACACCCAAGGTCGGAGGGCCGGCGATTAATTCCTTCCCTACAGCTTCGGCCCCCACGGGTATATTCGCAACCGACGTGCTTGGCACTGCCCGCCCACAAGGAAGTGCGTGGGACATAGGGCCGTACGAAATTGTAGGGGGCGGAGGTAAGCAGCCGATGTATCCCATTCCTACAGTCCAATAATATGAGTCCGTATGTCCTTGTGACACCGGCGCGAAATGAAGGGGCGTTTCTTCCGAGACTTATTGAGTCCATAGAACGGCAAACGGTGAAACCTGCCAAATGGGTAATCGTAAGCGACGCCTCAACCGACGATACAGACGATATTGCAACAATTGCTTCTACGAATAATCCTGTAATCCAGTTGATACGAGTTCCTGGGGGGGCAAAGCGGAGTTTTGGATCTAAGGCGCTCGCATTTAAAGCTGGATACGAAGCACTTCAGGATGTCGTGTTCGATTATGTCGGTAATCTCGATGCAGATGTCACAATGGAACCGAACTACTACGAAAAAAATCTGGAGGAAATGTCTAATAATAAATGGTTGGGTGTGTCGAGTGGCGTTCTTTGGGATAAGACGGAGTCAGGGTATGAAAGGACGAATTCAAATCTCAACCATGCCGTGGGTGCGGTGCAGTTCTGGCGTAGGGAATGTTTTGAGGCGGTTGGAGGTTACCGCCCGGTAACGGTTGGCGGAGTTGATTCGCTTGCAGAATTGACTGCCCGTATGAAAGGATGGGAGACGAGATCCTTCCCCAATTTGCCTGTCTATCATCACAAGCCGGTTGATTTTGCAAATGGTCGTACAGGGATGCGGATTGCATATCGAGCTGGATTAACAGAGTACCACATTGGGACTCATCCGCTTTTTGCAACATTGAAGGCGATCCGGCGCTGGAAGGAATCCCCGATTATTTTGAGCACATTGGTCAGATTATTTGCATATTGGAAACTTTGGCTGGTTGGAACACAAAGAGATGCATCAAATGAATTAGTGGCCTATCTAAAAAACGAGCAGATGGAAGTATTAAGAAATACCTTGATCAATATCGGAAGACGCTGACACGAATTTTTTGATGGTGTGGACTTAGTTCTCTTGTATTTTGTGCCCCCCCCCCTAAATCCAAGGAGACAAAGGATGATAGATTTTCGTCAGCGAAGTTTTAAGACGGTTGTTTCTCTAATATATAAATCTGCCAGGCTCGACATATTTGCAAAAAATAAATGGCTCCAGGAGACGCTTTCCTGGTCGCCAGACCAGCGCCTGGACTGGCAATTGCATCGCCTTGACGAAATCCTGGAATTTGCCTGGAAACATGTTCCTTTTTACCGTGAATATTGGGGTGACCATGGTGTTGAACATAAAAAACTAAAAGCAATGGAAGATTTGAAAAAATATCCAATCCTCACAAAGGATATCTTCCGTGTAAACTGTAGCCGTATTATTCCAGATAACCTGCGGTCGATTCGACATCGACAATGGCATACTGGAGGTACAACCGGGCAACCGGTCCATTACCTTCGAGACATAGACCAGTGGATCTTGGCGGAGGCTTTTCATCTGTGGGGGTGGGCTCAGTTAGGATACGTTTTTGGAGATCCTGTCGGTGTGATTGCGGGAGGGTCGCTATTACCCGAGCGAAGGTCACTTGAAGGACGCTTGCGGGGTTGGATGCACCGGCGGCTTTTTCTCTACGGGATTGCCATGGATCAGTCAATTGCCAGGGAATATCACGAACTGCTGTGCAAACGCAGAACAAAATTCCTATATGGTTACCCATCGGTATTGTATCTTTTCAGCAAGCATCTCACCGATCTTGGACTGTCCCTTCCCGACCTGAAAGCGGTGGTGACTACCGCTGAAATGCTTCAACCTCGGTACCGCGAAGGAATTGAAAAAGCACTGGGTTGCCGGGTATTCGACAATCTTGGATGCAATGATGGTGGGTTTGAGTCTTATGAGTGTCACCAACATAAAGGTCTCCATTACAATGACTTCCAATCGATACTTGAGGTTGACTCACCACTCCCTGGAGGTGAGGGGCGCCTTCTCATCACGAACTTGTGGAACAAGTCGACACCATTCATCCGGTATGAAAATGGTGACGTGGTGACTATGAATACAGAACCGTGTCCCTGTGGTTGTCCGTTCCCTTTGATTGGATCGATACAGGGTAGGACCGCTGACATTCTAACCTTTGCCAATGGTCGCTCCATTACAGGGCCTGGACTGACATTGATTTTTGGGCCAATGAAGATTGACGGTTGGCAAGTGGTTCAGACTGGTCCCAATCGACTGGAAGTCAGAATGTGTTCCCCCTCGGATATAAATCCCGAAGATATAAATCACGTTCACAAGGTTTTGAGACATTACCTCGACGATGAGGTGGAAATCGTCATAAAGCGGGTCACAGAGTTAAAGACAACAAAAGGTGGCAAGTGGAAGCCTATCTGGACAGAGATGTTAAGTTGAACTCCACTGCCCAGACTAAGGATGGGTCAATCAAGGGACAAGTAGTTAGAGGAGGAGTCAATCTGGCTGTTGGCCAGATCTTCATCCAGATTTGCTCTTTCGCTCGGAACATCATCATTGCGCGCTTAATTTCTCCCGCGGATTTCGGTATTGCCTCCATGTTCGCTATTTCGCTCTCTTTGGTCGAAATGATCAGCAGTCTTGCGGCCGAGAAACTGATTATCCAGGCCTCCGAGGGAGACTCAGAGCGCTTCCAGTCAACAATTCAATGTCTTCAGTTTTTTCGAGGTTGTGTAATCGGACTGGTTCTCTTCTCGATTGCCGGTCCATTGGCACGCTTATTCGGTGTGGAGGATGCGAGGTGGGCATTCCGATGGCTTGGATTCATCCCGTTCATTCGCGGTTTGATCCATCAAGATATGACTCGTCTGCAACGGCATATGAAATTCGGCCCTTCGATTCTCGTCGAAGTGGGTGTCAGCGTGGTCGTGACCATCGCGGCTTTTCCTCTCGGGAAGTGGTTCGGGGACTATTCCGCCATGCTCTGGATCATCGTGGCTCAGGCCGGAATAGGGGTTCTCGGCTCGCACATTGTTGCCGAGCGGCGTTATCGGTGGGCCCTTGATAAGGGCATAATTTCCCAGGTGCTAACCTTCGGTTGGCCCCTGCTGATCAACGGTCTCCTGATGTTCGGCATATTGCAAGGAGATCGGTTTATGATTGGTGCCGCTAGCCGATTATTCGGCAGGGAAATTTACAGCCTGGGCGATCTGGGCGTCTATTCGGTTGCGTTTTCTCTGGCCTTTGCTCCAACGGTGCTTATTACGAGTATAAGCACACCACTGTTTCTCCCTCTTCTCTCCAGAGTCCAGGATTCAGAACGTTCTTTTGAACGACGCTATTATTTCGTTTGCCAGACGATTGCCTTGGCAGGAGGTTTGTTTTCTATTCCGTTCATTATTTCCGGGGAGTGGATCATACGTGTGATCTATGGATCGAAGTACGCCAACGCTGGAAGCGTTATTGCGTGGTTGGCGGCGATGCAGGCCTTGCGAATCATCCGCACCGGACCCACACTCGCGGCCATGGCCAAGGGCGATACAAAGAACGCTATGTACTCCAACGTTGTCCGTTCGGTCGCGTTCGTCGGAGTGGTTATGACGGCGGCATTCGGAGGATCTTTGTCTCTTATTGCCGCATCGGGGTTCATGGGCGAGGTGCTTGCCATGGGATTCTGCGTCGGGCGCTTGCAAAGAGTCCATCGGATTCCCATGATGGTCTGTCTCAAGCCAGCCCTTCTGTCCGGAGCATTTATGATATTCGGAGCTGCAGCCGGTTCCGTATTCCACATGAACCAATCTTTGCTTGTCAGTCTTTCTGTTTCACTTGCAACGTTAATCTGCTTCCTGGGGGGAATATTTTTTGCTTTCAAGAATTTCCGAAACGAGCTGATTACTTTTGTCGCAAACAACTGATTTGACAGGAAGCGGCAAAGGAAGTGCGACTGCAATTTCCTGCTACTGAGAATCGATAATATCCCATGCGCCGGATCCGGGACGTTGCCGACGTTGCAGCATGGCGCATGTGTATTGGGTGCGGAGCCTGCGCATATGCCTGCCCCGAACGGAAAATTGTCCTCAAGGATATCGAAGAGGACGGGATTCGCCCCTTCCTGAATGACACCGATTGCGAAGGATGTCCGGACTGCCTGAAGGTCTGCCCGGGATTGGAGACAGCCCATGCTGTGGGAGGATCGGAGAACGGACTGGTCCGTGAGCTCAAAGCCGGCTGGGGGCCCGTGCTTGAACTGTGGGAGGGGTATGCTGCCGCCCCACGGTTACGCTTCGAAGGGTCCTCTGGAGGTGCAGCCAGCGCCTTGGCCGCGTTCTGCTTGGAGAGGGGTGTCGCGGAAGGTGTAATGCATATCGGAGCGAGCGGGACCGCACCGTGGCAGAATCAAACCTTCTACAGTCGATCAACGGAAGAGTTGCTTGCAAAAACCGGCTCACGGTATTCCCCGGCCTCTCCATGTGATTCTCTTGAGTTATTGGAGAAAGGGAAGGGCTCAGGAGTGTTCATCGGGAAACCGTGCGATGTCGCAGGACTCAGGAAATCCGAATCCTTGAGGCCTTCCTTGCGAGAGAAGGTGGCGCTGGCCATCGGGATATTCTGTGCCGGGACGCCATCGACGAGGGGGACACTCGACTTGTTGAAGAAGTTGGTTGTCGAACCCGACGATGTGGAAGAACTCCGATATCGGGGCAGGGGGTGGCCCGGGATGGCGACCGTGCGGCAAAAAGGGCAGGCCGACCTCCACAGCCGTCTATCCTACATAGAGGCTTGGGGGTTCCTTCAGAAATACCGGCCGTATCGGTGTTATCTGTGCCCTGACGGAACAGGCGAGTTCGCGGATCTCTCCTGTGGTGACCCGTGGTACCGGGAGATTCGGGAGGGCGAGGCGGGGTATTCCCTGGTGGTGGTTCGCAACGAGAAGGGGAGGCAGGTTTTACGCCAAGCGATGAAGGCGGGGTACCTCACGTTGAAGCCGGTGGAACCGGGGGTACTGGTTCGTTCCCAGGAGAATCTCTTGGGGAAACGGCAAGCGATCTGGGGACGGTTGCTGGCCCTGAAGGCGCTCGGAATTCCGACTCCTCGCCTTACAGGTTTTTCGTTGTTTGAAAACTGGCTGAGCTTGCCCGTGTCCGAAAAGATCCGGTCCGTAGCGGGAACGGCACGCCGCGCCATTCAAAGAAAATATTTTCGGCCTTTCGATTTGCAGCAAGTGGGCATCCCTTCGGCGGGTTTACAAGTGGGGAACGAGTTTGATAAGTCAGACAAATAGCAAGGATGCTTTTTTCCTTCTGTTTGTGGCCGTCTTGACGGCTATGTTTTCAACCCCCCTCTTGAAATTATTAAAATTCGTCTGGGGGAGCGAGACCTTCTCCTACATTCTGTTGGTGCCTCTGGTCGGAGCGTATTTTTTCTACGAATATCGGAAGGAGATATTCGCAAGGAAAGATAAATGGCATGCCGCCGGATTGGTTCCGGTCGTGCTGGCCATTGTTCTGTATCTGGTCGGTGTCGGCCAGTCGGATCGTCCGGATGTGTCCAATTATTTAGCTTTGATGACCATTTCCTTTCTTTCCCTGTTTGTCGGGGGGCTGGGGGCATTCTACGGGGTCGAGGCATGGAAGGCGGCGAGGTTCCCGATAATTTTCCTTCTGTTCATGGCTCCTTTCCCCGGTTTTTTACTGGACAAGATCGTGATATTTCTCCAGAGCTGGTCCGCCGATGTCTCGGACGTTCTTTTCGGTTTGACGGGGGTTCCAGTCCATCGGGAAGGGTTTGTTTTTCTTCTCCCAGGGTTGGCGATTGAGGTGGCCAAAGAGTGCAGCGGGATCCGGTCGAGCATATCCCTGTTTCTGGTCAGCCTCCTTGCAGGGCACCTGATGCTGCGTCAACCATGGAGGAAGTCGGTGTTGATCGTTTCGATCGTCCCGATCACGATCGTGAAAAACGCCGTACGTATCGTTATGTTGACGTTGTTGGCCGTCTACGTGGACCCGCGGATACTCGGATCAGCTGCACACCAGTGGGGCGGAATACCGATTTTCCTGCTGGCCCTTGTGCTGCTTGCGGGAGTGCTTGCGTTTCTCCGGCGGGGGGAGCGGAGGCCATGACCGTCCCTTGTGGGAAATTGGAAATTCTTTCCGGACAGGATATGGAAAATCATTCGGAACATATCTTGAGAAACATGCAGGCGGAAGAATACGCCAGAATCTTCCGTGGAAGATTTGAAAGAATATGCAACATCGACGGGGTCGTGTGGAGAGAGGTTCGGCCATTGTTCTGGAGACCGTATTTTCCGTTTTTTAAATACAAAAGCAACGAGATCAGGATACCTCTTCATTTTCGGTTGGGAGGATTCCAGTTTTGCTTGCATGATGAAATACAATCGAATTCGTTCATAAACTACTACATATTTAATGATGTAAAAAAGTACCGGCTTGAAACGTTAAAGGGAGATCAACGTAGAGATGTCGTCAAATGCATGAAATACATTCATGTGGAGGCGATGAAGGATCCGGATGAATTCTTGAAGATATCTTATCCTGTTTATGTGTCTTTCATGCAGAGAACTCAATATGGGGTCAGAAATGACCTGATGATTCTTGATACGTATAATAAATGGTGGAAAAGCGTGGTCCAGTCGGAAAATATACTGATTCTTTGCGCATATTATAATGACAAACTGGTGGGCGTATCGGTGTTGTCGCGCGTGGATGATGTGGTGATTATCGGGATGACATTCACTCACAGTGATTATTTGAGTTTCTCTCCAGCGGAAGCTCTATTCCACACGGCAAGGACGCTTGCGAGCAATCTTGAAAGTGTGAAATACATATATGCTGGACTCAGAACAGATAACCAAGGTGTCAATAGTTTCAAGGAAAACAGAGGAGCAGTATTGGTTCAATCCCCATCGTATTATCATGTAAATCCGTTGGCGCAGCTTCTCCTAAAGGCGTTTGGCGGGAAATATTTAAAAAAAATCTCCGGAGAATTACATTCCCATTCAATGTAAGTCAGGGGGAAAAACTTTTTATGATTGAACGAAATGCTTTTACCTTATTTAATGCGGCATATGCTTGACCAATCGCTTTCGATCGGAAATAAATCATCGCCTTCGGAAGAAGTTTCGGAACACCTCCAAAACGGAGGTTGAACATATCGCGGCTTTGCTCCTGGGTTTTCGACAGCGGTTTGCCGGTCAGCAGCCGACCCGCAATGTCTCTATCCATCCCGACGAAATCGCACAACGAAAAATCGTTCCGGTACGTACAGGAAATCGCATCAGCATAAAGGCATTCGTTTGGTCTTAGATCAGCCCTTTCTCCAGACCAGCCTTTTTTCCAGAACGTAACGCGATTCCCAAAGATTAAACAAAATAGACCTGCCAGCACGGTTCCTTCATGCACGGCGAAGGTCAGTCGACAGCGGCCGGCCGGGTAAAATTTCTCCCACAATTGTTGGAGCAGAAAAACGCTCGATGGATTCGGGCGGTCGTCCTCCTGCCTCCTGCAGCTGTTCGTCATCAATTCGAAGAATGTTGCAAGGTCCGCCACGTTCCCTTCCCTGATGGAAATCCCTCTCTTTTCTGCTTGCCTTATCTTCTTTCGGGTGTTCCGATCCAACATTCCTTCCACCGCAGTAAAATCTCGATCCATCGGAATGAACATCGTTGCGTCAATGACGCCGAGCGGTTTCCCGTCCAGGAATCCGCATCTGTTCAAAATATCCGGGAACTGGTTGCACTCGTCTGGAGGTTGCACGATCAGAGCTGTAAGTTTTTTATCCCTGATGGATTGAACTAACTGGACAATGATGTGCTCGAGCGCATCCTTGCTCGCATCGGGAAATACTGGACCTTTGGACAGGTAACCGAGCTGTCCGAAACGCGTCTCTTTGCAGAGGATTTGAAATCCACCGGCGATCCCGGATCCTGCGGAAAAAATGTATCGAAGGGGGGTCCAACCCTCGAAAATTTTATAAGATGCCCAAAGGCTCGACTGCTGGAACTGCCCGAGATGCGTTCCCTCCAGGAAATTGTCCCACTCGGGGGCGGCGACGGATTCGCTGACCGACATCACCAGTTTGGCGTTGGAAGGTAGAGCAGGCATGAACTTTGGGTATTAATGTGCTCCCGTTGGTCCGTCATCATAAAAACGCAACGATATGTATTTTCAACAGAAAGGGGCCCAAATGGGCCCCTTTCTCTGTTTAAGAAATTTTAATTGAACCCTTATTTCATCCGCCGAGTTCTGCGATAACCGATTAATCCAAAAAGTCCACTTCCAAAGAGGATCAAGGCGGTTGCTTCAGGTACGAAGAGCAGGCTTTGCTTGGGTGTTATACTACTGTTGGAATTGATCACGTAAGGGTTAATAACGGATACATTATATATAGTCCCATTAGCTTTAGCGTTTGAAAGGTTTATCCAATTCTCAGCCCCGTTTGCTATTGCAAAATTTAGTGCGCTGCTGTAGCCATTTGCAGCATAATCTACAAGTTCATCTTCGAAATACCATAATGCATATTGCAATCCTTTTTGATCGTTCAGAATGCTACTGCTGTAAGTATGACTAGCTAAATCTACAAGGGTCCCCTTTGCAAAGTTTGTGAAAAGATAAGCAGTTTGGGAGGAGATAGGATCCGGATCAGGCCCGCCCAAGCCACCAAGTTGCGCTTCCGTGCTAAAGTTAAAATTGTATGGGACATTGAAATTCAAAGATTCATTTCGTTCAATGCAGAAAGTCTGGAACAAGGCTTGAGAATTTATGGATGCATTGAATTCTCCGCCCCCCCAACTATGATAGGTTCCATTAAAGCCAGTAATTGTAATGGTGGCGGCATTCGCGGAAACCACCAACATTACACCCAGTAGCACCGCCAAAATCATTTCCCCGATGCGTTTTCTCGTTTTCATAACTGTTCCTCCCTCTTCCAGGAAATATTATTAATCAGAAAACGAATTCCATATTGCCGCAATTTTCTAGTGCTTTCCTTAAGCGGTTATTTTGTTCGCATACATCTATGGCGATGTATTGAGCAAGATAGATGCCGGAATGCGGAAACATGGTGGTTATCGCAAGTGACTGATATTTAATCGATATTATATTTGTTCATGAATGGTATTTTCGAAAGCAGGGAATTATTTTTCCCTATTATGGCAATGTTTGAAAGATTGTTGAGAATACGAAATCCCATGTCTATGCCGAACTGCGGAGGCTCGGGAGCAGAGGTAACGAGTGATGAGCGCTCCCGCATGAATGAAGGAACTCGAACGGGAGAACCGCGAACTTCGGCGTGCTGTCAAGCGACAGTTGAAAATGTACCAATTTGCGACACCAAAAGTGTACCACCCGTCCTGGTTGATAACGGATGACGGTCCCCTTTGACCGTAGCGACGAGAATCGCACCGATGCCTCCGAGCCAACCTCCAGCGGCTCAACCGCAAGCACCCCATGCCCAGACATGGGACGGGAGACGATCGCCTGTACCGGAGCATCCAGCGCCCCGATTCCGGTCCGTGTGGTTCTGGTCACAGCAATCCCCCCGCTTACGCAGCCGCCGCTCTTCGGACCGGGACGCCCTTACCCCGGAGCCGGTAGCTTTGGCCTTTGATGTTCACGATGACGCTGTGGTGAAGCAATCGGTCCAGCAGGGCCGCGACGATGATCGGATCCTCGAACAACTCGGTCCACTCGGCGAACCCCTTGTTGCTGGTGATCACCAGGCTGGCCTTTTCGTAACGCCGTGAGACGAATCGGAAGAACAAGTAGCACTCGCGCCGGTCGATCGGGGTGTAGCCGACCTCGTCGACGACCACAAGCGCGGCCTTGGAATGCGAGCGCGCCTTGATATTGCGTCCCGAGCTCTCGTCCTCCTTGAGCTTTGTCACCAGGTCCGCCATGGTGGTGAAGTAGATGGAGTGGCCGGCCTGCGCGACCTTGACCGCCAGCGCAACCGCCAGATGGGTCTTGCCGACCCCCGGCGGCCCGAGCAACAGCACGTTCTCTTGCCGTGAGAGGAACGTCAGGTCGAACAGGCTCATGACCTGCGTCTTGTCCAGATCGGGGTGGAACGCACAGTCGTACTCGTCGATGGTCTTCACGAACGGCAGCGAGGCGAGCTTCAGCGACGTGGCGATGCGCCGGTCCTCTTTGGATGCCACCTCCAGGTCCAGAACCATATCGAGCACCGAAAGCGGCGAGAGACTCTCGCGCTCCGCCTGCGCCAGGATCTCCGACAGGTCCTCGGGGGCCCGGACGAAGCGCAGCCGCCGCAGATTTTGCTGCACCCGATCGATCAGCAGGTCACTCATGGCTGACCCCCGCCGCCGCGAGATACTCGGCAATCGGGCGGTACTGGACGGACACGGCCCAGGGGGTTGCAACCGGCCCCAGGGTGCGGGCCTTTCCCTTGTGCCCCTCCGGCGGGCGGCGATACTTCATCCGGTTCTGCTCCGGATCTTCCCTCAAGGCCCGAACCAGCTCCGGATCGGCCACCAGGTGCCCATGCCCCTCGGGAATCTGGTAGGCCACCAGCAGTTCGGCGCCGTCGAACACGCGCAGCAGCCCGTCCTTGACGCGTACCAGGACCTCCTTGCAGACCGCCCGATGCGGCACCATGT
>Ga0209212_1002058_pt1 | contig 30058 bp, 23 predicted proteins | sample RifGroC2_FD_183996 | JGI IMG/M metagenome (GOLD analysis project Ga0209212, IMG submission 183996) | Groundwater microbial communities from Rifle, Colorado, USA - Groundwater C2 (SPAdes) (version 2) | ecosystem: Environmental > Aquatic > Deep subsurface > Groundwater | place: Rifle, Colorado... | reverse complement strand
TATAGGGATATACCCGCGATTTTGAAGTATGGCTATGACAGACCTTTCCTCTTTTGCTTCCATAACCCCTTCAATAACCATTCCAGTAATATCTGTTGCCTTATATTTAAAAGATGGCATATATTCTTTTGCCACAGACTTTCACTGACAATATTAACAGAAGATGAGAAGTTAAGAGGTTAAGAAGATGAGAAAAAAATTACACTATCCTATCTTCTCAACTTCAAATCTTCTTATCTTCTTGCTGTTAAGTCCGTGTAAATCTGTGGCTAATTATGTTTTTGTTCTTTTACATACCTTTTTGCGCCTTCAGATGCAATACAATTGTTATCCCATAGACAGACTAAAAAATCATCCTTCTCTATAGCCAAAAGAGTCATAAGTGGTGTCCCCTTTTCTATATCCCACACCTTTATACTATGGTCTTCACTGCCTGATACCAATCTCTTTCCATCGGCAGAAAAGGCTACCGCATAAACAGAATCACTATGCCCTGCAAATGAAGCTGAAAGCTCAAAGCTGAAAGCTGAAAGCCTCCATAGACTCACCATATTTGCTCCATCGCCGATAGCAAGGAGATGGCCGTCAGGAGAGAAGGCAATAGAATTTATAGTCTCCTTTTTGCTGGATAGGTTATGTATTGATCTTCCATCTATGCTGATAAGGTGGATAATATTCTCCTTTGTTACAATTGCCACATACTTGCCGTCAGGGGAAAATCTGGCGAGATGTGTTATGCCATTATACCCTTTAAAAGTATCAACAGGGGATTGCAGATTTATATCCCATGTAATCATTTCTCCGCCCCATCCTGTTGAGATAAGAGTGTTTCCATCAGGGGAAAAATTTAGTGACTTAATCGGCTCATTATGACCTCTAAGGGTTGCGATAGGGGCTTTCTTGTAAATATCCCAGAGCCTCACTGTCCTATCCAGCCCACCCGATGCCACTACACTTCTTCCTGGTGAAAACTCTATACATATAGGCCAATTCTCATGCCCCTTAAAGACAGCAAGAGGAATTCTCTCCCTGCTAAAACCTTGCAGGGACAAGTTTTCAAAATCCCATATCTTCACTGTGTTATCCCTGTATCCTGCTGCGAGCATCCGATTATCCTCAGATAGAGCCACAGATTCAATAAGCCCATCCTGTTTTTCAAAAAGATTTTTCAGTTCACCGCGAAGGTCCCAGATTTTAATTGCTTTATCCCAGCTCCCGATAGTCAAAACTCTTCCATCCATGGTAAAAGATTGTAGATATAGCTGTCTGATGCGGTTTTCAAAAATATGAGTCTTTGTGCCTGTGGTGATATCCCAGAGCTTGATAGTTGTATCCCATCCCCCGGAGACCGCTATTCTCTCTTTGGGTGAAAAATCCACAGAATAAACTGCGTGGGAATTATCGTAAAGCATCTTTACAACCATCTTTTTCTTTATGTCCCATAAATGGACATTGGGATAGGCACCAGCTGTTGCCAGAATCTCTCCATCTGATGAAAACCGGAGGTTATAGATGGGGTGAAAGCCCCTCTCATGATGTTCAAAGAGGGTCTCAACTATTTTCATATTCTTAATGTCCCATAATTTTATAGTTTCGTCATCACCTCCTGATGCAAGGAGTCTTCCATCAGGAGAAAATGCAACTGTATAGACTGCACCACTATGCCCTGTAAGAAATTGGGGGGTTCTCTTTTTTACATCCCATATCCCGATGGCAGCGTCACCACCTGCAGAGATAAGGATATTCCCTCCCGGTGAGAAGGCAACAGAAAAGACAGACCCATTGTGACCAGATAATGCAGCGATACTGCTTCTCTTTTCAATGTCCCAAAGTCTTACAATCTTATCATCCCCCCCTGACGCAAGTAATCCGCCATCCGGGGAAAAGGCAACAGAAAAGACAGACCCATTGTGACCCGATAATGCAGCGATGCTGCTTCTCTTTTTAATGTCCCAGAGCCTCACAATCTTATCATCCCCCCCTGACGCAAGTAATCCGCCATCCGGGGAGATAGCAATTGAATTAACAGAACCTGTATGTCCGGAAAGGGTCGTTAAAAGGGACATCTTATGGGCATCCCATAATTTAATGGTTCTATCAAGCCCTCCGGAGACAATGATATTACCATCTGGAGAAAAGGATAGAGAACGAATAACCTTTTTATGCCCATCCTGTATAATCGGCTCGGAGAAGTGTTCGGCAGCATAGATATCAGAGGTAAGAAGTAAGAGGCAAGAGACATGAACTAATAAGTAGGCAATAGGCAGTAGGCAGTAGGCAGTATCAAATAGATGGTTTTTCTGCTTACCGCTTACTGCATACTGCATACTGGCTTCTGACTTCATCTCTTCACTTTTTCAAATTCCCCTTTATATTTATACTTGCTCTTCCTGTCAACTGATGCATATCCCTGCTTTATCATTTCAAGATTTATAAAAGTATCATCCTCTTTAAGATGCACATAGGCGCGTAAAATACCCGACGAATCAGTCCAGTTATCCTCAAATTCAAGGTAAAGCTTTTTTCCTTTTACGGTTTTTTTTAAGTATCCAACTGGTCCAATATTGAATATTCCTTTTATCCCGTTAATAATCCCACCAACATTTACACCAATCAATCTGAGTTTTCTCTTCATGCCGAGGATATCAACTTCTATAGTATTCCCATCCACTATATCCTGACAGACTGCAAAGACATAGTCAGGGTTCTTGGGAACATCTTCCCCTGCTGATACCTCCGCTTTGCAAGTGGAGGTTAGGAGAGGTAGGACTAAAACTGAAAAGATGATAACAAACAGCAAACTATAGAACCATTTTGTTTTCATAATTTTTTACCTTTCCCCTTTTTCTCCCTAATCTTTTCTTTTGTTCCCGGTAGTGGCATATTCCCTTTTTCAAGCGGCAATGTCCAGAGCCTCATGCCATCTTTAAGGCTATATATATGTTCATACTTTGTTGACAGCTTCATATTCCTGCAAAAAATGTTAGCCTCTCTCCCCTCATTATCAACAATAACAGCGGTCTTACTATTTCTTTTCCATTGCACCGCAAGGTAATCCAGCCTCTGTTGTAAGAAATCCTTATCTTTTGGTGAAAGTAGAATGGCACCGGAGATATGCCCCTTATAATAATAATCCTCAGGTGTTCTGTAATCTACAATAACGAGTTTCCCCTTTTCTTTCTCCAGCATCTGGAGAAATTTTTTCTGAGCCATCTCCTCGCATTTAATCTCCTTACCTGCTGCGGCAAGTTCTCCATTCTTAATCCAAAGTAGAGAAATAAAAGCGATTAAACCTATTACTACCCTCATTTAAGAATACCTCCTCTCTTATCAATGAGCAACGAGCAATGAGTTTATTTACTCGTTGCTCAGCACTCATTGCTCATTGCTTGCTCTTTGCACATCTAAAACCGACATCTATGTCTGTATATACAGGTGAGGCATATCCCCTCTTTGTTGTTTTAACCTCTTCCATTCCTAACTTGAAAGAGCCGCCCCGTATTATTCTATAACCCTCTCCGTGGGATGGGGATTGATTATTCCCATCTTTATATTCACTATCTGTCCACTCCTTTACATTCCCAGCCATATCATAAATTCCGTAAGGGCTTTTACCATCTTCAAAGCTCCCAGCCGGGGTTGATCTCCCAAAACCCGCCTCCCCGCTGTTTACAATCTCACTCCTGAAATTATTTCCCCAAGGATACTCAAACCCCTTATCCCCACGGGCACCTTTTTCCCATTCCTCTTCAGTTGGAAGACGTTTATCTATAGCTTTGCAATACATAGCCGCCACATACCAGTTGACATTCACAACAGGATAGTTATCCTTTCCCTCCTCATATATCCCTTTCTTCCAGTGGGATGGTGGAGCAAGGTTAGGGTTTTTATCAATAAATCTCTTATACTGTGAATTAGTTACTTCGTATTTATCTATATAGAATCCATCAGGCACAAAGACCATCTCATCATATTTTTCAATCCCCCCCTTATTCCATGCATCTCTCCCTTTTTCATAAAGCTTCTTGTAGAGCTTCATATCCTTAATCCTTTTGTTTATCACGTCATCCTTTGATAGATATTTTGATGCCCTCTCAAGATAACTAATACCCTCTCCATAACGCACTTTATAAAAACTTATCTCTGCGAGATGTTTATAGGCATCAGGATCCTTCGGATTGAGACGAATAATCTCTTTATATTCTGACTCTGCCTCGTCTATAAACCTCCCATGTTTATCATGCAAATATAGTGAGGCAAGGCGGGAATGTGACTTCCAATCTTTTGGGTCATTTTTTACTGCCTCCTGTGCTTTAACCATTGCAGCATCTCTCTCCTTCTTCTCCTTAGCGAGGGATATTAGTCTCATAATCATGAGGTCATCCGGTTTAAACTTAAGTGCCTTCTGCCACGCGGATATTGCCTCATCTATCTTATCAATTGCCTTATATGCTGCACCTATAGAAAAATAGGTTCTGGAATCGGATGAATTATATTTTGACGCAAGCTCAAACTCTGAAGCTGCTTTCTCATAATTCTTTTCTTTATAATATCTCTGTGCTTCTTTATAATGTCCTGCCCATTTTTCTATATCCATGGAGACATCTCCACCATCTTTTTCCTTTACAATCTTTCCAATTAGATCCCATATAAATCTGTTTTCAGGCTCTATCTCAAGGGCAGTACGCCAGTAAAAGTGTGCCTGATGCTTCTTCCCCATTTTATAGTATGTCATGCCCAGAGATTGCAGATTGTCAATGCTATCTGGTTTTATAGACATTACACCCAAAAATTCCTGAGCCGCCTCCTCATATTTTTCAGCAGTCATATATGCGACACCCAATGTATGGCGGTCCTTCCACCTTGTCGGATCATTCTTTAATAACCCCTTCAAACGTTCTATCTCTTTTTCCTGCCCTTTAGCTACATTACCCACTGCTGCTTTGTTTTCAGATTTACAACTTGTAAGAAGGATTACAAATAAAAAAATATAAACCACAGAGGACACTGAGTACACAGAGAAATGCATGAATAAAGTTTTTAGAAACATAAATATTTTATTTTCCCTCTGTATTCTATGTGATTAAGTTTTTGTTCAGTTGACATCCTTTGCGCATCTGAATCCCAATGTCCTGTGCTTTTTTTCAGGAATTGCAAAATTTCTTCTCGCACATCGTGCAGTGAGGTTATCTGTCAACCATGCCCCCCCTCGTATTACCTTGTTATTCTCCCCAAAGGTCTCTCTTTTGAGTGAAGATCCATGATAAGGGTTATACCAGGAACCTGTCCATTCGCTCACATTCCCTGACATGTCATAGATACCGTAAGGGGAGCGGTCTTCCGGAAATGAACCAACCGCCTGTGACCACTTGAGATCAAGTTCATGGGTATTAACAAAGTGAGAGATAAAATTATTTCCAAAACTCCATCTCCTTCCATCAGTACCCCGACAGGACTTCTCCCATTCCACTTCTGTAGGAAGCCTTTTTCCTACCCATCGGCAGTAGGCATCTGCATCATTCCATGTAACATTAATTACAGGATGATTATCCTCACCCTCAGGATAATTACCATCTCTCCAGTTATATGGGGCGTCTGATGCTACACTATCTACCGGTGCCTCCCGTCCTGTTGCATCTAAAAATTTCCTGTATTGAGAATTAGAGACCTCAAATCTATCCATATAGAATCCCTTTACCATGACAGTATGTAAGGGAATCTCATCAACACCAACCTCCAATCCTACCCTACCATCACCACCGTCATATCCCTGCTCCAGCCTTCCCTTACTTCCCATAGTAAATTCACCTTCTGGTATGTATGCCATCCCATCTATTTCTGGAGATATGCCCCTGTTAAAGAAAATATAGGCCACGAAGGGCACAAAGACCACAGAGATTAAAAACCCTAAAATTATTTTCCCCTTTGTGTTCTTCATGGTTAGAATCAGGCTTTTGTTCATGCATAGAAATTTATAGAAGTAACCACAGATAAACACGGAGGAACACAGGTAATTTTTTTCTTTTTAAATCTGTGTTTATCTGTGTCCATCTGTGGTTTCGTTAGGTTTTTGTTCATTATCTTATATCCTTTGCACATCTAAAACCTAACATTCTATGTCTTTTTTCAGGGGCAGTGATATTACGATTTGAACACCTTGAAGATTGAAGGTCTATCAGCCACCCTCCTCCACGAATCACCTTCTCAAGCCCTCCAAAACCTGCCCTCATTTCTGAGCCAGGATATGGCAAATATTGTGAGTCTGTCCATTCCATAACATTTCCTGTCATATCAAAGACATTATAAGACGAGAGATCCTTTGGAAAAGAACCGACTGAAGCAGACCACTTTAAATTAAGTTCCCTTGTATTAGCATTTCCTGAAGCCTCTTCATTTCCAAAACTCCACTTTTTTCCATCATCACCACGGCATGCCTTTTCCCATTCCTCTTCTCTGGGGAGTCTCTTCCCTCTCCACTCACAATATGCCTTTGCATCTTCAAAATCCACAAGGACAACAGGGTTATCCCCCTGTCCTTCCGGGTAGTTATCACCATCCCAGTTGTATGCAGCCTCCTTATCAACTGGGTCAATAAGGAGAGATTTTCTGTCTGTTGCTTTCAAAAATTTCTTATATTGAGCATTTGTAACTTCAAATTTATCTATGTAAAAGCCATCTATATAAACCTTGTGTGCTGGTGTCTCATCAATATCTATTGTTAATTCCACCTCTCTCCTCCCCTCCTCATTTTTTGGGATATCAACCCCCATTATAAACTCCCCGCCGGGTATAAATACCATGTCTTTTAACACACCCGCAGCAAAAAAGAAGTAATATATCAATATCAGGAGGAGTAAAAATAAAAATCCACCTCCCGCATAGATGAATCCTTTTCGTCTCATAATATTTTCTATAAGTTGTTTCACCCCGTTAGACCTCCCTTTAAACGATTTTTTAAATATTTCTTTCCCATTCCAGTTTTTAAGTATCTCTCCCTACAATAGGCATCATCCTTGTTTAAACAAGATAGAGGTCTAACGGGGTTTATATTAATCATGATTTTTATTATACTTAATCTCCTCAGCCAAATCAACAACTCTAAAGCTATTATCTCTCATCTATGGCGTATATTTTTGTCCTTTCTTTAACAGAGGCCTTTAGCTCAAATATGGCGATTAGTATTCCGTTGGGAGATGCTGCAATCCTGAGCCCACAACCACCACAGGTCTCATCTTCCATTTCCACTCTTACTGCCTTCTCCCAGCCCCTTTCTTTTATATAATCATTTCTATAAGTTTTAACGGTCTCAACTTCCCATTGACACCAGATTACTATAATTTTATTATCTCCATTATATATCACATTTGGCCCATAAGCATCCTTCTCGCCTGCATCAATAATCTCTGCCTTTCCCCAACCGAAGTCTGGACTGCATAACCTTGCGTGTATCCTTAAATTGGTGACTGGTGATTGGTGACTGGTAACTTTAGTATCTACCCACTGGGCAAACACCAGTACTATCTCACCTGCTGAATTTATCGCAGCCCTTATGTGCTCAACATCCCCTCCTTTTGAATCAATAATCTCCGGCTTACTCCAGCCGTCTCTATCCCTGTATTTTGCCATATATCCCCTCTGATTCTCTCCATCCCATTTTACAAAAAATGCAAATACCCGGCCGTTTTTATCACATACTATGGAGGGGGTGTAGGCATCCCTGAATCTTGAATCTATCTTAGAAGGGGTCTCAAATCTTTTAACATTGTAAGTATAATTCCCTGCATAAACCCTCTTTTTAATCTCTTCCAGAAAAAGTGGGTTATATATCCCTCTAATACCTCTGTTTACATCACTCCTCTTCTTATTCCAATCTTCATGCTTAACAACAGTATTGCCATCGGTCAAACGGATGGGCTCATTCCACATCTTTTTTCCCTCATCATATCTACTCATGTATACTTCAAGACCAACACCCTCCTCTTTGTAATAAATCACATAAATATTCCCATGATAATCAAAGAGAGGATAGGGAAAATATCCATTACTCTTACCACTATCAATCGCCACAGCACCTTGCCAACCCTCTTTACCTCTGTATTGATTGGCATATATCCTGTAGATACCCATAAATTTCTGCTCAAAAACAACGGCAGCATTACCATCAGCATCAAATGTTATTTGATGTCCATCTGCATCTCCTGTCCCTGAATCTATTTCAACAGGTTTTTGCCATCCCTTACTCCTGATAAAATGATTCGCATAAATACGATAGATATTTCCGTCACTTTGCTTGAAGATGGCAATGGCATCACCTTTGCGGTCAAAGGCAACCCTTGCCATATAGGCATTTCTTGGTCCAGCATCAACAATTATAGGTCTTTGCCACCCTCCCCTATCTGGTAGAAACTGGTTTGCATATATCCTGTAGACGCCTTCTGTAAACTGTTCAAATACTGCCATGGCATTACCGTAAGGGTCAAAGGCAAGACTCGTTCTGAAGGCATCGCCTGTCCCCGCATCTATTAAGCCGGGCTTCTGCCACTCAGAGGCATAAACAAAAGCAGTAGGCAGTAAGCAGTAAGCAGTAAGCAGTAGGCAGAAAATTGTTCTATTTTTCCATTGATTCATGGTTTTATTAATAATCTGTGTGAATCTGTGTTTATCTGTGGTTTCATGTATCTTTCTTATTTAGTCTGTGTAAATCTGTGGCTATACTAACGGCAATAAATAACTTGATGTAGGGCAGGGCTTTAGCCCTGCGAATAAGCAAGCCTGAAGGCTTGCCCTACAAGTTATTTATTGCCTTCACTATAATTTGTAGCAGACTCAAATTCAAGAAAATATTGATATCGTAAAAAATCAAGTCGTCTGGTAAGACGGTAACCCGCCTCTTTCATCTCTTCTATCGTTACTTCCTCCGAAATCTTATTATCAGGTGGGGGGCCAAAGTCCATCTTCTTTTTATAAAATGCAACAATTATAACCCTTCCACCTTTTTTCAAAACCTTTTTAAGATTATTCATGTAATTGATTCTATCTTCAATATGGTGATAGGTAAGACATATAAAGACCACATCAACACTATTATACTGAAGACCTGAATCAGCCATTGTGGATAGTTTGGGCATATAATTAGCCAAATTAAGTCTTCGTGCATCTCCTTCCATATATTTCACCAGTTCAGGCTCAATATCTACTCCGTAAGCCTTTCCTGCGGGTCCAACAACCTTAGCAAATCGTCTTGTAAAATAGCCTGACCCTGCCCCGATATCAGCAACCACATCCCCCTCCTTCAGGTTCATATTTTCAATTACCTTATCCGGTTCCTGCCATTCGTCACGTCTTTCGTGTTCAAATATGGCAATCCAATTTTCAGCCTTATCCATTTCATGATAGGGAGTAATTCCCTGTGGCAAATAATCGTTACGATAATCCTCCTTCATTTCACTCTCGGCACTAACAATAGCAAGCAATGAGCAATGAGCAATGAGCAATGAAAATCCAGTAGCAAGCAATGAGCAATGAGTATATAATAATTTTAATAGCTTACGAGTCATAATTTAGCTATTGACTACTGACTATTTTAGGTTGTTGCCATGATTCTTTCTCCAACGGTCCTTCCCACTTCTCCATGCCGCCTTTTAAATAGTACATTTTATCCATTATACCGCTCGCCCTCTTTTCAATCCTGCATCTATGCAAACCTTTCCATTCGTTATCGTCTATAAATACTGCGATAGCATTGTCAGTGATTAATTTTATATAAATGGGTCGGAATCTAAAATATCCCCGAAGCATATCTTCAATCCCTCCAAAAATTCCTTCTTTGCCATATCCATTTATTGAGCCGGGAATATGTCCGCCATTATAAAAATCATCTGGATACCGCCAGTCTATGATATAAACCTTCTGTCCTTCCTCCATCCTTTTTTTTATTTCATGCAAATCAAGACCTTCACACTGCACCTCTTTAAAAGGCATCCTGACAGGCCCATTCCATGTATCAATTCCACCTTTTAAATAGTAAATATCATTCACACCATAGTCTTTTTTAATCATCTCCTCACAAAAACTCTTTGTTGATTCTGTGTCTTCGCCAACCAAATAAACATCCTTTCCTTTCCACATTTCTACATTATTGATGTATTTCACTCTAAACATATCTATATTGGTCTGCTTCACAAATGGGATGGATTTTCCTTTCACAGCAGCTGCAAGAGGACGGATATCAAAAATGAACATATTATCAAATAGAAGGTGCTTATTTTCATAGCGTCTCTGCATCTCATCTGATTCAATAGCTTTACACTCCTTCCCATTTAGATTTACTTCGCTCATTACAAGTTTTTCTTCCCCATAAACGATATTGGTAAAAGACAAGAAGCAGAAGGCAAGATGAACTAAAAGAAGTAATTTTAGAGCCGATGTCATGAACAAAAACCTATTTTTAACCGCAGAGACGCAGAGGTACAGAGAAAAGAGCTAAAAAAGAATAAGGAGAAAGGGAGAAGATGGAAAAATGGAGAAGAAATAAAATAAACACTGATTCTCTCTTTCTAAAATCTCCCCACTGTTTTTTCTCTCTGTGTCTCTGCGCCTCTGTGGTTTATGATTTCCTTGACAGGATAAAGTCAAAAATCACCTTCACCCCATTTATTAATAAATTTGTCATTTTTCTTTGCAAATTTTTCTTCTTTTTTCTCAGCAAAAATATTTGTCTGGTTAGAGGTTTCAAATATATTCCCTGCCTTGTCTATCGCTTTGAATGTATACATTAGCTTCCTGCTGCCCAATGCCCTTTCTCCAAGTGGCAAGGATACAACTATCCTTTTATCTACATCCCCTCTTCCACCAAAATTTTTTATAATTTCAGAGTTTTCACCTGTCACTATGAACTCCCACTTATCTATTACATCTTCTTTTTCATGTTCAATGTTAAAAACAACATCTTCAGTATCTGATGCTTCAGCATTTATCCTTACCTTTGGCGGCATCGTATCCAGCATTATCGCCTTTTGAAAGAGCCCTGCATTTCCTGCGGCATCCCACACTGAGAGTTTCAGATTATATACTCCATCATCGTTTCTACCCCCCTCATCGTTTTCACCTCTCCATACAAGCTGCATCGGCAGTGTACCGAACCCTTTCCCGCCTCTCACATATTTATTTTCTTTATCCACTATCTCAACTTCCCACTTTTCTATATCCTCATCTGCCTTAAGGGTAAACAGAATGGCATCTTTTTTTGCAAACCCTGCAGTAATATCTTTATCTGTTGAAATTGACACCTCTGGGGATCGGGTATCAACCTTCACAACATCTACAGAGGAAAAACTATACACCCTGCCGTCTGATGCGGAAGCTATAATATCCAAAGGATATACCCTGTCAACAAGAGGCGCCTTAAACTCCCCTTCATAATAATCACCATTTCCATTCTCCAGATTAAACAGTTCTCCCCCTATACGAGACTGGACAAGCACAGGTTTTTCGTTTATTGGTATAATCTTCACAGATATCTTTGAAATCTTCCCGCCACTTAGTACTGCCGAAGAGAGTTTCACATTACCTATTTCAAAAAGGTTATTCTCCCTGTTATTTAATAAATATTCTTTTGGTATATCCTTTGCCATGTTGGCAACTATTACCTCACTTAGATTATTCAGAGACCACAGTCTGCCCAAGCCAAGCAATCCCTTGAAGTCGCTCCCTGCATGGGAGACTGAATCCATCCATGCAATGGAGCAATCCTTTGTCCCTATAATGCGTATAGTCAGCCCAACATATATATCATTGTTAAATTCAGAATACATATCAATAGAACCGATGACTACTGCATCCGCCTCCAGCTCACGATGCAGGTCAATTGTAGTTATCCTGTCTATGACACCAGTATGTCGGATTCTCCTCTTGCTCAGAAACTTATCAACCAGCTCATAATTAACTATGTGAAATCCCCGATTTTGAAGCTCTTTTTCAAGTAATGAATTTATCACTGCAGGAGCTTTAAAATTTCCAGAAATATTTTCAAAAGGGAAAATGACAATCTTATCTATCTTTTGAATATCTCTCTCATCTTTTATCTGAACTGAAGTATTTGTCGGGCTGATAGCATGACAGGGCAATACCTTACCTATAAGTATGAAAATCAAAATAAAATAAATTATCAATATATTTCTGATCATTTTTCCTCTATTGATTATGACACTGCTGGCATGTATCTCTCATCATGGTGCCAGCCCCCCCTGATGTTGTCGGTGCCCCGAATATTAAATTGGAATGATTTGAAGAGCCATGCGACCTGTGACAGGTTAGGCAGAATGGCTGTTCATCATTCCCACTATCAAGTCCATCCGGATTTATAACACGAATACGGTTTGTGCCGGTAAAATTTGATGCAAAACTTGCCGGGTCGGTATGACCGTTTCCAACCCCAACAGATATATTGCCTACAGGGTGGCGAACCCACTGAGTCCCTGTTCCATTGTCACCAGAAGCACTGCCACCCAGCTTACCATTACCATAACTACTGTCATCGCCGCCATATCCGAGAGAATTATAAAACTTTACATGACATTTGCCGCAAAAACCTGCTATCTGTTTGGTGCCGCTTCTGAATGTCATATTAGATGTGGAATACTGATTGGCTGGATTACTGCCATCACCATTTCCATCTTTAACTGCCTGTGCGATTGAAGATACATTATCCCATGTACCATTATTATATGTAACCTCAGCCCCTAATGACGGCTCTCTTACAGAAGGGTTTAAAGGTTCGGGTCTAAAATTTCTATAATTACTATTTCCATGCTGGTCATGGCAATATATACAACTGAAAACAGAACCATATTTTGTCTGTGCTATTGTCCAATCATTCCCTACATAACCTGGCGGACTTACTCCTGTTAAATTAATTCCAATACTGTGCCGCTTATCTTCGTCAGGTGTTCCACCTGTATTAAAATCACCAGCAGCAGCATTATAAATAGGACTAAACAGGTCTGGCGCCCCAAGGCTAAATGGGTCACCATCATGACAATATTTACAGAGATTAACCACTGAATCAGCCCTAAGTAACTTTGCATAAGTATTTGTTGACCCGGTATAAATCAAAGATATGCTCCCCTGTGTTCCATGTATAACATGACACTGGGCACAGGCGAGGGTGGTTTGTGCTGGAATACCTGATTTGTGATAATCTCCGGCAAAAGAGCTATCAGCAGTAAGCAGTAAGCAGCAAGAGACAAGAACAAAAAGCAATGAGCAATGAGCAATGAGCAATGAGCTTTGTCTGACTTCTGACTTCTGTCTTCTGTCTTCTGTCTTCTTCATTTAATCCATCCTCTTGAACATACTTATTCTACCCCGTCCTTTTTCTATTACATAAAACATGTCCCCCTTTGAATCAACACTTAGAGGATAATAAAGATCTTCTTTGGGGTTCCCTGATTTACCAAATTCATCCTGCCTCTTACCTTCTATATTAAAGCCAATAACCCTGTGCTTAAAGGCATCCACCACCCATATATTTCCATTGTCATCAACCTTTATTCCCGACGGCATAGAGAAATATTGGTCACTTTCGCCAATATGTCCAAAACCTGTTAGGTATTCACCCTTGGTATCAAATATCCTTATGACAGGGTCAGCACTCATTACTGATACATAAATCTTCCCATTTTTTGCTGCAATACCGCCAATTGACTTAAATAGATTTCTACCACCAAATTTATATTGATATTTCCCATCCCTGTCGAATGCACATATATTGAGCGATTTTCTATCTACAACAAAAAACCCTTCCCTTTCAATCGCTGCCATCTTACCGGGTGCAAACCCCTCGTATGGAGGTTCTATTTCTCCAATCTTTTCACCCCTCATATTCAAAATCTCTATAAAATCCTTTCCTTCGGCACTCACATAAATATAATTGTTGTATACAAAAATATCAATGGGAAGTGCTATCCCTTTCTCTTTTCCAAATTGAAAAACTGATGCCCCATCCAGATTAAAAATATATATGTGGTTTCCTCCATTATCTACAACATAAAGCTCCTCATCATTTATAAGAATTGATGATAACCCCTCAAACCTATAATCATCAGAAAATTTCTCAATTGCACTGATAAAATAGAAGTTTGAAGGCTTCGGTTCAGCCAAACCAACAAAAGTGAGCACTATCCATGCTGACAAGAAAACAATTTTTTCTATATTTTTCATAAAATTAGCCTTTTCATTATATATACTTATCTCTTTATATATTATATGCAAATAATATGCCTCTATCCAATTTTTTCAGGAATTCAATACAATCATTGCGTCTTAATTAATTCGTATACCTGAATCCTTCCATTCCCTGCATCACAGACAAAAATCCTACCCTTTCTATCCACCTTAACATCTGATGGCCATGAAAGGTTTTCAGGGTTTTTACCAACGCCACCAAATTCAACTATAGGTTTTCCCTCTCTGTCAAATACTATTACCATAGTCCTATTAGTATCTACAACGAACAACCTCTCTCCGTCTGTATCAATACTTGATGGCATGCTGAAGCCCCCCAATTGACTCGATATCTGACCAAACATAAAAAGAAATCTACCATCCTTTTTATCATAAACCGATACCCTGAATAGTGGCGGGTCAAGAATATACAGCCTATCAACATCTGTAGTTATTGCCTTTGCATTCAAGAATTCTCCCTCACCGTTACCTTTTTTTCCAAACTGAAATAAAAAATTACCTGAACTATCCAATACAACTATCCTGCCTGACTTTACATCACCTATATAGAATAAACCATTATCACCCAAATGGAATGATTGAATAACCAGTGATGTGGCATTTGGCACACTCGAAAGGTCGAGTTTCCCTTTATACTCGCCACGGTAGTTTAAGATATCTATACCACCCAAATCATTGGTAACATATATATCCCCACTTTTACTGACACAGAATAACTGAGGCGATTTTTCAAATGCTATTCTGTGAACTATAATACCATCCTCATTAATAATAACGATTTCTTTTCCATGACTGGCAACATAAAGTTCCCCCTGTTCATGGTCAAAATAGAGCATTGAAGGCGTAACATCACCCATTGACTTAACTGAATATGATGTAATATATTTAATGTCAATCTCTTGTGATGCACATATTACTGATTCTGTATTGTAGAGTCCAAATAATATGATAGTAGCAATAAAAATTATAATTAATTTTAAACTTTTCATATTTACCAAGGCAAAAAAAAAGGAACCCTGAACTTGATTCAGGGCTCCCATTTTAAACTTTAATTATCAAAGATTCCTCGCATTCGCTCGGAATGATACTTCGCATCATCTATTATGACACAACTGACATCCTCTGGTTGAAGGAACACCATAGCCGCTCTGATTACCTGCTGCAACAGATGAGGTATAATCCCATCGCAGATTGTCGTTGTAAGGTCCACCATGAGCAAAATGACAGGATAGACACATAACCCTATCCAGTGCCGTATCGCTTAAGTAAAACACCCTATTTGCTGCTGAGCCGCTTGCAACCGGCAGATACTGACCCGGAGTTGAAACGGAATAATTAGCAGTATTTATAATAGTAACTCCTGCACCTGAAGTAGTCGTTGAATCGCTCAAAAGATTATCAACCGGATGCCTGTGCCAATCCATACTATTACTATCAAGATTTGTCGTTGTAATAGCTTCATGCCAGTTATCGTGACACTGGGCACACCATCTTGAAATACCACCCTGACTCCCACCACCATAGGAATTGCTTTTCGCAGCATCTGAAGAAGGCGTGCCTGTTATAGGCGTAGACTTGATTACCGGCCATGCTACTGCACCTGCCCCGCTTCCACCTGTAAGCTCTACACCTGTAAAATTACTCCCGTTGATACCTCCAACCCAACTTGTAAAATCTCCAACGGTAAGTGTAACACCAGCATTGTTCCCGGCATTTGTTGCCGATTTTCTTAAATTCCTAAATTTATTTACACTTGTATCTCCATCACTATTTGCTCCATGAGGATCATGACAGGCTGTGCAGGAGAACCCTGTTATTGCTGTATCACCACCAGGAGGTGTTACATTTGTAAGACCAAGCGAATGTCCTTTTCCAAGAGCAGCAGTTTGTCCGCTTGAACTTAATCCAAAGGTTGTAGCTTCAATCTCAGGATAGAAATTCCCACCAGCGCCTATACCTGTAAGATGTGTATCCTGATTCCATGTCGCAGTTGCAGAGTGAACCTTTGGGGCATATTGACCATGTGGTGCATGTTGGGTGTCGGCTTGACCCCCTGTGTCCGCATGGCATTGCAGGCAAAGTTTGTGAATACTTTCTCGACCTGATATATCTGACGCTCTAAGCAAAATGAGGGAACCGCCGGACACACCGCCAAGACCGCTGTTACCTTGACTGTTGTGCATAGTATGGCAATTGCCGCAAGTTAGGTTACCTGCGCCTTTATGCACTGCTGAAACAGGCATACCATATAATAAAAAGGCTAAAAAAAGTGCGATAGATATGCTATATGCGATACAAGTCTTTTTATTCATAACTAACATAAGTAGCATTTATCATGCCAATTTTGTTTTCTTTCTTCTTAAAAGTGGGGATAAAAATAAAAAAATCTTATAAAATCAATATGATATAAGATTGACTATACTTTTTCAGTAGGTAGGTTTAAAGAAATAATTAATGCTTAGTGAAATATCTCTCAATTAGAAACTTATCTATGTGCATTATTACACATTTTTGTTGAAATTTGTAAAGATTATTAATCAAACATGACACCGTTTACAACTGGACATATCCCATGAATTCTTCCCATTATGGCATTTTCCACAATATTCACCTTCAACATTCTTCTTCATAGTAACCAGATTTGCACCTTTTTTCTCTTTAAAAACAGATGGGTGACAATCTTTACATTTTAATTTACTATGACTTGGATGGGAAAAGCGGGCAGGAGGCATATCTGCCTTTTTCCTGCTCGCTTTTTGATTCTCAAACAAAATAACATCCTGTGGTTTTTTCCCCGCTGCATAAAGAGGAAAAATCCACATAATTGACACTAAATAAAAAATTATGAAAATTTTTAAAGTAGTTTTCATTAATTAAAACCCATACTACTTAGATACTGACCTTACAGTAATCGTATCATCAGGTTTATTCTTCTTAGGAAAAGTATGACATCTCTTGCAATCTGCGAGAGGGAATGCAATCTTATTATGACACCTGCCGCACCACTTGCCACCTGCCATTTCCATCATCTTAACATCGTTTCCACCTGCTACCGGTTCAAATATAGGTCCACCGACAGTTGCATGACATACTTCACATTTTAACCACCAAGTATGAATAAGATGCGGAAATATAACATTATCCATAAAATCACTCTTTGTCTCAAACAATATATTCATATCAAGTATCGCTTCATCTTCAGGTTTTGCATTAGGGTCAAGGTCATAGCGTGGGTCTATTGTTTTATCTTTAACAATCTTCGCCCAGTCAACCAATTTATACTTATCTAAAGGAAGTCCTGAATCTGCGAGAGCATTAGGATGCCAACCAGCCCCAATCTTTGCAAATGTAGATGCAACTCCCGACTTTTTCATATCACCCGTCCCTGCCATTTCACCTTTTGTATCAAGGTAAATCAGGCTCTTTGCATCTTTTGGGTCAAGACTCTTTCCAGTTGAAGGCGTTTCTGCTGGAGCAGCCGGAGGAACTGCCTTTGACTGTTCTGCTGCTGGCGGTGCTGTCTTTTCAGCAGCCTTCTTTGCCGGTTTTTTCTCAGCTGCATCAACTGATGAAATACAGAATATCGTAATACATATTGTAAATAATAATGATATTTTCTTAAAATTTCTGTCAATCTTCATTGATTCCCTCCTCTCTATTATTTAGTTATTTAGCAATTTTCTTTGAATACTGAACAACTCCAGGTGTCCACCCGGGCTCCCATGAATGACATCTTTCGCAATAGAGAGGCTCCCATGCAGTAATTCCATTATGGCACTTACCGCATTTTTCACCATTCATGATCAAACTCATATTAATATCATTAGCACCTGCCTTTAATATGAAAATATCTTCATGGCAAACCTTACACTTAAATCTTATACGATGAAACCAGTGAGGAAACATGACATCATTAACCCCTGCCTTTCTCATACTTTCAGCCTTACTGTTTAGTATTATATCTCCATATTCAGCAAATGAGAATCCTGGTATAGAAAGAAAAGTAAATAAACCTAAAAGCAAACCAATCAAAAATTTAAATTTCATTTCATTCCCCCCTTTTTTAGTCTTATGTGTATTTTCACACTCCTTAAGTGTTATATTGCCCATCTTACCTTTTTTAATTTTTATGTATCCCTAAAAATTAAACAAATATTTCAACAAATTACATAGGCAGTTCACCTCCTAATGTTTTTACAATAAATAAGCAGATTCATAAACAGCAATTAATATGCCATTATTTAAATAGGTTGCTTAATGTCTGAATCCGCAGTGTCGCTTTTTAAATATCCAATCTTTTTTAATCTATACCGCAGTGCATATCTGCTCAGGCTAAGAAGTTTTGCTGCCTTTGATTGATTTCCATTTGCCTTTTTTAATGCCTGTATTAATAGATTTTTTTCTACTTCTTCAAGAGGGACCCCATTTTCTGGAAGGATAAAATTTGATTGCTGCTGCCGTTCCTCCTCTTTAAAAGGAACACCCTCTACAACTTCAATTGGGAGATGCTCAATTAATATCTGATCCTTACTCTCAAGGATAATTGCCCTCTCAATCACATTTTTTAATTCTCTGACATTTCCGGGCCATTGATATAATAAAATAGCTTTTTCAGCCTTTGATGACAGACCTTTTACATCTTTCCTAAACTCCTGATTGAATTTATTTATAAAATAATTGGCAAGGATGAGTATATCGCCCGTCCTTACCCTGAGAGGCGGTATAAAAATTGGTATCACCTTCAAACGATAATATAAATCCTCTCTGAATTTTCCACTCTTAATCTCCTCTTTAAGATTTTTATTTGTCGCCGCTATAATCCTTACATCCACTTCAATATCCGAAGCCCCTCCAACCCTCTTGAATCTCTTATTCTCTATAAATTTTAAGAGTTTTGTTTGTGTTGTAAGTGGCATATCTCCGATCTCGTCAAGCAAAACACTCCCCCCATCTGCAAGCTCAAAGAGACCAACTTTTTTTGCCTTGGCATCTGTAAATGCCCCTTTTTCGTATCCAAAAAGTTCACTCTCAACAAGGGTGTCCGGCAACGCAGTACAATTTATATCCATAAATGGTCTTGCTGACCTTCTGCTTGTATAGTGTATAGCCCTTCCCACAAGGTCCTTGCCTGTCCCGCTCTCCCCTTCTATCAGAACAGTAGTAGCATCACTCTGGACTATCTTTTGAATCATATCAAGGACACCTTTTATCTCTTTACTCTCACCGATTATATTGCCAATACTGTGAGTCTTCTTCTCTTTTTCTAATCTCCATGAAACCTCTCTGCTTACCCTTTTAGACTCAATTGCCTTTTTTGCAATAATTGCAACCTCGGTAAGGTTAAAAGGCTTATTGATATAATCATAAGCCCCAAGCTTCATGGCAGTAACTGCCGTATCAACTGAACCTGAGCCTGTAACCATAATTACAGGGATTTCTTCATTCAAACTGATGATCTCCTTCAATACCTGAATTCCACCTATATCAGGCAAGAAGACATCTACAAAGGCTAAATCAGGCATATCTTCCTTGATGGAATTAATTGCGGATTCCCCATTCTCCACCGTCCTGACCTCAAAACCCTCTTTGATCAGTTTTTCCTGAAGTGTCCATGCAATAATATTTTCATCATCAACTACCAATACCCTTGCCTTTTTCACTTAAAAATCTCCCCTCTCTGTCATTCCGAGATGAACGAGGAATCTCGATTAGATTGCTTCGCCTTTGGCTCGCAATGACATTTCCATGCTTCTTTGCGTCTTTTGAGACAGGTGTGTATCATTATAAAACCTCGCTGTCATTATATTCGGCATCTCCTTTAAGAATATTTAATGAATTATCAAGAGGTAATATTATTAAAAACTTACTCCCCTTGTCAACAACACTTTCCGTTTTTATCGTCCCCATATGTTTTTCAACTATTCTCAGGCTTATCGGCAGCCCCAGCCCGCTGCCCTCTTTCTTGGTTGTGAAAAAAGGGGTAAAGATATTCTTCATGACCTCAGGAGATATACCGCATCCGATATCAGAAATATCTATTTGAATGTATTCACTGCCACTCGGTTTATCCATTGATGTTGCAATTGTAAGTTTTCCATCCTCCCTCATTGACTCAATGGCATTAAGACAGATATTAAGTAACACCTGCTGAATCTTCTCCCTGTCAATAAAGATATTAGGAATATTGCTGTCAAGATTTGTGTCAATGGATATTTTACCCTTTTTGCATTTAAATTCCAACAAATGAATTGTATCTGTTATCAATTTATTCAAATCATGCACCTTTGGATTTACAGTAATAGGCTTTGAGAACCTAAGAAGGTCTTTGAGCATTGAATCTAACCTCTGAACCTCCTTGATTATCATATTTATAATCTCCCTCTTCGGGTCAGATGCAGGAAGCTCCTCATCAATCAACTGCACTGCCCCGCTGATTCCGGCAATCGGGTTTTTTATCTCATGTGCCAAAATAGCCGAGATTTTGCCGAGGGATGCGAGGTGGCTCTCCTGTTTCAGTCTGTCAAGCATTATATTAAAATGAGTTGCCATATATCCAATCTCGTCATTTGATTTCAAACTAATCCTCTGGTTTTTATCGCCATGCTCAATCTCCTTTATTGTCTTAATAACGGTATTCAGAGGCTTAGAAACCAGTTTATAGACAATCCAGCTAATTATAATTATCAGAATGATTACAGTAGCTACAGATATCCATAACATAATAGAGAGGTGGTTATTCAGATGTTCAGCAAATTTTTCATCGGATAAGGAGATTTTTAAAATACCACGAATCTTTTCTTTGTCACCGTGGCATTTATGACATTCAGTTTCATTTAAAATTGGCAGATAATAATCATAGAAAACCTTTCCGTTTTCGTCATAGCCATAATACTCTTTTTCCTTCCCTTCCTTTAAAACAATATCTATTTTTTTATCACTTACTACACTTGCTTTCCCCTCCTTTAAATTCATATACTCTTCTATAACCTCAGGGGGAAAAAGATAAACCTCCTTTACCTTATAAAATGTTTCAAAATCCTCAAATGCCTCTTTTCCGTTTGTTCTGATAACCTGTAAATTTTTCATACCGGGAATTTTTTTCAATTTGTGGATTAGGTCTCGGGCAATAAAAGGTCTTTTCCCTTCCATTTCTTTTTTTATCATTGCAGAAATAGAATTTGTATATATCTTCGTCTTAGCAATCCAGTCCTCATGAAACATGTCCCTCTCCATCTTTTCCACAATATATATCATTATGGAGAAAATTATCACAATAGCGATAATGATAGGTAATATTATTTTTATCTGTAATTTATTAATGAAATTCATAGTAATTTACTTTACCCCGTTAGAAAATCCCCCTGCTTGCAGTGAGGATGATGATACCACTTTAAGCCCCAATTGAAAACTTTCTAATAAAAATTTTCTAACTGGGTTTACTTTGGCATGATAATTGGATATATAAATTAGAAGACAATTATAATCTACCATACTATTAATAAGCAACAACGAATAAACAACTTTATAACTCTGAGATACTATTACATCTTGTGCCTTTTAATACACAAATGTTTCATATAGCACAAAAACCTAATGAAACCACAGATGACACAGATTAATACAGATGACAGCGGTTCTGTCATTCTGAGAGCGAAGCCCGAAGAATCTCAAAAACGAGATTCCTCACTTCGTTCGGAATGACATTTCTGTGAAAATCTGTGAAATCTGTGGTTATATTTTTTTATGCAAAAAAGACCCATCCTTATTATAGATGATGAGGAGATTATAAGAAAGACCCTCTCTATACATCTAACAAAGGGGAACTATTCAGTCATCCAGTCGGCCGGCGGCTTCGGGATTTTCGATGAGCTTAAAAATAACAATTACGAGCTGGTCATCAGTGATATTAGAATGCCGGAGGTAAATGGGCTTCAGATACTGGAATATGTTAAAAAGAATTATGATGATATTCCTGTCCTAATCCTTACAGGCTTGATGGATTTAAATATTACCATTGACGCCATGAAGATGGGTGCCTTTGATTTCCTTATAAAACCGATTACAAAAGAACACCTCTTAAATACAGTCCAGAATGCGCTGCATAACAGAGACCTCCTGATTCAAAACAAAAAATTAGAAAGAGAAAATATGGAATATCGTACCCTCTTAGAAAAGAAGGTAGAGGTGAGGACAGAAGAGCTTAATAAGAAAACGATTGAACTCGCGGATGCTTATGAAACACTGCAAAAAATGAATTTCCAGATGGTAAAGGTGCTTGCCGAGGCAATAGAGGCAAAGGATAAATATACAAGGGGGCATTGTGACAGGATGCGTTTCACCTGCCTTAAAATTGGTGAATTCCTTAGTATTTCAGAAGAGGAAAAGACTGACCTTGAATTCGCCGCTGTCCTGCACGACCTTGGTAAGATTGGAATTGCCGATTCAATCCTGAACAAGATAGATGCCCTTACTGAAAAAGAATTTAATATGATAAAAGAACACTCCTTAATTGGTGAAAAGATTATCTCGGAGATAAGCACATTTAAAAATGTAAGCAAGATTATAAAGCACCACCATGAAAATTATGACGGAACAGGTTATCCTGATGGATTGAAAGATGGCCAGATACCCCTCCTTTCACGGATCATTGCAGTAGCTGATGTATTTGATGCGTTGACAAGCAACCGGCCATATCGTAAATCCCTTTCCATAGAGAGTGCCATTACTGAGATTAAAAATATATCAGGAACAAGATTGGACCCGGCAATCGTCCAGCATTTAATCAATAACAGAGGACATTTTCATAAAAACTCAGATGCATAGCAAAAACTTAATTAGCCACATAGGTCACAGACTAAAACATTCATTGAAAGACTTTACCACTGAAGGCACTGAAAGGCACAGAATTGAAAATATTTTATTTCAGTGTCCTGTGGTTATTTTCAGTGATTTCATCGGTTAAGATTTAGAATAATCATTAACTATGTGTTCTGGCAAGAAGGTATTTTTAAATGAAACAGGAAAAAACAAACCGCATTTTTACCATCCGAAATAAACTTATCATCATATTCCTTCTTGTTTCAATATTGCCATTCATTATCTTGGGCTACACAATCTATAAAGAGGGGGAGTCCATCTTAAGGGAGAAAATATTTAATCAATTGAGCAACATCGCCGATGGCAAGGAGAAGAAAATCAGGAACTGGTTCATAGAGAGGTTTAACGATACAGAGATGATTGCCCATAATAAATTTATGGAGATAAATCTATCAAAACTTCTTGAGGTCAAAAAAGATTATGAGCAGAAAGGAGTTGCATCGCTTAAGTATACAGAGAGTGAGGAATACAACAACATTACCTCATTTTTAAATATGACAATCAACCAATTCGGTGTATTTTCTGAGATATTTATTTTAGATACAACAGGTCATGTTATTCTCTCCACCAACCCCAAAAGGCTTAATGAAGATGAATCAGATACAGATTTTTATAAAATTTCAATGACTCAGAAAGAGGTTTATATAAAAGATGTTTATATAGACGATGTTTATTATCCCGGCAGATTTAATCAGCCTATTATCACATTTTCAGATGTCATATACGATTATCGCGGGGAAGAGCATGGTGTTGTCAACGGTGTCGTGGTTGCAAAAATAAAGGTAAATGAAATATTGGAGCCATTGGTTGAAGAGGCATCAGGAATGGGCAAAACAGGAGAAGAGATTCTTGTCAACAAGGATAATATTTCACTTTTATCACTTAAAGGTTTCAATGACAGTGCACTGAAATACAAGCTGCCAAGAGAAAACCCTTCTACTCTGGCTATTGAAGGGAAAAATGGTATTGTTGAAGGGATAGACCACACGAAAAAACATATCCTTGCCGCATACAGACATATACCCGACCTCAATTGGGGGCTGGTAGTTAAGATGGACATAGATGAGGCTTATGAACCAATCAATAAACTCTTCAAGATAATTATTATCTTCACAGTAATCGGCATCGGTTTTATCCTGTTCCTGATTTCACAAGTATCAAGACGGGTAGCGGCACCTCTGATTGAAATGAAGTCAATTGCCAGAGAGATTTCAAACGGCAACTATCAAAAGGGTAATGATTATGAACTCAAGAGGACCGATGAGATTGGAGACCTTGCCCATTCAATCAGGGAGATGTCTGTAAACCTGAATAAAAAACAATCGGAGGTGGAAAACTATAAACAGGAACTGGAATCAAAACTGATTGAAATATCCGAAAAAAATCTTAATCTTGAAAAAACTTATCAGGAACTTTATAAGACAAAAAACAATCTTGAAAAGATTGTTGAACATTCAAAGGACATAATAATAACAACTGATATTAACGGCAATATTGTGGAATTTAATCCTGAGGCAGAGGAAAAGCTCGGCTACAAAAAGGATGTTGTAATAGGCGAACCTGCTTCAATTCTTTATGAAAACCCGGCAGAGAGAAAAGAGATAATGGACTTCGTCAATAGATTTGGCGTAGTCAGAAACAGAGAAGTCCACTTGCTGTCAAAAAATGGCGATGTCCATCATGTCAGCCTCACCATATCACAACTAAAGAATGATGCAGGAGAGATTGCCGGGACTGTCGGAATCTCTAAAGACATTTCAGAAGAAAGGATGCTTCAATATAAATTAATCCAATCTGAAAAAATGGCTGGCATTGGAACGCTTGCCTCTGGAATTGCCCATGAGATAAACAATCCGCTTGCAGGTATCTTAGGTATGGCAGAGGCTATACTTGATGAAAATGATCTAAGAAAGGTAAATTCCTATGCAAGGGATATAGTCCGTTATACACTTGAGACTACAGCCATTGTAAAAGAATTATTAACCTATTCACGGCAAACACAAAATGAATCCATATCAACAATTGATATGGCAGTCATTCTTGAAAATTCCATAAAGATGGCAAAACACACAGTTGATTTCTCCTCAATTACAATCATCTCAGACATGAAGAAAGGATGCTGGACAAGTGCAAACGCAGGTGAAATGCAGCAGGTCTTTATAAACCTTATTATAAACGCCATACATGCAATGGAAGAAAAAGGGGGTAAATTAATATTGAGCTGCTATAAAAATGACGATTCTATTAAGGCAGTTATTACTGATACAGGAATAGGCATTAAAAAAGATTACCTAAGCCAGATATACAATCCATTCTTCACCACAAAACCGGTGGGCAAAGGAACCGGCTTAGGACTCTATGTGGTATATAAAATTGTCACAAAATATAATGGCCATATAGATGTGATTTCGGATGAGGGGAAAGGGACATCTTTTGTCTTAACATTTCCAATAGTGGAAAGTATAAGTATTCAAGAAAATTATTCTGAGAGCAAAGAGATGGTAACAGTTGATTATATACTTGATGATACTGATAATTCACAGATAAATCTATTTAATCCATGACTATCATAGATATGAAAAATATAATCAATAAAGAAAACCTGCTTATTGTAAGGGATTTAATACAGAAGAGGACAGGCATATTCTTTCCTGAATCAAAAATCCTCACATTAGAAAAACCTATATATGAAAATTTTCTTGATTCCATGTCAAATTCCTTCAGTGAATACATATTGCACCTCTCTTCAAAGAGTGAAGACAGTTACTTTAGAAAATTAATTTCCTGCCTGACAACAAATGAGACCTACTTCTTCAGGGGAAAGACGGACTTTGAAATATTGAGAAACCATATCTTTCCCGAGTTAATTAAAAGAGAGTCATCTGATTCCAGAGCTATCTCTATCTGGAGTGCGGCTTGTTCAACAGGCGAAGAGCCCTATTCGCTGGCAATTATGCTGAAAGAACTTATTCCAAAAATAGAAACATGGAAGATTAACATCATTGCTTCAGATATTGATGAGACGGCTATCAGCACCGCAAGGAAAGGGGAATACAGTCAATGGTCTTTCCGCGGGGTTGATACTGCTACTATGAATAAATATTTTTATAAAAAAGGTGATACATATAAAATAAAGGAAGATTACAGGTCGCTTGTTCAGTTTATCCACCATAACCTTATTTCAGATAACCCGCCTTCAAATGGGAACGGAGATGATGAGAAATTTGATATTATTATCTGCAGAAATGTCACCATCTATTTTAAAAAAGAAACAACTATGGGGCTTGCCTTAAACTTTTATAACTCCCTTAAGGATGGCGGATACCTCGTTGTAGGCCATGCCGAATACTCTGCGGATAACTACAGCAAATTTATAAGCAGGGTATTTCCGAACGGTATTGTCTATCAAAAATCAGTTAATGGAAATAAAAACAAAAAAAATGTTCCAGAACAAATAAAATCTTTAAAAATAGAGCCGTTTACGGAAACTGATAATCTGCTGAATATTATCAAAAAAAGCAGTCCGTCATTAGTGAAAACATCTGATAATCTAAATTTATCTGAGCATAGGAACAACTTAAGGGAGGAAACAATTATATTTAATGAGGCTATAAAGTATTACAACAACAGTAATTATGACTTCGCTATTGACAGGTTCTTCAAAATCCTTGACATCAATCCGAAAAATGTGAGAGCATCTTGGATGCTTTGCCATATATCAGCCAACAGGGGGCACTTTGAAGAGGCTGTTAAATGGGGAAACCGCTGTATTGAGATAGACCCCCTCTTCAAAGAGGCATATTATTCACTCGCACTGATTCACCTTGAGAGGAAGGAATATAATGAGGCTGTGGAAAAGCTGAAGAAGGTAATCTATATTGACGCAAATTTCACACTCGGTTATTTTACGCTTGGAAATATTTATACCCTGATGTATCTGCATTCACAGGCAAAAGACTGCTTTAAGATAGCAAGTGACCTATTATCGTCAAAGCCGTCTGATGAAATCGTCTTTCAGGCTGAACATCTGACGGTTAGAGAACTCTTAAACCTTGTTGAACTAAAATTCCGTATGGCATGAACAAAAACCCGCCTCAAAGACTCGAAGACTCAAAGATAACCCCTCCCCCGCCCTCCCCTTTGTAAGGGGAGGGGAAGGGTGGGGTAGTTCTTTGTGCCTTTGTGTCTTGGTGGCTATACAATTTACATGAACTTTGTTATATTCCTCTTAAACGATGTCCGTTACGCAATTAATATATCGGTAGTTGAAGAGGTTATCCCCCTCCCTGCAATTACCTCAATTGCAAGGCTTCCGTCATTTATCCGTGGAATCATCAATTTAAGGGGAAATACAATTCCTGTTATTGATCTGAAAGAGAGGCTCGGGATTGGTGCAAGCCCTTATGAACTCAACAATGATATCATCATCGTCAAGGCACACAATAAAGTGGCGGGCTTTATTGTTGATGATACCCTCTCTATAACGGATATACCTGACAACCTCTTTACCCCCCCTCCTGATATAATCAACGGAATTGATATAAGATACATATCTGCAACTGCCCAGATTGGCAAGGATTTGATAATCTCTCTGAATCTGGATAACATACTTAGTCTTAAAGAAAAAGAGGAATTTGTAAAACTTGAGGTATAAATGAAGAACAAAAAACTTAATGAAACCACAGATGGACACAGATTAACACAGATTCATTAAAAACGGTTCAAACAGTTTAAACGGTTTAAACGGCTTAAACGGTTTAAAAAACCTGTGGTTAGTTTTATAATTTCCTATGCATAAAAATAAAAGAAAAGAAACTATTGTAAAAACAGAAACAGATATCTGGGAAAGGATTAAGAAAAGGGCTAAGGAGATTCAGAAGAAGTCAGAGCTATTGGGAAAGATATCTGACAGTGAAAAGGAAAAGATTTTCAAGGAAAGGGCTGACAAACTTAGCCGGATTGAAAAGAAATCTGACGACGGCAAAGATTTAATAAAAATCATCTCTTTTAATATCGGAAATGAATTGTATGGAATTGATATAAAGTATCTCAACGAGGTTCATGAAGTTGATAAAATTACCCATATCCCCTGCACACCTCAAGTAATATCAGGACTGATAAACTTGAGGGGGAGCATCTTAACCGTTCTAAATCTGAGTTCATTACTCAATCCTTCAGCCGAGAAAATCCAAAAAGAATTGTCTGAGAAAAAAAATAATGAACTGCAAAAAATTCTTATACTCGGTAATGACGGAATAAGGGCAGGTATTAGGGTTGATAGTTTTGGCACTTTATATGAACTCTCCAAAGAAAGCATTCAACCGGTATCATCAATCTTCCTTGAAAGAAATAAGATTATCAAGCATGAGTTTCCTATAAATAATGCCTCCCTCTGGATTATTGATGTAGAGGAGTTGTTAAATGATGAGAGATTGATTGTTAATGAAGATGTATAAACAAAAATTTAATTTTAACCGCTGAAAACACTGAATTGAAAAATTCTTTTTTCTGTGCTTTCAGTGACTTCAGTGGTTTTTATAATTTCCTTGCATATTGATTTCTGCTAATTTAACATAAGCGATATTTTATAATTAGTTTCTAACAAAACTCAATACAAAAGAGGAGGAGAAAAAGAATGAAAATCTTATCTTTTTTGAATTTTAGCAGACTGCAGAGGCAGCTCGTTTTGACTGTTACACTTACACTCATTATTGGTTTCTGTATAACAACTTATTTATCCATCAAACACGATATGACCGCTATGGAAGAGGCTGAGCGGGCAAAGATAGACCTCTTCACCTCCACAGTCACCAATGTCATCAGGGAGGAAATGGTTACTGGTAATGCAGAAAATGTCTCTAACTGGCTTACAAATATCCAGAACTCAGGGAGCTTTAAGCAGGTCCGTCTGCTCCGAACCGATAAAGTTGAGGCGTTTTCCGACAACCATACAATAGATAAGGTCAACAGCTATCTCAATTCAAAGGCATTTCCGCAGAAACTAATCTCCAAACCGCAGGACAGGCCGATTAACATAAATGTAGATAAGTTCAACAAGTCTGTGCAGACTGCCGGTGAAGTTACCTATAATGAAACGATTGATGGAGAGCCTGTTTATACCAGCCTGATACCGATTGTAAGAGATGACCGATGCGTTACCTGCCATGGATATGAAAATAACCCTGTACGGGGCATCCTCCAGGTTTCAGCATCAAGGGCTGAACTTTTGAGTGATATAAAGGGTGATGCTATTAATGGGATTATAGGCGCTGTCATCGTAATTATAGCAATCAGCATTACTATGAGTTATCTTATTCAAAAGATAGTCATAAAACCTATAGCAGAGGTTATTTTTAAAATCACATCAGCCGTAACACAGCAGGAGCAGGTCACTTCACAGCAGGCATCATCTGTTAACCAGATAACCACGACCGTAGAAGAACTGAATGCATCATCAAAGCAGGTATTTACCAAATCAGAATTCCTTGCACAGCAATCTAAAGAATCCCTTTCTATTGCACAGGAAGGTCAAAAGGCAGTGGAAAAAAGTATCTCAGAAATGAATCTGATAAAAGATAAGGTCGGGACAATTGCTGAAGAGGTTCTATCGTTAAGTGAAAAGACAAATCAGATTGGTATGATTATAAATGTTGTAGAGGATATAGCTAACAAGACCGATATGCTTGCATTAAATGCCTCAATAGAGGCTGCAAAGGCAGGGGAGCATGGAAAGGGCTTTGCAGTAGTCGCATCTGAGGTGCGTTCCCTTGCAGACCAGAGCAAAAAAGCAACAGAGAAAATTTCCACTCTAATTCAGGAGATACAGTCCTCTGTCAATTCCACAGTCCTTGCAACTGAAGAGGGGGCAAAAAAGGTTGATGCCGGTGTCAGCCATATTTTAGAGGTGGGTTCAACCATTAATAATTCTATTACTATA
>Ga0209212_1002057_pt1 | contig 30064 bp, 26 predicted proteins | sample RifGroC2_FD_183996 | JGI IMG/M metagenome (GOLD analysis project Ga0209212, IMG submission 183996) | Groundwater microbial communities from Rifle, Colorado, USA - Groundwater C2 (SPAdes) (version 2) | ecosystem: Environmental > Aquatic > Deep subsurface > Groundwater | place: Rifle, Colorado... | reverse complement strand
CATCGCTATATTAAGAAACATTAGCCCGAGTTTCATCCAGATGTCGATCTTTATGGCGGGAGCGATAGTTCCGAAATTATCAAGCTGACCGATAAGCATCATCAGAAGCAGGAATATGAACAGCCATGTGACCGTGCGCGCCGGTTTTTCGATATACTCATCGTCGAGTTCCTCGTCTTTGAGGCTGTCGTAGTCCTTATCGGCGATAAGTTCGTCTTCGACCATCTTAACGCCCTGTTCAACGCGCGCCTCCCGCGGCTCTTTTCTGTAGACGAACGCGAAAAGCCAGCCCATTATGAAACCATGCAGGATGGCGTAAAAAGTTCTGTAGGCAACCATTTTGCCGCTGAATATCTGCCAGGTGAGTATCACCGCCAGCAGATTGATTGCCGGCCCCGTGGTCAGAAACACCATCGCCGGACCGATTCCGGCGCCGTGCCTGAAGATCGAGGCGAAAAGCGGTATGACGCCGCAGGAGCAGGCGGAAAATAAAAAACCGGCGATCGAGGCTATGGGATACGAAACGAACGGGTTGACGCGCGGCCCGAGATATCTTGTGATGCTGCGCTCGCGGATGAATACCTTGATCGCGCCTGAGATCAGGAACGCCGGCAGGAAAGCGCCTAGCAAAAACTCGCCCAGGAATTCCCAGAGCTGAAAAAGCCCGCCTTTGGTCCCTTTTATTAAGATGTCCAGAATAAGTTCAAAATCCAAAAAAAGATTTTCCTTCCGCTAACAGCCGTAAATTTTGCGAAACGCCCTGACCATGCCGACCGGCCCCGACATCATCATGTCGCCGGCGACGGCGGAGTAATGGACCTTCAGGTTCGTCCGGGCGAAAATATTGCGGTTAGGCCCGGTGACTATTATGTTTTTGACGTTTTTAAAGCCCGGGGGGGCGATGTACTCGGCGCCGTTGCCTTCGTCGTTGAATATCTCTTCGGAGGAAAGCGAGCCGTCGCAGAAGCGCATTATATGGCTTTCGAGTTTCGCCGGATCTTCGTCGTAGACCCACGAGTGATGCTCGTAAAATGCCAGTATGCGCTCGTTTTCGGCGACGACGAATATCGCGTGGTTGTTGCCCATGTTCACCATGAGATAAGGCTGCTCGAGCCTGGTCTTGAAAAGGTCGAAGTATTCGTCGGCGTAAGCGAAGCAGCCGAGAAGAGCCGCGGGCGACGAATCCATCACGACGCTTTTCATGCCGCCAAAATCGCGCTCGAGAGCGCTTTGCAGAGAATTAAGCCTGAGGAAGGTCGCGGGTATCTCTCCGGCCTTGTTGCAGAAAAGGTAAGGCGATGGCGGGTTTTCGCGCGCCAGTATCTTTCTGAACTCGCTGAAGCGGTGAAGACGGTCGGAGATCTCTTTTTTGCAGCAGCCGTGGTCCTGCGCGCAGACGCATATTCCGTCGAATTTATCGATGTCTTCGCCGCTGTTGGTGAAGAAATGCCTCAGAAAAGGCGCCTCGAACTCTGTAAAGCGCATGTAAACGCTGTCGCCGTCGATCACGAAATTTTTAGCCGGCTCATTTTTGAAAACGTCGAAGATCGTATCTTCGATTATGTTATAGCCCAGTTCGCGAACTTCGTCGGGATCGTTTTTAATGGTGAAGGCGGCCTTCGGCGTAATGTAAACCTCGGCCTTTTTTTCTTCGATGAGCGTTGATAGCATGTGCGCGAGCGGGCCGCCGCCGATGGTTTCGCCGCATATATAAATTTTGTGGCGGCCGTCGAACTCAACGCTTTTGAGCAGCTTCAGGTAACGTCGAAGCGGCGTCGGAACGACGAATTTTATGCAGTTTTCCATGTTTTTTTTCGAGTCGTATAAAAAAACGTCCGAAGTGCCCATGCCTATGTCGATGGCTAATATTTTAGACATTGCCGATCACTCCGTCGCCCGGTAAGGAACGAATTCTTTATTCGCCGCCCTTCGGCAGTAATTGCAAATCGGCGTGTTCACGTCGGTTTCGGAGGATACGAGAAACGATTCGCCGCATACTCCGCATACGGCGGCCGGCACGATATCGTCTTTGGCGGGAAGGTCCACTTTAACTTTTTGAAAAGACAGAACGCTTCGTTCGGCTCTGTAAAATTCGTTTATGGTTTCCTCTGAAAGCTTCGACCTCGAAGCGCTTTTATAATCGCGGCTCTTATTGAAAAACGCGAAAAGCTGCGGATATTTTTCCGCATCGATCTTTGCGAGGTCCATATAGACCCTGAAGCCGACCGAAGAGTCGCGGTTGTATAAAACCAGCGCGTATCGGCCTATATCGAGCGCGTCGAGGCGCATATATTTATTTCCGACGGTGCATCCCGTCATTACCTGGATCGAGTCGATCAGGCAGACGCGCGTTTCGGATATCGCGTTAAGCGTATAGGAATCGCGGTCGGGATATATTGAGTCGAGCAATTCGTAAGCGTAGTCGACCATGTAAACGCCCATTATAACGCCGGGCGCGTTTTTTATGTGGAAGCCGAGCACCTTGTCTATGGCCGGCTTAAGCCTTTCATAAAGCATAAAGGATCACTTCATTTCACAAAATTTTATTTATCCGTCAGGCCGAGGTTGAGAATTATAGTTCCGCAGGGCGTGCTGACCGGCACGACCAGATGCTTAAGATGCATCGCGTCCGTTATTATGACCTTCTGGCCGGTAAATAAAGACGGCGGCGTGAGGTCGAATTTGTATCCGAGACCTGAAAGCTTCGCTACCGCCGTGCCGGTGATCATATTCGAAAGCTCGTTGATAGTCGAGCGAGCCAGTTCGTTGAACTCTTTGAATTCTTCGTAGTTCATCTTTGACACCACCTGAAGCGCGGTTTCCTGGGTCATATCGTAAATGACGCGCCCTTTCAGCTGTCCCGTCAGGCCGACGAGAGCAGCCACACCCAGGGATGCCAGCGGCTCGGACATAACGCCGAGCTTGTTTTTATCGATGCAGACGCCCGGCATGAACTGCTCCAGGACATATACCGAAGCTTCCAGAAAAGGATTGATATACTCGATTTTCATAAAAAACTCCTGATTTATTTTTTTTGATTGGATACCGCTATTAACCTGCTTGAAATTTTGGAAAGGGTCACCACTTCGTTTACGGCATCTTCGTTTATGGCGACCTTGGGCATGCCGAAAACGGTGCATGACGACTCATCCTGGGCCATAGCGTAGCCGCCCGCCCTCTTTATAAGGCCGATGCCGGTCGCTCCGTCGCGTCCCATGCCGGTCATTATAACCGCGACGCTCCTGGAGCCTACTTCTTCGGCCATGGACTGGAACAAAACGTCCGCTGAAGGCCTGTGGCCGGAAACGGGGTCCTCTTTCGAAAGGCATACCCGTAAAAATCCTCTGTCTTTTTTTACGCGCACATGAAAATTGCCGGGCGCCACGAGCACCCTGCCGACCTTTATGAGATCGCCGTCTTCGGCCTCTTTTACTTCGACCTGCGATTCGGTGTCGAGCCTCTGTGCGAAAGCCTTTGTAAATGTATCCGGCATATGCTGTACCAGGACCGTCCCGGGAAAATCGGGGGGCAGAAGCGGAATTACCTGCCTTAAAGCCACCGGCCCGCCGGTGGAGATCCCAATTCCGACGACGCACGAAGACGCTCCGGCGGCGGGGCGAGCCATGCCGTTTTTTTTATCGGCCGATATCGCGGCGGCGGCCGCCTCGTCTTTTTTTTGCGCCATTTTTTTTATGGCGATCCTGTTTTTATTGTTAAACGCCTCGATGACTTTTTCAAGTATTTCTTCGGCTACCTTTTCGATGTCTTTCGACAACCCGCCGAGCGGTTTCGAAACGAAATCAAACGCTCCGGCCTCCAGACAGCGAATAGTCAATAACGCGCCCTCCTGAGTGAGCCCGCTTAACATGATGACCGGGCGCGGCCTCGCGTCCATTATCTTTTTAAGACAGGTGAAACCGTCCATGATGGGCATGTCGACGTCGAGCGTGATAACGTCGGGATTGAGTGCCTCTATCTTCTGCAGGGCGGCCTGGCCATTCATCGCGGTGTCGAGCACCCTTACCTTTCCGGAATTATTGAGAATGTCGGTAATGATTTTTCTCATCAGCGGAGAATCGTCGACTACTATCGCGGTTATTTTATTTTTATCCACTACGTTACCTCTTTAATGGTGAAAACTAATCTGATCGCGTGCGTCAGTTTAGATCGCGCGTTAATGTTTCAGAGCTTTAGAGACCGCCGAAACGACCCGTTCTTCGTCGAAAGGCTTTACGATGAAGTCTTTGGCGCCGCTTTTAATGGCGTCCATAAGGGCTTCGCGCTGGTCGATCGCCGTTATCACTATCACTCTGGCGTTTTTGTCGATCTTTATTATCTCTTTCAACGCTTCGATGCCGGTGCATTTCGGCATGATGATATCCATCGTGACCAGATCGGGTTTCAACTCCTTGAATTTTTCAATGGCCTCAAAGCCGTCTGCGGCCTCTCCGCATATTTCGTATCCCCCGGATATAGTGAGGATATCTTTTAACATCATCCTCATGATCAGAGCATCGTCGACGATCAGTATTCTACTTGCCATAATAAAGGGTTCCCCCTGATTTATTTTTTGGTGAATTTAGCCAGAGCTTTTTCGAGCGTGTCAAATATCTTAATGTTATCGGCCAGCCTTGTCTTTTTCAGAAGCTGGATCAGATCGCCGTTCACCGTAGCTACTGCCAGAACGCCATTGTTTTTAACGCAAAACGCCGCGAGTGAGAGGAGGACCACCAGAAACCCGGCTGAACCGATCACGGAACCCGGCGCTATATCGACGATGTAATTGTAGTACTTCGAATCCACGTATGAAATCAGATCGTCATAAAAAAACGCCGAAAAAATATCGTCTATGTTTTCTTCGATTTCGTAAACTATTACGTTGCCTTTTATTTCGGAATTCATCTTCAAGCCCCGGAATTTTATATTATTTTTTCGCCCACGTTGAAATGCGTTATTTTAATAAGGCCGGTTTCAAGGTCGGCGACTATTTTGCGGCCGGTAGAGCCGCCGAGATCTTTCGCGTGGGTCCTGATGCCCAGACCGTCCAGCGCGCAAATGACCGCAGCCTGGTTGCGCGAGCCTATATCGCTGATCGTATTGGCGCTGAACCCGGCGAACATCTTCGCGCCGCCGCATATCTTGCATATCAGGTTTCTTTTGAGTGCGCCCTCGCTCAGCATGAGTTCCAGCAGGGCGGGAACGCCGCTGTCCGCGTATTTGGCGGCGTTAAAACTTCTTTGGTCCTGAGGCTTATCGGGAAGCAGGATATGAGCCATACCTCCAAGTTTCATGCGCGGCTCGTAAAAAAACACTCCGATACACGAACCCAGTATCGTTCTTAAGTGAAAAGGGGCCCGCGCCGTATGCATGGCCGCCATGTTGACGTTTATAATATTGCCTTCGTTCATTTACTGTCACCATCGATGCCGTTCGCCATCGATTTAAGCATTACCGGCAGCGAATCTGGAGTTGGAAGAATGAAAAAATATCCGGATATTTTAGTGTCGGCCTGAAGATACTCGGTGTCTATAAAAAACAGGTTGTCGCCGTACTCGGCGTACTCGGAAAAAACATTCGCCAGAACGGCGCCTCCCATGTCGCAGCAAACGACGGGGGCCGATGGCAGAAGTTTTATCATCAGCAGGTTGACCAGCGAGTTCGAAAAAGAAGAGCCGACGATATTGCATGTTTCAAGCACGACCGACTGCACCACTTCGTCGGTTTCGCAGGTCGTTCCGATGGGGCGTTTTAAGACCATGTCGACCATTTTGAAGGCGTCCTCGAGTTTGAAAATAAATAAAAAATGGCCGCGGATATCGCCGTTAAGGCTGGTAGCGGCGGCAAATACGATCTCTTCGTCGAGTTTCATTCCGGCGCTTATGTCTTCAATGGTTGTAAGATTTACATTTAAAACGTTAAGCGTGATCTCTTTTTTCAGCCATTTGGAAATGACGATCGAAGCGCTTTCGGCGCTCATCTGGGATATGATTCTGATATATTCGAGTTTTTTTTCGTCGATTTGAATGTTATTTTCGGCCATCAAAGGTTCTCCTCGGCTTTTACGCAACTTTTTATAACGGGCGCATAAAGGCGCGCCGCCTCTACCGGATCAATTTTCCGATGTTGGATTCAAGGTTGTCGTCAATAATAATTAAATGATCCGGTTTGATCAGCAGTTGATCGCTTTTAAAATTTTTATCCGAGGTCAGGAACACGACCCTGACATCGGCGAACTCGTCGTTGAGCTTCATTACCGCGCATAATGACCGTCCGTTCAGTTTTTCGAGGACCTGAAACGTGAACAGCATATCGCACCCGTTTTCGCAGATAAAATCAAGCGCTTCCAGGGCCGATCTTGTTTCGAATACTTTATAGCCTTTGTTTTCAAGGAACCGGCAGACTATATTTTTGGTGAATTTTGCGTTATAGGCCACTACCGCGGTTTTGGTTGATTTCCCCTTGCGGCCGGCCGCCCCGCCTGACGGTTTAGCGTCGTCCGCGGCCGGCGGTTTTGCTTTATAATGAGCGGTTTGGGAATCGGGTCTGACGCTTTCGGATTTGAATAGAAGCTTGTATACGACCGGATAGTTCAATATAATGTTCTTGAATTTTTCGACGCAGTTAATTTGCTGCGAGCTTAACACTTTTGTTTTCTTGTAATTGGTTTTGATAGTATTGAAACTCTCGGCTATCAATTCTAATGAATCAATTATAAAAGATAAGGTATCAATTGTCAATATAAATTTTTTTTCGCGTATCAATGACAGAAGGTTTTCGAGCGCTGCAGCCACTTCGCTTATCGGAGCGAAACCGTAAGTGCCCGCGGTGCCTTTCAGGCTATGGACGAGCCTGAAGGTATCGTTGATATCGAAGCCGCCGATATCGCACTTTGACCTTTCGAGCAGCTTATCGACAAAATCGGCGACTTTATCGATCGATTCGTCGATATAATTCAATTGCAATTGTATAAACTCTTCGTCATTGAATAACTCTTCATTATTCATAATTTTCTTTGTCCGTTCCTTTTGCGTTTTTACTTGTTAAAATATACAACCGCCGCATTCACCGGCCGGTTCACTGCTTGATTATCCGTTTTATGACCGCCGGAACGTCGAGAATAAGAGAAACCGTGCCGTCGCCTAAAACGGAAGCGCCCGATATCCCCTCGACGCACTTGAAATCTTCTGAAAGTGATTTTATGACGATCTCTTCTTTTCCGACGAGCTCGTCGACGCAGATGCCTATTTGTTTGTTGGACGAACATATTACCACTATGGTCAGGGCCTGATCGATCTTAGCCTTTTGCGGTATGCCGATGGCTTCGGAAAGCTGAGTGACCGACAGTATTTTATTTCTGAGAGTGACCGTGAGTTCGCCTTCTACGGTATGCACCTGGCGGCATGGCACTTTCGTTATTTCGAGCACCGATTCGAGAGGTATGGCGAATATGGCGTCATCGATTTTTACCAGCAGCGCCGACAATATGGCAAGCGTGAGAGGAAGTCTTATGGTAATGAGCGTTCCCGCGCCCTCTTCGGTGTTGATGTTTATAGATCCCTTCAGATTTTCGATGGCTTTTTTTACGATATCCATGCCGACTCCGCGTCCCGATATGTCGGTGACCTTTTCGGCGGTTGAAAATCCGGCCATGAAGATGAGATTCACGATCTCGCGTTTCGAAAGCGACGCGGCCTCGGTTTCGGTTATGATCCCCTTTTCGACGGCTTTTTTCATTATCTTTTCACTGCTTATGCCGCGGCCGTCGTCCTGAACGTCGATGCAGATGTTAGAACCTTCGTGATAGGCGTTCAAAATAATGGTGCCGGTGTCGCTTTTCCCGGCTTTCAGCCGTTCTTCGGGCGTTTCAAGCGCGTGATCGACCGAATTCCTGATTATGTGGGTGAGGGGATTTCCAAGTTCGTCTATGACTTTTTTATCGAGTTCGGTTTCCTCGCCCCTTATTTCAAGATTGACCCTTTTTCCCTGGGCCTTCGCCAGGTCGCGCACCACGCGCTGAAAGCGCTTGAAAAGCTGGCCCACGGGGACCATTCGTGTGTCCATAATGCCGGTCTGGAGGTTGTTTATTATTTTTCCGAGCTTATAGGAGGCCGCGTTGAAGTCGAGAATATAACTTTCATTTCTGAAAAGCGATTTGAGTTCGTTCAAAACGAGTTTGAGCGTCGGGAGAGAGTTTTCCAGAAACATCGAGTTTTTATCGTTATTCATTAAAAGCCTGTTGATAATTTCGGAGTGATCGGGTGAAGCGGAGCGCTTTTCAATTTTCGCGCGGCCCTTTTCCCTTTTTCCCTCCGCGTCATGGCGCGGAACGGAACTTATCGTCTGCATCGACTTGGCGAAATCGGCAGTTTCGCTTATCAGCTCGTCTTTTTTCCGTTCGATATTATAGATTATGTCTTCCATGTAAAATATGAACTTCTTGTTCTGGAATATCTTGTTGAGCTGATTTGAGATCTGCAGGAAATTCGCCTTTATTATAACCAGCTCGCCTATCAGGTTAATGAGATTATCGAGCTTGCCAAGATCGACGCGGAGCGTCTGGTTGGCTGTAGAGCCAATGCCGTCGGAATCGGCCGGAACCAGAGCCCCCGAAGGTGCTTTTTCAAAGGCCGCTTTTGTTTTGGGAGCGCCGGAGGCTGAAACGGAATCCGCTTTTTCGTTCTTTGCGTCGGAGCGGCCATTAACCGTATATTCCTCCGCTTTTACTTCGCGTATAAGATCTATGTCGCCGAATTTGATTATTTTAGAGTTGTCGGTTTCGGAGGTGATAAACAGGAAAGCGAAATTTTCGGCGTTGAGCTTTTCAAACTCGTCCTCCGTTTCAGGGAAAACTTTTATTACATCGCCGTTTTCCTTGAAATTGCTTAAAACCAGAAGATAGCGCATGGCTTTCATCGGGGAATCGCTTTCGATCGAAACATCGATGCGCAGGATCTTTTTGCCTGTTTCGGCGGCTTCGGCGACGACCGCGTTCTCATATTCGTTAAGCCTTAATTCAGGCATGGTAGAGGCTTCGCGTGTTTCGAGGGCGGCGGCCGCAGTCCGCCCGTCCGGTCCGGCGCTTTCGTAAGCCGCGTTTATGCCTTTAAGCCGGTCGATCTCATCGTTGAAATCGATCTCAGGGCCGTTCTGTTTCGCCGCCGCCAGAACGGTTTTCACTTTGTCGGCGACGCTGAGCAATACCGAGATAAGTTCGGAATCGACCATACTCTGCCTGTTTTTTATTAAAACCAGGAGGCTTTCAGCGACATGGGCGAGCGCCGAAATATTATTGAACCCGAGGGCCGCCGAGGAACTTTTAACGCTGTGCATGACCCTGAGTACGGTGCTGATGTACTCGGAATTCTGCGGGTCTTTTTCGAGCAGGAGGAGGGCTTCGTTCATCTGCTCGATCTCGTCGTAGGTTTCCTGGATGAAAACATCTATATAGGCTGCTCTGTCAATGGTCGAAAAGGCCGCAGCCTTGTTTTCGGCGGCCTGCGGCAGGGGCATTCTGAGATCGCGCACTGACATGAGGCCTGCGCCTGCTTTTTTCGTTATTTCTTCACTGCTTTCCTTTGTCTGATAAACCAGGTTGATTTTAATATCGTCGTTTTGAAGATCGATGCGGGAAATTTCCGGAAGGTTTTTAAGGTAAGGCGCCAGGAATACTATGTCGCCGGACTCTTTCAACAGGTCTAAAAGGTCCTGCGGCGATGTATTATGTTGAAAGCAGTCGCGGCCGATAAGAAAAGATATCTCAAAGACGTTGTCGGAAGAATGTTCGGCGATGAATAAGTTCAGATCGTCGAATTCTCCAAGTGTTTCGCGGATACCGGAAGATATTGAAAGCGTCACGTTGGCCTGAGGCATTCCGCCGCCGGAAGCCGCCGCGTTGTTCGCTGCCGGGGGCGCCGGCGCCGCCTGAGCGGCTTTTTTAGAAGCGGGCGTTTTCGATTCCATGATGCATTCAATGTCTTTTATTACATTTTCTATGCTTACCGATTCGTCGTCCGGCTCGCCCGAAGCCACTGCCCCTATGAGCGCGGTCAGCAGGTCGAAGCAGCGGAAAAGGACCTCGACGGCGTCGTCGGTGAACTTCTGTTTGCCCTGCCTGATAGCGTCCATCAGGTTTTCCATTTTATGCGTCAGGCGGTTTATCTTGGAATAACCCATCATGCCCGACATGCCTTTAATGCTGTGGGCGGCCCGGAACATATTATTGATGCTTTCGGTTTCGCTTTCCCTGTTTTTAGTTTTTTCCAGTTTGAGCAGCTCGGAATTCAAAAGCTCAAGGTAATCGCCGGATTCGGCTAAAAACAGTTCGAGGCTTTCTCTAAGGTCGTCGTTTAAGGGCATTCGTGGTTTCTACCTTTCTTCGTAAGGGGATATCTCGTAATTTTTGATCTCTTCGGTTTTAAATGAAGCCTCCAGGGCGTCCGGTTCATTTTTGGTTATAAATAATATTTTGAAATACAGTTCAAAATTTCCCTGATCGATCTCTTCCATCGTGGGTATCGTTTTTATGATCTCGCCGTGCGCCTTGAGGTCTTGAAAAAGCATGAACGCGTTGACCATTTTCATGGGAAGGTCGGGAACGAATTCCACGAGCATCGAATATAGTTTCATGCCCGCCGCTTTTTTATCGTTAATGACCAGATTTTCATAAGAGGTGATAAAGAATTTCTCGGTTTTAACATCGATAACGCGCACCAGTTTTTTTGCCGGGCCTTCGTCTTTGAATTTGACTATCTGATCTTTGATGTCGGCGTTGGAAAGCGAAGGCTTTATTCCTATGTTTATGGATTTCATGCATTCCTCGAAGAATTTGAGCACGTTGAAAAGCAGCTCGACCTTTTCTTCGGTTATGGTTTCGAGGCCGCTTCTGACCCTGTCAAGTATGGTTTCGATGTCGTGAGCGACCTCGGACATGTTTTTCATGCCGAGCATCGCGGTAGCGCTTTTTAAGGTGTGTACGGCCCTGAATATTTCTTTTATGGCTTCGGAGTCGGCCGCGTTCTCCTCCAGCCTGATTATACTCTGGGCCATGGCGGATATGTTCTTTTGAGAGTCTATGGCGAAAGATTCGTAATCTTCGAGCAGTTCGACCTCTTCGAAGATCTTTTCGATTTCTTCGGGAGTTTCTTCCTTCATTACGATCCCGACCGTTCTGATATTAGATTCGGTGACGGAAAGTTTGGAGGCGATCTCGCCGGGCGTGAAGTTCGACAGAATAAAGAATTTTATGCGCATATCGAAATTCTCCGGCGAAAAATCCTTTATGTTGTCGGGGATCGAAGCGGTTATGGGTATGACGCACAGAAGTTCGCCGCAGGATTTAACGCTTTTATAAATGTCGAAACGGGTTTTCTGCGCGCGAATGATATCGGTTTCGAGCATCAGGTCGACCTCGTATACGGGGCGGCCGCCGGTAAAGGCGTCGAGCAGTTTTCCTTCGTAGTTGAGCGCAATCTCGACTTTGGTTTTAGGGTCTATGTCCGAATCGATCTCGATCTTGAACTTTTTCGCCTGTTTTTCAGTTTTCTTTTTTAGCGCGTGCCTTTCGGCGGCGGCGGCGACCGCCTCTGACGCGCATCGTTCGCCGGCGGCGTCTTCCGCCCCGGAGACTACGGAGGCCGCGGTTGCGGATTCGCGTCCCATGGCTATATTGATCAATTCCGGACCGTCGATTATAAGCCCGACGTTGTCGCCGCTCAAAAGAGTGGTGCCCGAAATGCCGCGAACCTTGCCGAAACAGTCGTCGAGCAGCTTTATGACGACCTTCTGCGGAGGCAGGAACTTATTGACCCGGATGCCGATCATTTCGTCGCGCTCGCCTATAACTACTATATTTTTAGTGTCGGCCGCTTCCGAGCCGTCGAAGTGCAGGTTTAATACGGCCGTGAGATCGTATAACAGCAGAGGGTTCCCGCGGAACATTATGGCGGTCTGGCCCGACACCGTTTTTATATCGCCGGCATTGATCGACAGAGTGGCCACTACCATCGAGATGGGTATGGCGTAAATGATGCCGTTGACGTCGATCATCAGCGCGTCGGTTATATTTACGGCTGAAATGATGGGGATCTTGAATAAAAAACGCGTTCCCTCGTTTATTTTAGACTCGACCTTGACGGTCCCTTTTAGCCTTTCGACGCTGGTTTTGACGACATCCATGCCGACGCCGCGCCCGGAAACCTCCGAGACTTTCTCGCGGGTCGAAAAGCCAGGCAGGAATATGAAATCGTATTTTTCGGCGGACCCCATTTTATCTATTTTTTCCTGCGTGGCAAGGCCTTTTTCAAGCGCTTTGGCGCAGACCTTTTCACAGTCGATGCCGGCGCCGTCGTCTTCGACGTCGATATAGATAAATCGGTCTTTTTTATAGACGCTGATGGAAATATTGCCTTCATCCGGCTTATTTTTCGCTTCACGCTCTTCGGGGGTCTCCACGCCGTGGTCTACGGCGTTTCTGATAAGATGTATCAGCGCGCCGTTCAGTTCTTCGATAATGGCTTTATCGACCAGGGTATTCCCGCCGCTGGCCTTCAATTTTATCTTTTTTTCCTGAGTCCTGGAAAGATCGCGTATCAGCCGCTGGAGCGTCACCAGAGTTTCCTTGAATTCGACCTGGCGGACGTCCATGACCGTTTTATGGAGGTTATTGGCCGTCTGGCGGGAGGCGATGGTGATCTGCTTCACTATATTGAGGATAAGTTTGCTGATCGGATATTGCTTGATATAAGCCTCTTCCACTTCTTTTTCAAGAATGGCGAGCCTGGTGCCGGTGATTATGACCTCGCCGGTCTGATCGAGAAGCCTGTTCAAGTTGGACATTTTTACCTGGATGGTTTCTTCCATAATTCAGCTTCCTTTTATCGTTTATATACCGAAGGCCTTACGTATTTGAATTTCGATTTGATCCTCATCAGGCTTTCCGCGTGCCCGAGTATAAGATATCCGCCGTCGTTGAGCGCGTTGTAAAGGTTTTCTATAACGTGGGTCTTGGACTCGTTGTCGAAATATATAAGGACGTTGCGGCAGAAAATGCAGTCGAATCTCACCAGCCGCATGGCTTCTTTGAGATTGTGCCGCTTGAATTTAACCATTTTTTTATAGTGCGGCTTGACCAGGTATTTTTCTTCGCCGCCCGGCGCGGCGGGATGCTGGCGCTCAAAATATTTATTGATAGCGTAATTGTTCAGCCGCGACACGGCGTATGGTCCGTAAACCGCCTTTTGTGCCGTGTTTAAAACCGTTACGTTGATGTCTGAAGCCAGAATCTGGATGTTCCAGCCGGGCTCGCCGTCGAGAGCTTCAGCGACCGTCATCGCGATCGAGTAGGGTTCCTCGCCCGTCGAAGACGCCGCGGACCATATTTTTATGTATTTGTTCGGCGAAGACTGGCGGCTTTCCACCTCTGGAATTACGACCTCCCTCAAAAAATCAAAATCCGTTTCATGCCTGAAAAAATACGTTTCATTGGTGGTTATCGCGTCGATGAAATTCATTATTTCATCCTGGGCCCTGGCGTCGCCTTGCGAAATATAATCGTAATATTCCCGGTATGAACCGAGGTTCAGCGCTCGCAGGCGCCTGCGGAGCCTGTTGGAAACAAGCGATATCTTCGAATCGCGCAGATGTATCCCGGCGAGTTTGTAAATTAACTTGGCGAAAAGCTGGAATTCGCCCGTAGTTATGGGAGCGTAATATGGGTCCATTTAAGAATACACCGCCTTTGCCCTTCGCCGGTCTCGTTCACTTTTTTTTCAGGTAGTCTATCGCGTCTTTTTCGCTGGCCGTTATTTTAATTATCTTATCCAGGTGGACGACCTTGAAAACGTTGAGTATTCTTTCGGTCGCGGTGATGACGACGAGATCGCCGTTCAGCGATGAAAGCATCCTCTTGGACGAAGAAATGATGCCGATCAAATGTGAGTTTATATTTTCAAGGCCTTTCAAGTTGATAATGATCTTATTGGTTTTTTTCGCCGCCTCTTCGATTATCAGCCTCAGCTCGTCCTTGAAGTTGTGCAGGTCTTCTCCGTCAAAATCGAATATCAGGACGTCTTCTTTGTGCCGGGTTTTTAATGACATGCTTCACCGCTCCGTTAATTTCTTTTTTTTATCATGGTTATCCGGTTTCCCCTGGCGTTGAACTCGACGGAGTCCATGTAGGAGTTTATCAAAAAAATGCCTCTGCCCGAGCCGGCGTATTTATCGTCGTTCAGTTTATAATTTTTAAGGTCGGGCACCTTGAAGCCGCCGCCTTCGTCTTCTATAGAGATCGCAACCTCGTCCCTGGTGAAAGTAATTTCGCAGGTGACGTCCCTGTCTGGCGACGAATGGTTGCCGTGACATACCGCGTTAGTGAAAGCCTCCGTGAGCGCGAGTTGTATCTGCCAGCCGGAAGTGAACCCGTAAAATGCGAGCATGCTGTTGAGATAATAAGAAATGCCCTCCAGATGCTCGACGGCGGATTTTATCTTGAAGACGCTGACGGCTGAGCTGAGAAATGTGTAAAAATTTTTGTGCTGCAGCGACGCCGCGCTTGTCAAAAAGGCTTTCTGGATGATCTCGCGCACTTCGTTGATATTGACGGGCTTGGTCATATAGTTGAAGGCGCCGAGTTTGAGCGAGTGTACCACGTTGGTTATGGAACCGGCGGCGGTCAGCACTATTATCGGGATGTTCTGATTGATGTCCTTTATGTTCCTGATTATGTCCAGCCCGTCCAGGTCGGGCATGTACATATCGGTTATCACCAGGTCGAATTTTTCCTTCTTGAAGGTTTCGATGGCGTCGCTGCCGTTGATCTCGGCCGCCACGCCATGCCCTTCGGATTTTAAAAATTTAGTCAGAAGCCTCAGTATCGATTCGTCGTCGTCAATAACTAGTATGTTGCCGGTGATCCTGCTGGCCGTCATAAAATTCTCCTTCGCCGTGATCAGTTTTCAGGGCGTTTATCGGCTACCGCTTCCTCGATGTTTTTATAGATGGTAAACACACCTATAAGGTTCGCCACTTTCAATATCTGCTGAAGGGAATGCGGTATTTTAGCGAGCGACAGAAGTTTATTCGATTTATTGAATGTTCTTTGCAGCGAAGCGAGAAGGCCGATGCCGGACGACGATATCGAGTCGATCTGGGTGAAGTCGAATATCACGTGGGGCATTTCCGCGGGGACCGTTTCACCTATCAGATATTCGTTTATCAATACGTTCCTGAGGTACATCGCCCCGTGCTGGTCGAAGTTGCCTATGATCTGAAAAACGACGTAATTTTCTCCGTTGATGGTGTTGATTTCCATAAAACCTCGCTTTAAGTCGATGACGCGCGCGCCGCGCGGTGGTGGTTATTTTCGGCGACCTGCGCCCCGGAGTTGATTTTTAGCAGTATAAAAGCCAGGTCGTCATGCTGGGGATTTCCGCCCAGCTGCTGTTGGATCCGGCTTATTATCCTGCGGCCGATAAACTGGGAGTTTTCGTTTTTGTTATCTAGTATTATCGCGCTGGCCATGTCGATTGTAAAGTGCTGATATTTGATATTATAGTTGTCGCAAACTCCGTCCGTGTAGAGAAATAATATGTCGCCCTCGTTCAGCAGCGTCCTTTTCGTTTCGTATGAGGCGTCCTCGAAGATGCCTATGATCGTGCCGGTTGTTTCGAGCCGCTCGAACGAGCCTTCCGCCGCGCGGAACAGGACCGGATGTTCATGCCCGGCGTTGACGTAGCATAGCGAGTTGTCGGCCGGATCGTAGAACGCGAAGAACGCCGTCGCCATCGAGTTAGATCGGGTTTCGGCGCTGATGGCCCGGTTCAGCCTGGCGACCATCTCGCCAGGGGCGGTGGAGGTTTCGGCGAACGCCCTTAAAAATATCCTTATGGTGTTGGCGAAAATGGCCGCATGGATGCCGTGGCCCTCGACATCGCAAAGGTAGATAAGATGCCGTCCGTCGCTCAATTGTATGAAATCGTAAAAATCGCCGCCTATGTCGTAAACAGGCCTGTAAATGCTGAAAAGGTCGATCCTGGAGCTGTCCGGATTTTTTTTGGGGAAAGTGTTCTCGATGATCTTTTTCGCGGCCTGGATATCGATTTTTAATTCTATTTCCCGCAAGTGCTGCTGAACTGTTTTACTGACAAGGGCCTTCAGTTCGTTTGCCCGCAGAGGCTTCTGCAGGAAGGAAACTTCTTGTTCGGCGTAGAGCCTCATGGCCTTTTCGTCCGCGAAACTTCCTGTGATGACTATTATCATCAGATCGGGAAAGAGCGCTTTTGCGTTTTCGATCAGTTTGATTCCGGAATCGCTCTCTTCCATTTTTATGTCGGTTATCAGAAGAGAAATATAGCCGCTTTTGATGATATCGAACGCCGAGCGTGAATCGGCCGCGGTGACGACCTCATAGCCCCAGAATTCAAGGGCTTCTTTAAGAAAGTCCAGGATATAGGTTTCGTCGTCGACGGCTAATATTCTGAAAGGTTTTACCGAACTGGCCTGACTTTGTGACTTCATTAAAATATCGCTCCCGGCGGATTTAGTCTGAAAGTAAAATTTATTTATTGATGCGGAGACGTTATGACCGGTTCGTTGACGTTCTGTCTTGAGTTGAGAAGGCCTTTCAACGTTTCTACGATGAGCGGTATCTTAAATTCGGCCACGCCGTGCTTTTTTAATATTTTTTCGAGCGTATCGGCCGTCAGGTCAGCGCCGCCGTACACGACCATTTTGTTCAAAACCTGATAGCGGGCGAAAAGCCTGGCTATTTCGATGCGCTTGTTTATGAGTTTAAGGCATTCGCTTTTCACGTAATCTTTTTTCGCGTTTATTTCGTTGGTCGCCATCTGATCGGAAGGCCCGTCGGTGTTGTCTATCAGATAACTGTAATTGGCCATGGGAGGAATATTGGTCTGTATCGTCGATACGGGGTTTTCAAAGTTGTTCTGCACTATCATTTCAGTGGGTGTGAACATGGAAATATAATTTGAATTCAGGATGACCGGTATTTTCTTTTCTTCGGCCGTTTCCTTCAGCGCCGCGTCGATGTCGTCGAGTATCGAGTTGAAAAAGTTCCTGCTGTCAACGTCGTTCAAATAATCGACTTCGCTTATCTTCATGATAACTTCGTTCATGGCGGCGTATTTTTTGTCTTTCTGCTCGTCGAGTTTTTTCTTTTCGTCGTAGTAGTCGCGGTCGAGCTTCGACAGGTGGCTGTGATATTCCGCCGTGCGTGTTTTACGGGTGTTCTCGTCGGAGAGTTTCGTATAGTCTTCGGAGTATTTCTGGTTCGCGAGGCCTTGCTCGCGGCTTACCTTTACCCTCAGCTTGTTAATTTCGGCTTCGAGCGCGTCGATCTCGCGCTGGAGTTTATTGACTTCCAGTTCGGTGTTTTCTTTTAAAATTTTATATTTTTCCTGGCGCTCGCGTATCTGCTTCAGAAATTCTTCTTTGGATATGCCGCCTTTGAGGGGCCTTATGAATATATTTGCGTCGTATGAATAGTACTGCATTAAAGGATGAAAAGCCAGAAGAGCGGCCATGTCGGCGTAGCCGATCTTGAAATCGTTTGCGGCGGAAGGATCTTTCGATGTTTCTTTTTTGCGCTCGGCGGCAAGAGTATATTGCAGAGAAAATGAATTGAAAACAATTAAAATCAAAGTAAAAACGGTTAATTTTTTTAATAAATTCAACTTTATCACCACCCTGTATAATATATACCAGAATTAGATACATAAATCAAGACAAATTTATATTTATATAAAAACGAAGGCGTCAATAATAAAGTCCGCCCCGCGGCTGAAAACCGTGAGGCGGACCTGTTTATGAGAATGTATAGGGGCGTTTACGCCCTTATATCGATGTGATTGTCGCCGGAATTGCTTAATTTTTCGGTAATGCTGAATTTCAGCTGATTGTTTGCCTGCTCAAGAAGTTTTTCGGCGGTCTGTTCCTGGATCTGACCTGATTTTTTAAGCATTTCTAGCGCCACGTACAACTGGGCGTTTACCGAACTTACTCCACTCATAAAATCACCTTCTTGATAATACTTGCCAGCCTTATAAATACATTGTATCACATTTTCGGCTGAATTTCAAGCGTATCCGTTATTTTTTACGGCCGCGCTAGTAATTTATATTGAAAAACCATTCTTCGAGACCGTTTAAAAAAGTTTCGCCGCATTCGCAGCATTCGTTATAGGCAAAGTGCGATACTACCGATTCGGAACCGCATTTTTCGCATTTCATATTGTTCATTTAGATCACCTCATTACTATAGACAGGAACCCTTGTTGCCGATTTATTCATGTTAATATCGTTTGACTCGTTTTTTTCGGGATTTTTAAGATTTAGTTAAAATTTATAAAAATTTGCCCAGAAACCCGAATCGCTTAAAAATGTTTCGCCGCATTCAATACATTCACAATAGTTTAAATGGTTTAATACCGATTCGGAACCACATTTTTCACATTTTAAGTTATTCATTTAAATCACCTCTTTTTTTCCTCTCAAAGTGTTAATGCAAATAGCGTGCCAAGTCAAAAAACGCCTTTTAAGGCACTATTTTTGATGATTTAAATTATATTGGTCCAGTTGTTAGAGCATTTTATAAGCATTTTGCCGAAAATGCTTAAAATTTATACAATGGCGAAGAGACAAGTTTTTTTGCTTTGGCAATAGATGAATATAAAGAAAAAAATATGGAATTAGAATAAGAATATTTCTTTATTAAAACAAGACATAAAGAAGATTAATTTCGCTTTTCAAGTGCTACGGGGGCCGTCTGAAGCGGATCGTAACTTCTTGAGGACCTGATCCTGTTCAATATCTGTTTAAGCCTTTCGTTATAATCAGAGCGGCCGGAGGTTTCGGTTTCGGAAGTCGATGAAGAAAAAAAGCGTTCAGGGGCCGGCGAGGCCTGGAGCATTACGGCGGCAGTCGCCGGCGCGGTGAAGTTGATTTCGACTGTGTCCGCGGGGACGATAGATACCGCCTGCGTTGAGCGGTCTTCGGTTATAGGGAGCGGATCGCGTGTTTGAATCGCGGTCTCGGTGGTTTCGGTTGTTTTAAGCGGCGCGTGATAGATTATCGAAGTTTCCGGCGCGGCGGGCTTTACGGGTGCCGTTTCCGCCGATTTGATTTCCTGGACGGTATTTTTGAGCTCGCCGATAAGGGTTTCAAGCGTCTCGGGCGTGTGGACGGCCATGAGCGCGGGAGCGTTCATTTCAGTTTCCGCCGTGGCGGGCGGCATTTTAGGCAGAGACTCCGAAAAGTAATCGGTATTTCTGTCGATGACGCCTAAATTGAGTGAACTTACTTCGGCCGAACGGCTTTCGGCTTTTTCGAGAAGCTCGGCGTGGCTCGGGGAAGTTTCTTCGCTTTCGCCGGGAGCGCCCGAGGATATAACAGGAGTTATGAACATTACTATTTCGGTGGTTATCTTATCCGTTTTTACGTTGCGAAAAATTTTCCCGAGGCCGGGAAGTTTCGAAAGAATCGGGATTTTAAATACGGTGGTCCTTTCCTCGGAGTTGATCAGGCCGCCTATCACCGCGGTTTCGTTCGAATTCAGCCGCACTACGGTGACGGCGTTGCGCGTCCTGATGTGCGGATAGCCTTCCTTGGTGTATTCGACGACCGAGCTGACCTCGTTATATATTTTGAGGGTGACCTCGTTTTCGTTATGTATCTTTTCGACCTGGACCTGCAGTTTTATGCCGACGCTTTCCCACTGGACGGTTTTGTTGAGCTGGACGCTGTCGCCGGCGGCGGTTTTCGACGCGGATGTGATCTCGATGGGAATTTTGTCGCCGACCTGGATCTCGGCTTTTTGCTGGTCGGAAACCTTTAGCTGCGGCTGCGCGAGCACTTCGGCAGCGTTCTCTTTTATGAGCGTGTCTATGACCACCTGATCTTTGAGCCGGGCGAGAGATCTCATGTCGACTATCATGTGCGGCGTGTCCTTGAACTGTACGCCGAGGTCGCGAAGTTTATCGCGCTGAACTTCCACCAGCTTGAGATCGACGGTTACCTGCGGTTTTCTATAATCCATTCTGGCGACGATTTTTTTGGCGGTTTCGATGTTCTCGGGAGTGTCGATCATAACGATGCCGTTGATGCGGTCATTAAGCGATACTTTAGTATTCTTTCCGATGGTCTTTAAGATATTTATGACTTTTTTAGGGTCGTCGTTCTCTAAAATAAAGACGTGTGAGGCGACCTCCGACTCGTATTCGGCGGCCTTCGTCTTCGGGTATATAAGAAAGGTGTTGGCGTTCATTTTTTTCAGCATAAGCCCGTTGGTTTTGATAAACATTTCAAGCGCGAGCCTTACGGGCATATTCTGGGCGAAAAAGGTTATTTTTTTGCGCGGCACGCTTTCGTCGAGGAAGAGATTATATTTGGTCATTTTCGAAAAAATTTCCAGGACTTTCTGTATCTCGGTGTCGACGAAGACCAGCGAGTTGAGCGATACTTCGTAATGCCCTTCGGCGCAGGATGCGGCGCGCGGAGAGACCGCCGCCGCTAAAGCCGCGAGCAGCAGGACGAAAGCCAGTTTCTGAAAAATCCTGATCAGTTTCATGCGGCCATTATATCATAATATAGAAATCAAAGTCAATATTGTATTGACAATTAAACAAGATTATGATACGATTTTATAGATTATTCCCTGAAACGCAAATGCCGGGAATATTATTATTTTAATTTAGGAAAAGGTTTAAATTAATTATGGCGAAGATCAAAACGAACGAACACGCCGAAGAGCTTCTGGAAAAGGCTCTGGACAAAATATTCGCGAAAAAAGCCGAAAGCGCGCTTAAAGACCTTAAAGAAGCCTACGCAATCGACAGGCACAATCCGAAAACAGTCTCGGCGCTGGCTTTGTGCTACATGATGATAGGCGACAGGCCGAAGGCCATCGAAATGTACAAAAAATCCATCGAGCTGACGCCGGAGGACACCAGGCAGTATTATTATCTGGGCCGTCTTTACATCGAGGAAAACAAGCAGGTGGAGGCCATGTCGATATTTTCGACCGGCATATACAAGTGCAAGGAAAAGCTGAAAGTGAAGCCGGACATCGACACATACATCGATCTGGCGAAGATCCACGCTTTTCAGAATCAGCACGAAGAAAGCGTTTTAACGCTTTTTAAAGCGCTGAGGCTCGACGAGGGGAATTATGAAACCTACAGGATGCTCACCGAGGAATATTTCAATCTCGCCCTTTACCGCGAGTCTATCATAGAGGCCGAAAAAGCCATAAAACTCAACGATAAAGACCATGAGGCCTTTCTTTACGCGGGCCTGTCCTATCATAAACTCAATATAATGACAAGGGCGCTGGAGTTTTTCAGCAAGTCGCTGGCGCTGAACCCGGCCCAGCCCGAACTTAAATCGCTGCACGACAAGATCATCGAGCTCAAAAGCCAGAACGGCCCCACCGTAGAGGAAATAATTTATTTTTCGAAGCAGACCGACCGCCATCGCGGAACGGTCAAGTGGTTCAACGACGAGAACGGCATCGGCTACATAAAACTTCACGACGGCGGCTCCGAGGTATTCGTGCACTATCTTGCCATAAACAAAGACGGCTACCAGAGCCTTTACGAGGGCGACGAGGTCGAGTTTTCCATCGACACCGCTCCGACCGGCCGGATCGCCGTCAGAATAGACGTGCTGCCCTCGGCGGTCTCGAAGATAAAGAACGGCAGGGTAAAGTGGTTCGACGAGGACCGCGGCGTCGGAGAGATCATACTCGAAAACCAGGAAGCCGTGCTCGTCCATTATACGGCGATAACAACGAGCGGCGTTAAATCGCTCGCGGTCGGCGACGCCGTCAGCTGCGAAATTTTCGACACCGACAACGGCCCGCAGGCGTTCAACGTAAAACCGGCGAGAGCGTCGCACGCGGCGCTCATAGAAGATCAGGGCGACAACAAATTCGGCGGCCGGATCAAGTGGCTCGACAAGAGTAAGAATATAGGCATCATCGAAGAAGACAACGGTCATTTTCAGGCGATATTCAAGCCGGGCGAAGCGCTGGAAAGTAATCCCGGGATCAAGTCGCTTAAAACAGGCGCGAAGGTGCGTTTCGGCGTCGTCGACGTCGAGGCCCTCGAAAGCGAGAACGTGAAAAAAGCCGTGAATATAGAGGTCATAACCAATGAGTGACTGGTTCCTCAATAAGATAGTTCGCTGCTCCAAATGCGAAAAAGAACTGTGGTTCTCGCCTGAAGGCTATATGCTCTGCGGCTGTGCCGATTTCTCGCTCAACAGGATAAGCGCGAAAGATATAGAACACGCTTTCATAGAAACGATAACCGATAAACTTCTCAACGACGATATTTTCATCGGCAGGATAACCGAGGCCACCAACGCGGCGCTTGGAGCGGCCGGGAATTTAAGCCGGAAGCAGGTCTCGCAGTCGCTTCTGGACCAGTACAATAAAATTTTCTGCTCGGCGAATCATATCAATAAGCGCAAACTGGCCCTCACGCTGGTAAAAAGCATAAAGATACACCCCGACCTCGTGCTCGAGATCGTATATAACGAAATATGAATGTTTGATTTACTGGAAAGGATGCGTCTGGTGGCGCGGCTGGTCTTCAAAACCAGTAGGGGGCAGTGATGTCCCTGGTGGGTTCGATTCCTACCCTTTTCCGCTTCAAGACCTCTTAAACAAACAAAAAAATAAAAGTATCAGGAGCGTTTGCCGATGAAGGAAAATTTTTGCGATATCACCGACGTGGTAGAAGCCGCCGTACGTATCGAGCGCGGCGGAGTGGACCTTTATCTCAAATTGTACGAAAGCTCGGCCTCGCCGAAGGCCCGCGACGTCTTCAATTTTCTGGCGGCCGAAGAAGAAAAGCACGCCGGCGTTTTCAGAAAACTGCTCGAATCGGTAGCGGACTATTCGCCGCGCTATAATTATCCCGGCGAATACGGCCAGTACCTGGAAGGCATCGCATCCCGGATGGCCGACGCCGTAAAGCGCGGGGCGGCGGCTCTCGACGTCAAAAACCAGGGCGACGCGATAAAAGTGGCCATGGAACTTGAAAATATGTCGATAGAGTTTTATGCCGACGTCCAAAAGCAGTTCGAAGGCGATAACGCCGAAACTGTGCAGAAGATCATAAACGAAGAAAAGGGCCACCTGGCCAAGCTTGAAGCGATTCAGGGCGAGATGAAGTTTTAAATTTAAAGAAATATCAAATATAAGAAATATATTATATAACTGAAATAATAAAAGATGCATATATAAAAAAGCCGCCTTAATGGCGGCTTTTTTATAGCGTTTAAATAATGCTTATCGGACCATTTAATTTACGTTATCAATTATTTTAAAACTGCCGGTTTCTTCAGTGTTGACATAAAGGCCCCTGTATTCGTCCTCCCAGTCTTCGACGCGCGTGTCGTCATTCAGTTTCAGACTTTTGCGGCCGCCTTCGCACAGCGTCACTTTGCCGGGAACTATTTTAACGTTGTGGATGTAAATCCTGCCGTAATGATAGCCCGCGATGCCCTTTTTTATGAAGACCGCGAGTTCCATTCTGTGTTTCGCGCCGGGGCTGAGGGGGACCTTGCCGAAATCGAATACGCGGACGCGGCCTTCGGCGTTCTTTCTGGCTACTTCGATCCCGTCGACTATCAACGTGACGGTCGAAGGCGCGGGTTTATTTTTCTTGGCTTCGATTTTGAAAATGGTGTGCAGATAGCCGCGGCTTTTTTCGTCGGCGGCGGGATACGAGTAAAATTTAGTTTCGCCGGCGCAGCTGTTGCAGAGGCGTTTTCCCTTGCCGTCACATTTTATGCAGTGTTTTTCATCGTCACGATAAAGCGTGGTGTTGCTTTTGGCCATGCCGCTTCCCTTGCAGTTGCCGCAGACCACGATGCCCTTCTTGGCGCATTTTTCGCACTGATGGGGCGTTCCGGTTTCGATCCCGGAAGTTTCGGCCGCCGAAACCGGCTGCGCCGGGAATAAAACCAGCAGCATTAACGCGGAAATTGAGAGTAAAATTAAGAATTTAACTGACGGATTTTTTCTGGTCGACATTTGATTACCTTCTTTTATTAAATATTGGGTTTGGATATATACAGATTAAAATTTGAGATCGAAAGCCGTGTAAAACTCCTTTTCATGGCCTTCGCCGAGCCGCCAGGCGACGCCGACCTTTCCGGCCAGAGGCGTTTTTCTGAATATAAGAAGCCGCGTTTTTAATTCGACTCCTGCGGATTTATGCCACGCCGCCCTGCTGTAATCGTCGTAAGTTGTGGCGATATCATAAAAAAGAGCGGGATAGACCTTATTGACCGATAGGATCTTGAACTGCAGAGGCTGGTTTATCGGCAGATGCGAGTATTCGAGCGAATACAGCTGGGCCTTACGGCCGATTATCGGACGCGTCGAATAGCCGCGCAGGTCGTTGTGGCCGCCTAACTGGAAGTCGTAATCGCCGGACGATGTGGCAAGCATAACCCTTGCTTTAATAGTGTTTTTGAGTCGGCCGCTGAGCATCATCCATTTCGAAACGTCTAATTTACTCATTTTATACCTGTAAAAAGAATTGAACTTCGCCGTGCTGTTTTGATGATAAAGCATCACGCTGTGGGCGTTAAGGGGATGTATGTCCGCGTCGATGGAATTTTCGGCGCTGTAATTGAGCAGTTTTATAAAATAGCCCCTGTCTTTGTTTTCGCCGTTCAGTAATTCCGGTTTCGATAAAACGAGACGCGGCGAGATCGAGTTGGCCGAAATTTCACGCGCGAAAAGATCGAAGATGACGAGCGTGTCGAACAGTTTGTAATTAAGGAACAGGTCTGCGCCTCTTAAATTTTCGAGCACTCCGGGCCGGAGATCACGGACGAGGTCGTATACGGCGGCGCCGAGCGTGGGCTTGAAGCCGCGGTATATGTATGACGCGGTAAGGTTTCTATATTTCGAAGAACCGGCCAGCAGCTGGTAATCGATGATGTGGCGGTCGATCGCGTCCGCGAAGCGGCCCTGAGCGCCGAAAAGAGATTTGGAAGACTGGGAGCCCGCCATTGGGATAAGATATTCCATCTTCAGGTTATTTTTATAAGGTATTATTTTATATTTGTGTTGAGAAGAACTTGATTTTATCGCGGACGTGCCTGAGGCGGAGCCTTTCAAGTGCGACGGAACGGTCTCGCCGGTTTCCAGCTTTCCGCGTTCAGCCGTTTTTTCACAGGCGATATCATCGGCGTCGCCGGGGCCGGAAACCAATTCTTTATCGCCGGCGTATTTTTTACCGGCGTCAAGAAGCGTTATATCGGAGCCGTAATGTGTCTGGGTTACTACCGCCAGGCGGCCGTAGCTCGGGCAGAAATCGTAGTCGATGACCGATTCCCTGAAATCGGTTAAATTCTCGCGGCTGGAGATATCAAAACCGCCGTTGCGGCGCTCGAGCGTGACCGAGCAGATGTTGAAGATGCCGCCGCGGTCCCTGATAAAGAAAACTTTGTACGAACCGTCTTTCTGAATGAAAACACGCGGTTTTATTATCATCGAGTCAGAAGACGTTACTGGAATTATTTTGCCGTAATCGGTCGATTTTTTGTCGTAGTTAAGGCTGGCGACGCTGAATCGGCCGTCTTTGAAGTAATTCAAAAACATTATTTTTTCGTTTTTTTTATCGGGGTCCGGCCGCTGCGAGAATGGGATCTGGATGTCGTAAATGGCGCAGTTGTAACCGAGATCGGTGACGCGCTCGCGCAGGTTGCCGTCGAAATCTATCCGGCAGAGATTGGTCGCGCCGGCCTCCTGCTGGACGCAGAAGATGGTCTTGCTGTCGTAATCGTAAACGGGGCTCGCGGCTTTAAGCCAGCGCGTGACGCGTTTGACCGCGCCGCTTTTGATGTCGTATCTGAAAATGTCGGATACGAGATTGTCGAATTTATTACGTGATTTGCGGCAGAAAAGGATGAATTCCGAACCGCGGTCTAAAAAATAATTATCTTCGAGATTATCTATGAGCTTGGAAGTTTTTTTTGTTTCGACGTTAATCGAAAAAAGCGAAAGGCGCCTTACATCGCGTCCCTTGTTTGAAAGAAGGAAGAGGTTCTTTCCGTCGCGTCCGAACGCCGGAGAAATATTGAGCCCGCCGTGAAAATCGAGCGGGCGGGCGTAGTCGGTGATGGATTTTTTCCCTTCGACCTGTTTTTTATATTTTTCGAGGCTGCGTATGTGCCATTCTTCGAAGAACTGGTTCAGGGAGAGGCCGGTAACTTTTTTGAACGCCTGGTTGAAAGAGTTCAACTTGAAATAAGAAGTATTTTCTAGGATTTTTGAAATGACGTCGGGACCGAATCTTTCGGCCATGTAAACTACCATGGAGTTACCTATGTGATAGCCGAGGCGCCTTCCCTGGTAGTTGAAGAAATAAAATATTTGAAGGTCGGACAGATTGAGGAATTTATCGGATAAAATCGCCGTTCTGACGGCTGAGTCTTTTACCGCGTTCCAGCCGGACTCTTCGCGCTGCGCGACGCCCTCAATGAACCACATCGGCGTTACGCCCCATCCGATAAGACGGCCCGTGCCGAGTTTTATGAACTTATCGAGTTTCGCCCCCATGAGGTAGTGCGTCAGCTCGTGTCTGATGATCGATTCGATCCAGATCTTATCGGAGAGCTCCGCTGGATCGGGCAGCGCTATGCTGACCCACATTTTGTTTTTGAGCACGTTGGTGAAGCCGAACGGCGTATCGCCCGCGTCGTAGAGGATGAGCGGAATGTTTTTCGGGATAGTTTTCAGGTTGAGCGTCCGCGAGATCTCGACGGCGGAGCTTTCGGCGATCGCGGCTGCGGCGCGGGCAAAACCGTCGTTATTGTTGTGATAGTATATGTTGAAATGCGCGGAGCTCAAAATGCGCCACGACGCGAAGTCGAGGTTGAGCGCCGACGCGGGAACCGCGAATATCAGCGATATCAGGACGGTAAAAACCGCGAGACTTAAAACGCCGCAAACGCCCTGAAAGGATAAAATAAAGCAGTCTTTTTTTATGTACGCCATAAACCTTTAATAATAAATAATTCAATTAAAAACGGAGTTTTTAAAGTGAACTCATTCTATCAAATCGGAGCGATAAAGTCAATAAATTTAATGGCTTTTTTAGGAATCGAGCCCGGAACAAAGGTTCTGCCATTTTTCATAAAGGCGGTCGAGTGCGCTTTTGAGCTCGGCGTAGTCCCGGTTAAGGCTTTCTATCTCGCTGTAGGCGAGCTGCCTGCCGTCGATCTCGTTCGAGGCGAATATTTTTTCCATTGCGGTTATTCTGCTTTCGGTTTCGCTGATTTCCGTCTCGGTCTTTTCGAGTTCGGCCCTCAGAACGCGCTCTGCGTTTTTAGACAGGGGCGCCTTCCGGCCGGAATTTTCAACGGCCTGGCTTGACGCATCCGCCGGCGGCTCTTTCTGGCGTTTCGTACGGCCGTCTTCCGCCGTCCCGAAGTTTTCCGGGGCGCCGCCTTCGCTGAAATTTCTGCCTGCGCCCTCTGAGATCTTTTCCTTGTAGTAAGTGTAATTGCCGTTATAATATTTCACGCGCTTTTGATCGATGACGATAAGGCCGCTGGCGACCTTGTCGATGAAATAACGGTCGTGGGAGACGAAGATGATGGTACCGTCGAAATTGACCAGCGCCTGTTCGAGGACCTCTTTCGATTCGATGTCCAGGTGGTTGGTGGGTTCGTCGAGTATAAGCGTGTTCGCTCCGCCCATGATGATCTTGGCCATGATCAGCCGGCTTTTTTCGCCGCCCGAAAGCGCGGAGACGCCCTTGAAAACGTCGTCGCCGAAAAACAGGAATTTGGCGAGGTATTTTCGGAGCTCGCCTTCGGTCATGAGACGTTTTATGTCCCATATTTCATCAATTACGCGGTTTTTCATGTCGAGTCCCGTCAGCAGCTGGTCCTGGTAACCGTATATCACGTTGTGGCCCGTTTTTATATCGCCCTCGAAGCCGCTTTCGCGGCCGAGTATCATCTTCAATAAGGTCGTTTTGCCGGCGCCGTTGCCCCCTATCAGTCCGACGATCGAACCGCGCGTGACCTCGAACGAGGCATCCTCGAAAAGGAGTTTTTCACCGAAGGCCTTTTTCAGCCCGCTTGCGCTGACGACCACGCGGCCCGACTCGATGCCCGTATTCGCCGAAAAATCGAGTTTCACGCTGCGCCCGTATATGCGCGGATCGTTCAGCCGTTCCAGACGGTCTATGAATTTTTTGCGGCCGCGCGCCATTTTAGACTTGATGCCGGCCTTGTATTTCATATAAAATTCCTCGGTTTTTTTTATGAAATCCTGCTGGCGCTCGTATTCGTCGATGCGCTCGTTCTGGCGCACCTCGAATATCTCCGAAAAGTCAGAGTAGTTGCCGGGAAATTCTTCGATCTTCTTATTGTAAAGGTAGAGTACCCTGTCGACGACGCTGTCGAGAAAATAGCGGTCGTGCGAAATTATGAGGGCGGCGGTCCTGGAGTTTTTAAGGCTGGTTTCGAGAAATTCGAGCGAATCGGTGTCCAGGTAGTTCGTCGGCTCGTCGAGCACGATCAGATCGAACTCCTTCAGCAGCAGCTTGCAGAGCTGGGCTCGCGTTTTCATTCCGCCCGAGAACTGGGAAATCGGCTTTTCACGCTCGTCCGGCGTGAAGCCGAGGCCGGCCACCACCGAGTTGATCCGCGAATTGAGCGAGTAGCCGCCTTCGCGCTCGTAACGGTCTATCATGGCGGAATATTCTTCCATCATGGCGTTGTACGAGGCGCTTTTTTCGAACCCGTGCTTTACCGTCGATATCTTGTGCTCGAGCTCCTTTATTTTATTTTCCATTTCGAATAAATGTGCGAAATCGAGTCTGATGAAATCGATCAGAGGCATGGAATCGAATTCGGGCGCGAGGTGCTGATCGACGTATCCGAGTTTTATGTCGCGCTTTTTGATTATTTCGCCTTCGGCGGGCGCCAGGGCGCCTTTTATAAGATTGATAAGAGTCGTTTTTCCGGAGCCGTTACGCCCTATCAGCGCGGCTTTCGAGTTTTCGCGTATAATAAACGACGCCGATTTCAGGATATCCTGCGAGGCGAATGAAAAACTTACCTTGTTGAAACTCAGCAGCACTTTACTTTACCTCCGCGAGGATCTTATCTTTAAGGTTCGAGTTGCGATCGAGCACTCTGTTGTTCGCAAGAGCTATATGTATGGCCTTTTTAGTGCCTATTAAAACCACGAGCATTTTAGCGCGTGTAACGGCGGTGTAAAGAAGGTTTCTCTGAAGCATTATGAAATGCGATGTCAGCACGGGAATAACGACCGCCGGATATTCGGAGCCCTGGGATTTATGTATGGTTATGGCGTATGCGAGCTCGATCGAATCGAGGTCGTTGTATTCGTATTCGATCTGCCCCTGCGGGAAATCTATGACCAGCGAGCGGTCCTGGGTGCGCACGTCGCTGATCTTGCCGATGTCGCCGTTGAAAACGTTCTTCTTGTAGTCGTTCTCGTTCTGCATGACCTTGTCGCCCAGCTTGAACGCGCGCGTCTTGTGGAACAGCTCGAGCGTGGATTTATTAAGCGCGCCCTGCAGCACGCCGTTCAGAGACGTCACTCCGCATTCGCCCCGGTACATCGGGCACAGCACCTGTATGTCGTCGACGGGTCTCAGGGCGAATTTATCGGGTATGCGCTCGGCGACCATTTTAAGGATGGCGGCCGCCGTCGATGCCTGGTCTTCTTTTTCGATGAAATAAAAATCAGCATGGCCGCCGTCGGATTTATCGGGGAAAAGAGGCATTTCGCCGTTATTTATCCTGTGAGCGTTGGTTATGATCAGGCTTTTTTCGTCCTGCCTGAATATGCGGTCGAGCGATATTACCGGCACCGTTTTCGAACCGATAATGTCTTTTAAAACGCTTCCGGGGCCTACCGAAGGCAGCTGGTTGATATCGCCTATGAGCACGACCTTTGTATGCGGCGCCACGGCCTTTAAAAGATGGTGCATTAAAATTATGTCTATCATCGACACTTCGTCGCATATCAGCACGTCGCAGTCGAGAGG
>Ga0209212_1002055_pt1 | contig 30067 bp, 21 predicted proteins | sample RifGroC2_FD_183996 | JGI IMG/M metagenome (GOLD analysis project Ga0209212, IMG submission 183996) | Groundwater microbial communities from Rifle, Colorado, USA - Groundwater C2 (SPAdes) (version 2) | ecosystem: Environmental > Aquatic > Deep subsurface > Groundwater | place: Rifle, Colorado... | reverse complement strand
GATCCAGCCGGCGCCGTGGTTCCAGACGATAAGCATATAGCGCTTGGCGGGGTAGGTGGTCTTGGCCCAGTTGGCGAACTCCGCCAGGTGCTTGTAGTCGCCCATGTCCACTTTGCCCAGTTCGGCAACTATAGGGGAGGTTATCTTAGTGAAGTCATTATCCTTCTTAACTAAGTAGCGGCGGGCGGTCTTCCAGTCGCCGTCATTGCTGGCGTAGCCGGCTATGCGGCCCACTTCGGTCACTATGTTGACCTTGTCGGTGGAGCCGATCATCTCCATCTCGTTCATATCGAGCAGGGCATACTTTTCCAGGTTGTTCTTGCCGTTGACAAAGACCATGATGGTCCATTCTTTGTCGATCTTGCCTTTTTCGGCCATGGCGGGCGCGGGCACGCTCAGGTCGAGGTTGGAGATTATTTCCTGAAGGGATACTTTGTTGGGGGTGTCAAAAGAGATCTGAGCTGACACCAGGGTAGAGACTGCGGCTACTATCGCGAACGCTGCGGTGACTTTCTTAAACATTACTTCCTCCCGTACTGCGGCTTGGTCTTGTAGTGTGCGGCTACTTTTATAGTTTAAGCACTATCTTGATTATAATCAAGACCAAAGGACCCAGTCAAGTATTAGTCTTTGGGCCTATTGCTTTTTGGGTACTAAGACCCATGGACATGTCAAGGCTTCATAGGAGAAAGGCCTAATGGCGGGACAAAAACCAAAATAATGTTTTTTTTAATATTTTTCCGGCCCGGCTAAAGGACCCAGACGAAACGGCAAACGGCGGGAAGCGCATAGGCCCTTTTTTCAGCGGAGCGCGGGCCTTTAGCCTCTCAACCGGCCGGCCTGATGTTTAATATCCTATCCCTATACTGATACGGAGGTTTACATGAAAATTATTTCACTCGTAGTTTTAGCACTTTCGATAGCCGCCCCCGCCCGCGCCGCCGACTTCACCGACCTGCAGAACCTGAAGGCCTCGGATATTTCAAGAGTAAACCCCTTCCCCAACCCGGGCAACCCGGACAGCTGTTACCTTACCGGCCTGCAGGACGGCCTGTGCAGCTTCAAGTGCCGCAGCGGCGAGGCCTTCCAGGTCAAGCCGGTTAACCCGCAGGCCTCCAGCGTGTACGAGAAATGCGGCGGCGGCGACTATAGAAGCGCCGACAAGCAGCAGATCCCGGACGCCGGCTCCATCTGGAACCAGATCAACAACCAGCATAACCCCTTCCCCCAGCCCCCCGCGACCCTGGACTACTGCGTCTTCACCGAGTTCAAGAACAACAAGTGCCTCTTTAAGTGCGAGAGCGGCGCCATCCTTACCGAACCGGCCCAGAAACCCGACTTCTCCACCGGCGAACCGGCCGGCGCCTGCGCCACCCACATTATCCGCCCCATAAAGCCGGCCTTCCATAATAAGGCCGTCTCCGCGGAGCAGGTCTACGACAGCTACGGCAAGTACCCCAGCGCCGCCAAAGCCTCCGAGGTCCTGACCTGGGCCGTCAACGGCTTCAAGTTCGCCAAGACCGAGGTGGTCAACCAGACCATCGTGGTCAACGGCCTCGGCGATTACCACTTCCGGATAGCCTACAGGGCCCCCGCACCGCTCGCCATAGAGTCCAGCCCGGTCTTCCGGGTCGAGCTCGACGCCTATGAGCGAATGTTCGACATGGCCGACCGCATCGAGAACGACGGCGCCACCGTGGTCACCCACGAGGTGGCCTCCTACGAAGGCGGCTACTACTACGTCATCGGCTACTTCCAGGGCTCCCGCGGCGCGGCCCGCTCCGCGGATAAGAAGGTCCGGGCCTGCGTGTTCAACAGCTACGCCAACAATGTCTGCAACTACAAGTGCAGCGACGGCAAGCCCTACACCCAGCCGCTGGCCACCCCCGGCCCGTGGAACAACAACCCGGTGCAGCTCTGCCCCCAGCTCGTCTTCCCGTTCTGAGAACGAACGGCACGAAAAGAACAGCCGGCCAAAAGGCCGGCTGTTTTTTATTCCCCGCCAGCCCCTCTCCATACGGGAGCGGCGGGGCGCTATGCTTTGATAAGTTCCGCCAGCACGGCGGCCAGGTCTTCGAATTTGTAGGGTTTTATCAGGGCGGCTGAGAAGCCGCCGGCCCTATACTCCGCCATCGCATCATCTTCGCCATAGCCGCTTGAAACCACCACTTTCGCCGACGGGTCCAGCTCCAGGAGCTTTTTGACGGCCTCCGCCCCGCCCATACCGCCGGGGACGGTGAGGTCCATTATCACTACCTTGAACGCGCCTGGCGTGCCCAGGGAGTCTTTGAAGAGATCGAGCGCCTCTTTCCCGTCCGAGACGCAGACGCACTTGTAGCCGAGGGCGGTAACCATGCGGTTCACGGCTCTCTGCACAATATCCTCGTCGTCCATGACCAGCACGCGCCCGCGGCCTTTTTGCGCCGCCGGCGAAGTTCCGCTCACGGCCGGGGCCTCTCCCGGCGCGGCGGGCAGGTAGATGACGAATTCCGTGCCTGAACCGGGCTGGGACTTCACTTTTACATAGCCGCCGTGATTTTTGATTATGGAGTAAACCATCGGTAGCCCCAGCCCATGGCCCTGCGTCTTAGTGGTGAAGTAAGGTTCGAAAAGCCTGTTTAAATACTTGCCGGGAATGCCTATGCCGTTATCAGCTACCGTCAGTTTTATGTATTTCCCACCCGGCAGCAGCAGGTCCGGCGCCGGCTCATGCTCGATATTTTCAGCAGCTACCAGTACGCGCCCGCCCTGCGGCATGGCCTCCAGGGCGTTGCGCAGCAGATTGTTGACGACCTGGCTAAGCTGCCCCCTGTCACCGTCCATGGCCCACAGGTCCGGGGCTATGCGCACCTCGGCCTTCGAGATAGAGCCGCGCATGGCGAAACTGCACCAGGAAGCGAGAGCCTTGGCGAAGCTGAAAACTTTAATTACCGGCTGTTCGCCTTTGGCGAAAGTGAGCAGGCGCCGCGTTATTTCCCGCGCGTTGTCCGCCGCGGCGAGCATATCTTTTATGACGGCCCTGCTTTCTTCGCCCAGGCCCTTTTGCGCGTTGAGCACCGACAGGTTGCCCGTCATGCCGGCCAATATATTGTTAAAGTCATGCGCTATCCCGGCGGCCAGCTGGCCCAGCGCCTCTGTTTTCTGCATGTTGGCCATCTCAAGCAGCATATGCCGGTTGCGCTCCTCCTGCTTTTCCGTATCCAGCCGGCCCTTCAGCAGGGCGGCCGTATGCCCGCTTATAAGCTTGGCAAAGGCGATATCTTCGGGAGTATAATCCCGCGCTTTATTGGCGAGGGTAATATGCCCCACCGCCCGGCCGCCGTCCATAAGCGGCATGCTCAGGCTCCTGTCCACCTTAAAATGCCCGGGCGGCATTTTCCTGCAGGGGGGCTCGTTATTTACGACAATTATACCGCCGGTTATGGCGCGGGCCCAGGGGCGCTCCTTCCAGTCCGCATGGGGCACATTCAGGTTCTTATCCTTCACCAGGCATTTAGCCCAGTCCACGCCGAGGACGGCGCCGAAAACCATATCCCCCGCCTCGTTCAAATAGCCGAAGGAGCCGGCCGCGCTCGGGATCCAGCTGAGCACGGCGGCCAGGAGGGCCTTCCAGGTTTCCCGTCCCCGCGTAGAAAGAAATATCCTGTCTATTTCCGCGACCGTGGCCAGGTGCTTGTTGCCGGCGGCCAGGGCGGCTTCGGCCTTTTTAATGCGCAGAAGGGAATTAATCGTGGAAATGAGGACCTGCGATTCCACCGGCATGGCAAAAAAGCCGTCGGCCCCGTTCTCCAGGCCGGCAGCGCGCGACGCGGGGTCGAGCGCGCCGGCGGACAGGAGCAGCACCGGGATCTGAGCGGTGGCCGGGTTTATTTTGATGCGCCGGCAGACTTCGAAACCGTTTATATCCGGCAGATGCACGTCGAGCAGGATGATGTCCGGCCCGGCCAGGGATCCCCTGATGCCCTCGGCCCCGGCGGCGGCCTCCGTTATATTGAAATACGGCTCCAGCCTTTTGGCGGTAAAACAGCGGCCGATGTTGTCGTCGATCACCATCAGCACTGCGGGCTTTTCTTTTGTAGTCATGATCTCCGCGCTAAGCGCGACATAAAAAAGGGGGGCGGTCGCCACCCCCCGGGGACGACCACCCAAGGTGCTGCCGCCCCCCGCGGGACGACATCCTTCGATCAAAGCCCCCCCAAAAAATGGGAAACCAGCAACCTTCAGTTGCATAGAATACATGATTCAGTTTCTGGATTAAATACCCTTTAAAGGGTAGAAGGGAAAAACGAGAGGCTAAGGCTTTGCAAGGCCTTCACGGATGGCGTAGCGGACAAGGTCGGTCTGCTTATGGATGTTCAGTTTGCGTGCGATGTTGCGCCTGTGGACATGGACGGTGCTGCGGGAAACAGACAGCATGACCGCTATCTGCTTGTTTCCCTGGCCTTCGGCTATAAGCCGCACGATATCGGTTTCCTTCACGGTCAGCGCCGATATTTTATATTTTTGCGGGCCGGCCCGCGGGGAGCGGACGTCGGCGGTTTCCAGCAGTGCCGCGACCGAAGGGCTTAAATAGCGCTGCCCGCGGTGAACGACGCGCAGCGCGCGCGCTATTTCCTCCACCGCGCTTTCCTTGACAAGATAGCCCTTCGCGCCGGCCCGCAGCGCTTTCTCCACCGTGGCTTTGTCGTCGTGCATGCTGAGCATGATGACCCTGACCTCGCCGTCCTCCAGCAGCAGCTGCGACATCGCCTCCAGCCCGCTGAGGACCGGCATGGAAATATCGAACACGTAGACGTCCGCGGGAGACCGGCGCGCGAGGGCGAGCGCCCGCCGGCCGTCGCAGGCCTCGCCGGAAACCACGATATCGGGAGCGGTTTTTTTAAGCACGGCCTTTAGGCCCTCTATGACCAGGGGGTGGTCGTCGGCTATAACCACGCGGATAAGGGGCGGGGTCATAAGGCCGGTTCCGGGCGGAGAGGCAGCTCGGCCTTGACCAGCGTCCCGCCTCCCGGCCTGGAATAGACCGAGAAATAGCCGCCGGCCGACCCGGCAGCCTCGGCCATTATTTTCAGCCCCAGGCTGGATTTTTTGCTTTTAGCCTTGGCCATATCGAAACCGCACCCGTCGTCGCGCACGGAAAGAGTCAGCCAGCCGTTTTCACAGCCTACGGAAAATTCCAGTTTTTTCGCGCCGGAATGCTTTTCAGTGTTGATCAGGGCTTCCTGCGCCAAGCGATAAAGGACTATGTCGAGGGCGCTTTTGGACGCGCGCTCCGCTCCGGGCAGCCGGATGTCGGCCTGGACGCCGATCTTCGAGCGGCCGGCGAAACCGGAAAGAAGTTCGCGGAGAACGGCGTCGAGGCCGGAAACCGCGAGCGCCGGGGGCCAGCTTTCCACGCACGCTCCTTTAAAGGAGGCCGTCACCTTCTTAAGAAGTTTCCTTGCCTGTTCTATCCGGACAAAAGCCTTCCGCCTTTCACCCAGGCGGATATTCTCCTCGATAAGCCGGAGCGAAGAGGCCATTCCCACCTGCATGGCGCCTATGGCGTCGTGCAGGGAGGCCGCCAGCCTCTTTTTTTCCGCCTCCCGGGCCAGCATTATCCGCCCGGAAACCAGCCGCCCTTCGTCCTCCAGCCGCCGGCGCCGCGTCACATCGCGCTCTATCAGAATGCCATACAGCACGGAGCCTAAATTCACGTTGCGCGCCGTAACCTCGGTTATAAACGGCGTCCCGTCCTTGCGTTTATGCCGCACCTCGAAAACGGCGCTGCCGCCATTAATATTGTCCAGCCGGCCGCGGCGGATAGACGCGCCCAGAACCGTGACCGGATGACCGATGATCTCGTCGCGGGAATAACCGTGGAGCATAAGCGCTGCGGGATTGGCGTCCCTTATGACCGGCACGCCCGCCGGCGGCAGCTCAAGCACCAGGATGGAATCGCGGGCCTGCTCAAAGATGACGCGGCACAAGCCGCCGCTTTCCCGCGCCTCCAGCGCCGGAGTGCCGTTGCCCGCCTTGTGCAGGCGCGACCTGGATTTTTTTTTCATGCCAAGATATTCTGGCATAAGTCCGGCCGGCGGTCAATGTTACCACCCGGGGGCGCGGGAAGAATTGTTGTATAATTTCAAACGGCCTTGCGGCAAAAACCGCGGTCGACTTTACCGCAGAGAGGCTTCTAAGATGAAACAGATAAATGTACTTCTGGTGGAAGACAACCCGGGGGACACCGAATTAACGCGGCAGTCCCTGGCCGCCTCAAAGCTTTCAATAAACCTGGTCGCCCTGGACGACGGGGAAAAAGCGCTTAAATACCTGCGGAAAGAGCCGCCCTACCAGAAGACGGAAAGGCCGGACCTGGTGCTGCTGGACCTGAACCTGCCCAAACTGTCCGGCGGCGAGGTGCTGCGGGAGATAAAAACGGACAGGGCCCTGAAAAGCCTGCCCGTCGTGGTGCTGACCTCCTCCGAAGAGGAAACAGAGGTTTCAAAGTGCTACGCCGAAGGCGCCAACTGCTACATAGTCAAGCCCGTGGATTTCAACTCCTTCATGAACATCGTGAGCTTGATAGAGAATTTCTGGTTCTCGGTAGTGAAGCTCGGCGCGGACAGCAGGGGGAGACAGAAAGGGAAAACCATCGGCAAAGACAAACAAAGCTGATGAAAAAAAACCTCCTTTACTCCCTGCTTCTGCTCCTCCCGGTCTGCCCGGTTTCCGCCGCCACCTCCGGCGCTCTCGAGTTCTTCGACTTTGAACGGGCCTCCCTTGAGGAAATATTGAACATGAAAACCCAGGTGGCCTCCAGGCTGGATTTCTCGGCCAGGGAGGCGCCCGGCATCCTCACCGTGATAACCCGGGAGGAGATACTTAACTCCGGCGCCAGGAACCTTATAGACGTGCTGAGGCTGGTCCCCGGGCTCGACTTCGGCGTGGACGTGGAGAGCACCCTCGGCCTCGGCGTCAGGGGCAACTGGGCCTACGAAGGGAAGACGCTGGTCCTGGTGGACGGCCAGCGCTATAACGAGTCTTTTATGGGCACCGCCCAGCTGGCCCGGCTCTCCCCCGAACAGGTCGAGAAGATAGAGATAATACGCGGCCCCGGCTCGGCGGTTTACGGCGGCTTCGCCGCGCTGGGCGTTATCAAGATAACCACAAGGAGCCCCAAGGCCATAGACGGAACGGAAGCCGCGCTCTCCTACGGCTACCTGGCCAAAACCTACGGGACCGCGAGCGGCAACCTGGCTTTCGGAAAAGCCTTTGAAAACTCCGAGCTCTCCGTACAGGCCTACCACGCCGACATCAACAGGAGCGACAGGCGCTATACCGATTTCAACGGCGGCGGCTATTCGATGAAGGACGCCTCGGAGGTCCATTCAAGGAATTTAAATATCGGCCTTAAAGGCCCCTTGGCCAATATCAGGCTTATCGCCGACCAGCACCGCACCACGCAGCGGGACCATTGGGACGATTCCATACTGCCGCGCCCCCTGGACAGGAATTTCGACGCCTATTTCGCCGAAGCCAGCCGCGAGTTCAGGCTGGGCGAAAAACTTACCCTCACCCCCTCCTTCAATTACAGCTACCAGGAACCCTTCAACGGCTTTGACCCCGTGGAATATCCCAGGGACAAATCCAGCCACTTCTGCAAGACGACCATCCTCTCCGCCTATTCGGCTTCCGGGCGCGTGAAGTTTTCCGGCGGAGCCGAATTTTCGCGCGACAAAGCCCTGCTCGCCCACACGACCCCCGCCGCGTATTATTTCAGGGGCGGGAAGAAAAGCGTAGCTTACAGTAATGAGGCGGTTTTCCTGGAAGGGGTGGCCGAATACCCTTTCGGCACGCTTTCGGCCGGGGCAAGGTACGACAGGCACGAAAAATTCAATCCCGCCTTCTCACCCAGGCTGGCCTGGACCAAGATCTTCGACCGCCTGCACCTGAAAGCGATCTACAATAAAGCTTTCAAAGCCCCGGGCATAGACAACCTGGATTCCAACCCGGACCTGCGCCCTGAAAAGACCGCCGTGGCGGAATTAGAGGCCGGCTACAAATTTACGGATAATTTTTTCCTTTCCGCCAATATTTACGATACAAGGATAAAAGACCCGATAATTTTCGACGTCGCGACCGGGGTGCAGAAATACGTCAATTACAGGCACACGGGCACGAAAGGCTTTGAACTGACGGCGCGCCTGAAAAACGACTGGGGCTATTCCGACCTCACCTATTCATATTATGCCGCCGCGCAGAACAAGGTGGATTCCTACGACGCGGGGGCGGGCAGCAGCGCTTTGCTGGCTTTCCCCCGCCATAAATTCACCCTGAATTCCAGCGTGAAGCTTTCGCCGGATTTCAGCGTAAACCCGTCGGCGGTCTATTACGCCGGCAGGCGCGGCTTTTACGCCGCGGGCCTGACAAGACGCTTCGACAATGTGCTGCTGGCGAACCTTAATTTTTCGCTCAGGAACCTTTTAGCCGGGCATCTGGAACTGGGCTTTGGCATTTTCGATATGTTCAACTCCGGCTACAGCTACATACAGCCCTATGACGGCGGCCACGCCCCGCTGCCCGGCCCTTCGAGGGAAGTCAGGGCCAGGCTGGCTTATAAATTCTAGGCCGGCGCCGCGCCCGTGCCGGGGCGGTTACAGACATGCTGATGAGAAAACCGATAGAAAGTCTTTTTGCAGCCGGCCTCCACGCGGCGCTGGCGCCGCTGGTCTTCGCCCTCTGCGGCCTCATTCCGGCTGAATGCGGCGCGCAGGAGGCCGCGGTCCTTTCTAAAAGATCCGGCCTGTATCTTGAGACCTTTCTCGCTTTTGAGAAAGCCTTCGGCTCCCCGGTGAGGGCTTTCGACATATCCGCGGGAAAACCGCTCCTCCCGCAGGACCTGAAAGCGGTGGTCGCCTTCGGCTCAAAGGCTACGGCTTTTGAATATCCCGTCAAAACTAAAGTCATTTACCTCCTGTCCCCGGGCTTTAGGGTTAAGAATACCGGCGGCAGGTTCACAAAGATCTCTGTTCTGCCGGAGGCGTCCCAGGCCATAGCGGCCTATAAGAAACTCCAGCCGGGCCTTAAGCGGCTGGCGGTCCTGTTCAAAAAACCCGAGCCGGGCCACTATATCTCCGAATTGGCCGCCGCCGCCAAACGCCGGGGGCTGGAAATAATTCCCGTCGGTATGAACGGGCCCGGCGAATTCCCGGATAAACTCCGTGGCCTGGCGGGAAAGATAGACGCCTTCTGGCTGCTGCCCGAGCCGGCCCTGATAAACAGTACCTCCCTTATGGTCCTGGCCGAGTTTTCCTGCTCGAACAAACTGCCTTTCTACGCGCCGTCCGGCGGCCTCACCGAGCTTGGCGCCGCCGCCTCCTTCGCCCCGAATTCCACCGAGACGGGCGTCACGGCGGCCTGGGCGCTTGAAAAGGCCCTGGCCGGAGAGACGCTGCCGGGGGATATTTATATCCCGCGCTCGGAAATCACGATCAACGAGTCCTTCATTGTAAAATGCGGTCTCCCGGTAAAACTGCCGCGCGCGGGGGTGGCCCAGTGAGGATACGCGGCAAACTGTTCCTTTTCCTCTTCCCGGCGCTGCTGCTGAGCGGGCTGACCATCAATTACCTGACCAACCAGGCGGTCTGTACCACCCTTCAGGGAGAACTGGCCGCGAACGTCACTGCCGGCACGGGAAGATTAGTGGAGGCCGCCGCCGCGGACTTCAGGAAGCCCAGGGAAGAAAAACTGCTGCCGTTCCTCTACGCCCTTACCAACGACCTCAACGCCTCGAAAGCCTGCTTCGCTGACGCGGGCGGGACCGTCCTGGCGCACACGGACATCACGCAAAAAGGGAAAAAGCTGCCGGGCGCCTACCCTGAAAAGTTTCTTTCGAACGAAGGCGGCTATGAGATCTCCGGGCACGGCGTCCCGGGCTTCATGGACGTCTATGTCCCCGTAACCGGGCGCAGGGCGGAATCGCCTGAGGAGCTGGCGCTGCTGGGAGCTGGACGAGCCGTAGAACGCCTGGGCACCCTGGTCGTGACCGTTCCGCTCAAGGGGATAGTAGAAACGGAGAAGGGGATAGCGCGGAAGAACGCGGCCATCCTGACGGTGGTTTATTGCGGCATACTGCTGGCCGTTTTCCTCCTCGCCACCCTCGGGCTGCGCCCCATAAGCCGGCTCATAGCCGGCACCGAGCGCATCCGCCTGGGCGATTACGACGCCCGCATCCCGGCCTCCTCCGGCGACGAGATAGGCGACCTCGCCCGCAGCTTCAACGAAATGTCGGCGACGCTTTCCGGCACCATCGTTTCAAAAAATTACCTGGACGCCATCCTGGACAACATGCTGGACATCCTGATCGTGACGGACCTGAACGGCGTTATCAGAAAGACCAACAGGGCCGCGCAGGCCGCGCTGGGCGCGGGACAAAAGGAACTGGAAGGCCTGGGAATACTTGAATTCTTCCCGACGGCAAAGCCGGGCACCGGCAGCTGGCACGACCTTATCAGGACGACCGGCGAAGTGCGGGATTTCGAAACGGTCCTGGTGGCCGGTTCCGGGGCCAGGGTCCCGGTGCTCGCCTCGGCTTCCTTTATCAAGAACAACGAGGGGGCCCCTTCCGGCATCGTGGTTTTGATCCGCGACATCACTTTCAGGAAGAAATACGAGGCCGAGATGGCCCGCTCCAACGAGGACCTGCAGCGTTTCGCTTTCGTGGCGTCGCACGACCTGCAGGAGCCGCTGCGCACCATCTCCAATTACATACAGCTGCTGGAAAGCAAATACAGGACGGTGCTGGGCTCCGAGGCGGAAACCCACGTGGACTTCATAACCAGCGCGGTGGGGCGCATGCGGGCCCTGGTCCGAGACCTGCTGGAATATTCCAAGATAAACGCCGCCCTGAAACTCAAGGAGGTGGACACCGATGAAGCCCTCGATTACGTCCTGGCCGTGCTGCAGGACAGCATCGCCGGGGCGGGAGCCGTCATAGAGCGCGGGAACCTCCCGGTGATACGGGCCGACCGGTGCCACGTCGAGAGCCTCTTTCAGAACCTGGTAAGCAACGCCGTCAAGTTCCGGGACGGGGCCGCGCCGCTGGTGCGCGTCGGCGCCGAGCCGGGCGCCGGCGGGTGGATCTTCCACGTAAAGGACAACGGGGTGGGTATCGAGGAAAAGCACGGGGCGAAGCTTTTCAAGCTCTTCGGCAGGCTGCACGGCAAAGGAGTGGACGGGGCCGGCATCGGCCTCGCTTCCTGCAAGAAAATAGTCGAATATTACGGCGGCAATATCTGGTTCGAATCCAGGCCCGGCGAAGGCACTTCCTTCTTTTTCTCCATTCCGAACCAGTCTTCAGCGGCTTCTGCGGACGGCGCACGCTAACTAAATTATAATTCCCGGCTTTTTGGCCAGGCAGAGATATCTTGCGCGCACCGCGACAATGCGCCTCTCCGGACGTCAAAACTATTTGGTCAGGTCTTCCAATTTTTTAATAAGAGCGTCGGGAGCGAACGGCTTCTGCATATACCCGACTTTATCCCCGAATGCGCTCTCAAGCTCCTCCTGCTTATCCGCGTACCCGGACATGCACAGTATCTTTATGTGCGGATACCTGGCCATGACCTCACGCGCCAGGCCTGCCCCATCGAGCTCCGGCATCGCCATATCCGTCAATAGTATGGAAATGGCCTGCGGATCCTTTTCAAGAAGCATCAATGCTTCCCTGCCGTCCGCAGCCTCGATTACCTGGTAGCCCGCGCTGTTGAGTATGCGCTTTGAGACCCGCCTCATTGTCTCGTCATCCTCCGCTATCAGGACCGCGCCTTTTTCAGGAACTCCGGGCCGCCCGGCCCCGGCTGGCCCATCCGGCCGTTCAACAGCCCCCGCCGCGAATGGCAGGTATATACGGAAAACAGAGCCTTCACCCGGCCGGCTCTCCACCTTTATCTCGCCCCCGCTCTGCTTAACTATGCCGTAAACAGTGGAGAGCCCCAGGCCTGTGCCGTACCCGCGTTCCTTGGTGGTAAAAAACGGCTCGAATATGCACCCCAGGATCGACGGGTCCATCCCGCAGCCGGTATCCTTTACCATAAGCATAAAATAATTCCCGGCCGGCCTTTCACCGGAGCGTTCCAGGTCCGCCGTTCCGGTGGCTATTGTAAGCGTCCCGCCGCGCTCCATCGCGTCCCGCGCGTTCACCGCCAGGTTGATTATTACCTGTTCCATCTGTACCGGGTCCACTTTCACAAGCGCGGCGGAGGGGGCAAGGGAGTAAATTATCCGTATATGCTCGCCTATTATCCTCTCCAGCATTCCGCCCAGGCCTTTAACTATCTCGTTAAGGTCCAGCACCTTAGGCTCAAGCACCTGCCTGCGGCTGAAAGCCAGCAGTTGCTGTACCAGCGAGGCCGCGCGGCTTGCGGCCCTGGTTATCTCATCGATATCTTTATGGCGCGCGTCCCCGGCGGGCAGGCTCTTGCGCAGGAAATCCGCGTAAGCCAGCACCGGCCCCAGCAGGTTGTTCAGGTCGTGGGAGATGCCGGCTGAAAGCTGGCCGATAGAATCCATTTTCTGGGCCTGGAACAGCGCCTCCTCGGCGCGTCTTTGGTCGGTTATGTCGGAGCCGGAAAACAGTATCCCGGTTATCCCGGCGGAGGCGTTCCGCATGACAGCGTTATGAAAAGCTATCATGCGCCTTTCCCCGCTTTTTGTAAGCACCGGGTTTTCATAATATTCCGCCAGGGCAAGATCTCCCGCCATGAGTTTTCTAAATACCTCCCGCACCTTATCCCTTATCTTCTCCGGCAGACACAGGTCGAACCAGTTTTTTCCAAGGAGTTCCTCCTCCCTGTATCCCAATATAGCGCTGCCCTTCCTGTTTATCATGGAGATCAGCCCGTCCCGGTCCAGCGCCACTATCATGACCGCCGCGATATCCAGGTACATTTTAACCTGGTCATGTTCCCGTTTAAACTCACGCTCTTTTATCTGGAGCTTGCGCGAAAGGACGCGTATGTATTCAGCATCCACCGCCTCCCCCGCGGAGGCGGCGGTCCCCTGCGGCGCTGCGGCCTTTAGCTGCTCCACCTCCTCCATTACGGCTTCCAGCAGCGGCCCCAGACTGCCCTCTTTTATGATCAGCCTGGACGCCCCCAGCTTAAGCGCCAATTCCTCCTCGTCTATTTCGCATTTAGTGGCAGTATAGAGGATAAAGTGAATATCTTTAAGACGGGGGTCGCACTTGACCTTCCGGCAGAACATGAAACCGTCCATCTCCGGCATCATGATGTCCGAGATTATAATATCCGGAGGGGCGGCCAAAGCCTTCTCCAGGGCGGCCATGCCGTCCGGGGCGCTTTCGACCGCATAGCCCCTCTTCCCGAGCGCTATCTCGAGGAGGGAACGCAGCTCCTTGTCATCTTCCGCTATAAGTATTTTCATCCCCCCCCCATCAAGCCCAGACTAACGCCGCCTTTATACTATTAGCGTGTATTCTAACAGTATTCACGGGCTTCCGCGAGTAACCGCCGCCCAGTACGAGCGCTGCCGGGATCTCTCTCTGCCGGCATTCGGAAAAAACGAGAACATCCCTCTTCTTAATGCCGCGCATGGTCAGCTTAAGCCCGCCCAACGCGTCCCCGGCGTAAACGTCCGCGCCGGCCAGGTAAACGGCCAGATCGGGCCGGAATTTATCCAGGGCGCGCGGCAGTGCCTGTTTAAGCAGCCCTAAATAAACCGCGTCGCCGGTTCCGGGCCCCAATCCGATATCCAGCGAGCTTTTTTCCTTTTTCTCCGGGTAGATCTCCGCGCCGTGCATCGAGAAGGTGAAAACCCTCCTGTCGCCCCGGAAGATCGCGGCCGTGCCGTTCCCCTGGTGGGCGTCGAGGTCTATCACCATGGCGCGCTTTATCAGCCGCTCCTTAAGGAGTTTTTTCACCGCCACGGCTATATCGTTCAGAAGGCAGAAGCCCTCGCCGTGCCCGCGGAAAGCGTGGTGCGAGCCGCCGCCGCAGTTTATCCCGACGCCGTCCTCCAGGGCCAGGCGGGCCGCCAGGATGGTGCCCCCGACGTTCATGAGGTGCGCGCGCGCCACGCCGCGGGTGATATCGAGCTGCGCCCTGGCGCTGTCGCCCGGCGTGAATTTAAACCGCAGGTTCTTTTCCACCCAGGCAGGGGTGTGGGCGAGCAGCAGGTCGGCCTTTGACGGGGGCTGCGGTTCCGCGATGTCTTTTTTTTTGAGCACGCCCTCTTTCAAAAGCAGCTTCAGGGCCGCCTCGAATTTATCGGCCCTGAAAACATGCCCCGGCATCCTGGCCGTATAATATTTGGAAAAGACTATTGTCATCAGACAAAAAGCACAGCCAGCAGGAAAGCCGAGAATATGATCAGCGCCGCAAGGATGAACCGGTGGCCGTAAAGCGGGAAGAAGGCCTGCCCGGCGTAAACGGGCACCGCAACGGAAACGACCGTCCGCTCGTTAAGAGCGGTCTTTACCAGCACCCTGCCCCACGGGTCTATCACCGCCGAGATGCCGTTGTTGGCGGCGCGCACCACCGTGCGCCGGTTCTCCACCGCCCTGAAAATATTGGCTATAAAATGCTGGTAGGGGGCCGCCGTGTCCAGGTACCAGCCGTCGTTGGTGATATTGACGAAAACCTCGGCCCCGTCGCGGGTATCGCCGGAGAAGAGATAAGGGAAAACGGACTCGTAGCAGATAGCCGCGCCTATTTTTGTCCCGTTGAAGTCCAGCAGTTTCTGCTCCCGGTTCCCCGGCTCGAACTCGCCCAGCGCGGCCACCGGCTGTATATATCTGCCTAGGAAATCCCTGAGCGGCACATACTCGCCGAAAGGCACCAGCTGGCGCTTGTCGTAGGAGCCGGTGATCGCCCCTTTCCCGTCCAGCAGGAAAGCCGACACGTGCTTTCCGGCCCCTTTGGAGACCGAGCCGACTATACTGCCGCGGGCGGCCCCTGATGAGATGACCCCTTTCAACCAATCGCCGCATTCCGGCTCGTCTATCCAGCAGGGCAGAGCGTTCTCGGGCCACACTACCAGGTCCGCGCCTTTCGCGCCGGCCAGCAGGCCTTCGATACCGGCCTTTATGTTCCCGGCTTCTGCGGCGTCCCATTTGGCGTAAAGGTCTATGGAGGGCTGCAGCAGCGCGGCCCTGAAAGAGCTTGACGGCGGCGCGGTCTCGGCCCGTATAAGCTCCCGGCGCCCGAAACCCCAGATGCCGGCGAAAACCAGTATAGCCGGGCTGAAGCGCAGGATCTTTTTATATACCGGCGCTTTCAGCGCGAACAGCGAGCCCAGCAGCGCCCCGCTAAAGCAGACCGCGGCGCTCAGGCCGTAAACCCCTGTCAGCGAGGAGACCTGGATGAGCGGCGCGTAATCCCATTGCGTATAGCCCAGCATGAACCACGGGAACCAGGCCGCCTCAAGGCTTACATAAAGCTTGCCGTATTCCAGCAGGAACCAGCCCAGCGCGAACAGGTAAGGCCACCTTTTCACGCCTATTTTTTTTATCCGGTAACCGAATATCGAGACCAGGAGGAACTCGCTTGAAAGGATGAGGCTCAGCAGGACGAGGCCCAGCGCCGAAACTCCGGGGTTGACGCCGCCGGCGCGCATGGTGGGATAGATCCAGTAAAGTATGCCGAGGTAGAAAAGGAAACCGCAGGCGGCCCCGCCGGCGGCCGCGGCCTTGAGCGTTTTGGACTTCAGTATATAGGCAGACAGCGGCGCCAGCGCGAACCAGGCCAGCCAGCCCTGGTTGAATTTCGGATAGCTGAGGATAAGCAGGACCGCGCTGAGCGCGGGGAGCAGAAAAGGTCTTACTGCGGCGAGGCGGGACCTTGAGGATTTTTTATGCATTTAGCGTTAAAAGATCGGCCTTCTTTATGGCCAATCCTCCAATCCTCTAATCCTCCAGTCCTCTATCCCGCCCCGTGGCATTTCTTGTATTTCTTGCCGGAACCGCAGGGACAGAGGTCGTTGCGGCCCACCTTGGCGTTGGCGAATTTGGAGACCGGCTTGGGCGCCGGGGCCTGCGGCCTGGCCTGGGCCGGCGCCGGGGCTTCCTCCCGCGCTCCCTCTACGGCCACCGGCCGCGCCACCTGGCGCGGGGGCAGCTGTATGCGGAAAACGTATTCCACCATCTGGTCGCGCACGCGGGCGAGCATGGCCTCGAACAGGGAATAGGACTCCTTCTGGTACTCGATCAGCGGGTCCTTCTGCCCGTAAGCGCGCAGGCCCACGCCCTTTTTGAGATGGTCCAGCTCGAACAGGTGGTTCTTCCAGATATGGTCCATGATCTGCAGCAGCAGCACGCGCTGCAGCTCGGCGAAGTCCACGTTGCGCTCGGCGAAATCGCCGAAGCGCGCCGCGTAAGCGGCGTCCACGCGCTTCATCACCTCGTCCTGCAGGACGGGCCGCGTAAGGACGTGCACCTCGTCGGGGGTGTAGGCCAGGTCGAAGCCGGCGGTCTTCTTCAGGTAAATATTCAGGGCCTCCAGGTTCCACAGCTGCGCGGCCTGGTCCAGCGGCGCGTTCAGGTCCAGCTGTTCCTCGATCCCCTCGTGTATCATGCTCTTCACGCGCTCGGGCACGCCTATCCCGTCCAGCACGGCGTTGCGCAGCTCGTAGATGGCCAGGCGCTGCTTGTTCATCACGTTGTCGTAGTCCAGCAGCTGCTTGCGGGCGTCGAAATTCATGCCCTCCACGCGCTTCTGCGCGCCTTCTATCTGGCGGCTGACCAGCGCGGACTCTATGACCTCGCCCTCCTCCATCCCGAGCTTCTCCATGATGGCGGAGATGCGCTCGGAGCCGAACAGGCGCATCAGCTCGTCCTCGAGGGAAACGTAGAATACGGAGGAGCCGGGGTCGCCCTGGCGCGCGCAGCGGCCGCGCAGCTGGTTGTCGATGCGGCGGCTCTCGTGGCGCTCGGTGCCCATCACGTGCAGCCCGCCCACTTCGGTGACGTATTTATGCTCGCCTTCCTCGGGCGGGGTGCCGCCGAGGATGATGTCGGTGCCGCGGCCGGCCATGTTGGTGGCGATGGTGACCTGGCCCTTGCGCCCGGCCTGGGCTATGATCTGGGCCTCCATTTCGTGGTACTTGGCGTTCAGCACCTGGTGCGGAATGCCCTTGGTGCGCAGCATCGTGGCCAGCTTCTCGGATTTTTCGATGGAGCGGGTGCCGACCAGCATCGGCTGGCCCTTGCGCCAGAGCTCGTCTATCTCCGCCACTATCGCGTTGTTCTTCTCGCGCTCGGTGCGGTAGATGCGGTCCGGCGAGTCCTTGCGGCTCAGGGGCCGGTTGGGCGGGATCTCCACCACGTCCAGCTTGTAGATCTCCCAGAATTCGTCCGCTTCGGTCATGGCGGTGCCGGTCATGCCGGAGAGCTTGTTGTAGAGCTTGAAGTAGTTCTGGAAGGTGATGGTGGCCAGGGTCTGGTTCTCTTCCTTGATGCGGAGGTTCTCCTTGGCCTCGATGGCCTGGTGCAGGCCGTCGGACCAGCGGCGGCCCGGCATCAGGCGGCCGGTGAACTCGTCCACGATCATGATCTCGCCGTCCTTCACCACGTACTCCACGTCCTTGCGGAACAGGTGGTGGGCGCGCAGGGCCTGCGTGATATGGTGGGACCATTCGGAATTGACGTCGTCGTAGATATTGCCCACGCCCAGGATCTTCTCGGCCTTGAGCACGCCTTCCTCGGTGAGCGTGGCGGTGTGGCTTTTCTCATCCACCACCGCGTCGAAGCCCTTGCCCAGGTCCACGCCGTCGCGCTTGGCCTCGATCTCTTCTTTCTCGGTGATGAAGCGGGGGGTCAGGAGCGGCACCACGCGGTTCACTATGTAATACTTGTCGGTCGATTCCTCGGCGGGGCCGGAGATGATGAGCGGGGTGCGGGCCTCGTCCACCAGGATGGAGTCCACCTCGTCGATGATGGCGAAATTGCGGCTGCGCATCACGCGCTCTTCCTTGTCCATCACCATGTTGTCGCGCAGATAGTCGAAGCCGACCTCGTTATTGGTGATATAGGTGATGTCGCGGTTGTACATCGCGCGGCGCTCTTCGTTCTTCATGTCGTGCTGCACGGAGCCGACGGTGAGGCCGAGGAACTCGTGGACGGGGCCCATCCACTGGCTGTCGCGCTTGGCCAGGTAGTCGTTGACGGTGACGATGTGCACGCCGTTGCCGGTCAAAGCGTTGAGATAGGCGGGCAGGGTGGAGACCAGGGTCTTGCCTTCGCCGGTGCGCATTTCCGAGATCCTGCCGCGGTGCAGGGTGATGCCGCCGATGAGCTGCACGTCGTAATGGCGCAGCTTGATGGTGCGCTTCGAGGCTTCGCGCACGCAGGCGAAGGCTTCGGGCAGCAGGTCGTCGAGGGTTTCGCCCTTGGCGAGCCTTTCTTTGAACTCGTCCGTCTTGGCGCGCAGCTCGGCGTCCGTAAGTTTTGAAATTTCATCTTCGAGCGCGTTTATCTGGTCGACCACGGGCTGCACGGTCTTGAGCGAGCGCTCGCTCTTTGAGCCTATGATGGATTCAACGAGTTTTTTAAGCATAGTAGCTACATTAAACTACTTTTAAACGCGCTTATAAAGCGGGCGGCGCGCCGCGGGCGCGGAAAGGCCCTGAAACCGGCCGGGTCCGGTCGCCCGCAGTTCATTGACAACAGGGCCGACAACCGTTATGATTTACCTCGTTACGTAAAGCTACGGAGGTTACAATGAACCGCATATTACATATTTTACCCGCGGCCGCCGCGCTGTTCTGCTGCGCATTGGCCGCACCCGCCGCCGCGCAGGAGCAGGTCTCCGCCAAAGTGACCGTGCAGCCCGCTCCGACCCCCTCACCCGAGCAGGCCGAGCTTTCAAAACTTACGGCCGAGAACCAGCTGGCCGACCAGAGACTGAAGAGGAAGCTCCAGCAGATAAGCGCCGATAAAGAAGAACTTCGCGCCCAGTACGAACTGGAACTCCAGAAGCAAAAAACAAAAACCGCCGAGCTGGAAGCCGAGCTTGCCCGCACCGCCGCGGAAAACAGGCTGACCGAAGAGAAACGCAAGCTGGAGATCTCCAAGCTGGAGACCGAATACCAGAAGCTGGCCTCACAGAACAAGCTGTCCTCCGAGCAGGCGAAGGCCCTCACTTCCGCCCAGGGCGATGAACTTTCCGAACTCACCCTGGAAAACAGGCTGGCCGAGGAAAAGAACAAAAAACTGATGTCCGAGCTGGCCCTCCGCATCGCCACGCTAAAGGCCGAGAACGACCTCAACGCCGAGCAGCAGCGCTCCGGCCTCCTGGCCGACAGCAGGGAAAAGAACGCCATAGACCTGGAGTTGAAGCGCCTCGACCTGGAGGAGCGCAAGCTGAAAATAGAGAAAATGGCCCTGGACGCCCGCATGAGCAAGCTGAACAGCGACCTGGACCTGCGCGCGAAAAAAGCCGAATGGAAGAAAGAAAGCAACACAGAACCGCTCTACATGGAGCAGCCTTTCAAGGCCGGCAAACTGACAGTGAGCGACCGCCGCATACCGCTCAACGGCCCGATCTACGACGGCGTAGGAGATTATGTCACCGAGCGGATAAATTATTTCAACAATATCTCGAGCCAGCCTATCTTCATTGTGATAGATTACTGCCCCGGCGGCTCCACCTCGGAAGGGTACGCGATACTGAAAGCCATGGAAAGCAGCCGCGCCCCGGTCTACGTGACCGTAAAATACATGGCGGCCAGCATGGCCGCGGTAATAACCACCCTGGCTGAAAAGTCCTACGTCTATCCCAACGCGACCATCCTGCATCACCAGCCCTGGGGCGCGATGATCGGAAACATAACGCAACAGAAGGAGCGCCTGGACCTGGTGCGCGAATGGGACAGGCGGCTGAATTCGCCTGTGGCAAAAAAAATGGGCCTCACTATGGATGAGTTCCATAAGAAAATGTATGAAAAGAACTCCGACGGCGACTGGCGGGAATTCGGCGACAAAGCTGTAGAATATAAATGGGTTACAGGGACCGTAGACAAGGTCGAGGAAACAGGGGTGTTTAAGAACCCGGACGAAAAATCCGCTGCCAAGGGCATGCGCGGCATGGCCGGACTGGAACTCTCCGAAAAAATGGACGAAAATGGCAAGCCCTATGTTCCGCTTCCGCGCCTGAAGCCGTTCGACTTCTACTACATCTACAACCCAGACAAATACTACAGGGAGTAGCCGCTTTTAACCCCGAAAAGGCCGGGCCGAAAGCCCGGCCTTTTTATTAATATAATTTTCTAATGGAAACCCAGCAGGATATCCCCGATAATATCCCCTGCCCTTACTGCGGGGCGGCCAATCCGCCCGACGGGGAATTCTGCATGGGCTGCTACAAGCAGCTGCATATACCTGCGGAGGTGCGCGCGGCGGCGAAGGCCAGGAAAATAATGGCGGCGGCTTCCGGCGCCCGGCCTTCGGTCCCGTCCGCGACCAGCGAAGCGCGCCCGGCCAGCCGGCTCTGGGCCAGGATTATAATAATTACCGGGCTTTTCCTCTTTTATACGCGCTGGCTCGCTGTAGAGAATTATTTTTCTCCGCTCGATTTCGTCAATTTGGCCTTCCACGAAGCCGGCCATGTTTTCCTGGGCTTCTTCGGGCGTTTCATCAGCATGCTTGGCGGCACCGTTTTCCAGCTCCTGATACCGGCCGTCTGCCTGGTCCATTTGAAGCGGCGCGGCGCCAACCTGGGCTGGCAGCTCTGCCTGTTCTGGCTGGGGCAGAGCCTGCTCAATGTCTCGGTCTACGCCGGCGACGCAGTAAAGCAGGCCCTGCCGCTGGTAGGCGGCGGCGAGCATGACTGGAACTACCTCCTGACCGAACTGGGCCTGCTGGCGCATCCCGAAGGCGCGGCCAGGCTGATCTTCCTGGCCGGCTCCGCCGTCATCTTCTACAGCTTCTACCTGATCGGCAAAGACGCCCAAACCCGCGAACCGATAGAGCTTGGAAACAGCCGGTCTTATTGAGCACCGCCTCAGCTTGCCCCTTTGGCCCATAAAATAAGGGGAACATCGGCCCTGCCGCCCGGGCTTCTATCCTGCTAAACTGTATTCATGCTAAAAAGCGCTTTTATTCTTATCCTAGCCGCCTCGCCCTCTTTCGCCGGACCCCTGCCTGATTTCGACCTCAATACGCTGCGCGCTTCCGGAATTTCCGAAACTTCGTTCACCACTCCCCTGCCGGTCCGGGACCCGCAGCTTTCCAAAGCCAGCTATATTCAGATAACTTCAGCCATCAAACTGAAGATGGACAAGGAAAAAGGCGAAATGACGGTAACTTTCCCGAAGGTGGACTTCGGGGACCAGGCCGCCGGTGACAAGGCTCATCTTTTCGTGAAGATACTCCGTGAAACTCCCACCCCGGTTATTTCCTGGGCCACCGTTATCTGCTCCGGCGGAAGTTACCTTGGCTACAAAGGCTCCACCCTGAATTTCCCGGAGGCCAGCGGCAGCCTGTCCATCAGCGAAACCCTGGCGCTCGGCTATCCCAAGCTCCTCATAAACCGCTCCCACCCCTGGCTGACCGAAGGCCTGGCAAACCTGGAAGACGTCTGCTCCCCGGCTTTCCTGGAAAAAATGAAGGACGCCAGGGCCGAAACCCTGCCGCCCAAACTAGGCAATTTCAGTTTTGACTTCAACCCCCGCAAAAACACCCTGAAAGCGAAATGGTAAAATCACTTCCTGGATATTTTCCCCACTATTTTTTTACAGGCGTCCTTTAGCTTCTTTGAGGGCACGCCGTCGCTGTCATATGAGGCCACTATCTCCCCGCTTCCCACGTCGACCACATTGACCGTTATATAATAGTTGTCCAAAAGCTTCGAAAGCGAGCCGACGAACATCCTCCGCACATTGAGCAGCTTCCCTATTTCAACGGCACATTCCTGCTCCGTGCAGCCGCTGTTCTGGAATTTCTGCTCGGACAGTACGGTGTCCATATTGCTCCGGTCCATAACCTTGTACAGCCGGGTGTTCACCAGTTCGGTCCTTAAGAAACCTGCCACTATCGAAGCATCCGCCTGCGAGACGTTATTACCGATGAAGTCGGCCACGGCAACATTATTAATGTCAGACATTTTCGCGGGCCTTGCCTGGACGACCACGGGAGCCATCGCCGGGGCGACATAGGGAGCAGGCCTGGGCAGAGCCTTAACTTCATTGGGCGGGATTGACGCGCCGGCTTGTTTGGACGCGCTCTTTGAATCCGTGGAATACGTCACGCTTCCTCTGAAAAGGCCGTACAACTCGGCCGAGGAAACGCCGGCGGTGCCATTATGTCCTCCTGTGACCAAGACCCTGCCGTTCCGCAGCAAGGTCGCGGTAGGCGAGGCCCTGAATTCGCTCATTGAACCGGCAAGGGAAAATGTACCGGCGGCCGGATCGTATAACTCGGACGAGGAAAGGCCGGCACTGCTGTCAGCGCCTCCTGTCACCAGCACTTTTCCGTTCGGAAGCAATATCGCCATGGGCCCCTGCCTTATCCCGCTCATTGAGCCGGTAGCCGAAAAGGTGCCGGCGGCAGGGTCATACAATTCGGCCGAGGAAAGAGTTCCTGAGTCATTAGCGCCTCCGGCTATCAACACCTTACCGTTCGGCAGTAATGTGGCGGAATGTCTGAACCTCCACACGCTCATTGAACCGGTGACAGTGAACATTCCGGTGGCTGTATCGTATAAATCGGCCGAGGAGGTTGATGTGCCGCCAATATCGCCGCCGACTGCCAAAACCTTCCCGCTCGGCAATAATGTTAGTGTGTACTGATCACGAATAGAACTCATAGAATCAGTGGTGGAAAACATACCGATAACTGGGTCGTACAGCTCGGCCGAGGAATAATACGAACGACCATCCCATCCTCCGGCTACCAAGACTTTTCCGTTCGGCAGCAATATTGCGGCATGTTCAGTCCTTGCCGTTCCCATCGAGCCTGTAGCAGAAAACGTTCCAGTGGCGGGATCATATAATTCAGCCGATGATAAGTGTGGGCCGCCAGTTCCACCAACCACTAACACCTTCCCGCTAGGCAACAGAGTCGCAGTATGAAATCTTCTTGACGTAATCAATGAACCTGTTGGGGAAAATTTCCCCGTTGCCGGATCATACAACTCAGCCGCTGAAAGAGCCTCAGCGCCAGCCCTGCCACCGGCTATTAACACCTTACCATTGCGTAACAACGTCGCGGTATGGAGATATCGTGTCGCACTCATCGAGGCGGTCGAGGTCCAGCCTGGCTGTATTTGCGCGGGTAAAGCCATATTTTCAGCCGCACCGGTCCGCTGCGGAAGAAACAGACAAATAAGCCCCAGGACCCTGCAGGCCTTAAAGTATATTCCGGTTTTTCTCATGTTAGCTTGAATCGCCCCCATCAACCGATAGCTCCATCCGGCAAGCAACAGGCACTATTTTACTTTTTTAAATCCCTAAGGATCGCCGCAATTTGCGGTGAATCAGGGATATCATTCGTTAAAGGGAAAATATCATGGGAATAACCAGACAATTTTCCCTTCCCGTCAAAGCGCAGGATAAGCCTGCCGACATTCTGGATATTGCCGCCTGACTGGACAATGATCGCATTCCCTTCCTTCACAGGTTTTTTAAGAAGCTCTTGCGAATGCCCGGCGACTATTAAATCGATCTGCCCGAACTCAGCCGCCATTTTCCTGTTTTCTTCCTGGCCGGCATGGGAGAGCAGTATCAGGTAGTCGGCATTCTTCCCGCCCTTTAGCACTTCTTTTAAATCCTTAAAACCGAGTTTAGCGGTAAAATCTTCCGGGTAGAGGGAAAAGGTCCCAGGGTCCGCAAAGGACACGATACGGACTTTAAGATTACCCGCCATAACTGTTTTATCCGCAATTCCAGGGGGCCCGTCTTTAAATTTTATATTTGAAGCAAGGTAGACCTTGTTCTTTTTTTTAGCCTCAGCTATAAAACCTTTATAGGCCAGATCCTGATCTCCTACCGCTACTGCATCATAGCCCGCGAGGGCCATTGCCTTAAAGACAGACTTTGCCTGGGCCGCCGTGACCCCGTAAGGCAGGAAATCACCCGAGTCCAGGAGGATATGATTCGCGTATTTGCCGGCCTGCTGTTTAAGGAAAGACACCAGCTTTATATAGCCGCCATAGGGATGTTTATAGCAATTGCAGGATTCCAGGTAGCCATTAGCCGAACCTGTGAAGTACACGGCAACTTCCGCCGGCTTATCCCATTGCCTGCCGCTCAAAGCCGCCAGCTTCTCATTTAAGGCCGCTTTTCTTTTTTCATCGTACGATTCGGCGGCATATTCGATATTGCCGAGCGGTGAGATAATATAGGTTTTAGGAACGACGAGAAAGGCGCCGCGCATCAGGTCATACTTCTTGCCCATCGTTTTGGCTTTGGGGTCCCAAAGCACGGGAAAGGGGATCTTGTTCTTTGCCGCGAACCGCAACAGCGCGTCTTTATCCGCGTCGACCCCCACCATATAAACTGCCGCGTCATACTGTTTCGCCATCACCGTCAGGTCTTTCATTTCCTCCAGGCAGCTGACGCACCAGGTACCGAAGAAGGAAAGCACGACCGGCCTGTCCTCCCGGGTCAAGTCCGCGAGCGATACGCTTTTCCCTTCCAGGTCCGTCAGTTCGAAATCGGGAGCCCTGTCCCCGGGGGCCGGGGCGGAGAAAGCGCAGAGCGGCAGCAAGAGCAGCCCCGCCAGGACCATTTGCGCGATAGATCTTTTACTATTTTTCGGCATACTTCCTTAAGCTCTTTGTACGAAAACCCGTTGCTGTTATATTCAGCCCAGTCTAGACTGAACAATATAGGAAATGGCTATACGAGGTTTCTGTCAGCTTCCGCTGATGCATGCTGGCGGCGCAGCGTGTGTTTCAGGAACAAATCCAGTTCATCGGACTCCAGAAGCTTCAGGGCCGCCAAATATACCAATGCGCCGGCCGCGAGCCCCCCGCCGAGCTGGAGCCAGGCCCCGGGCAGCAGGCCTTTGACGAACCAGGCGGCCAGGCCGGCGGCTGACGCGCAACCGGCCGTCAGGCCGAAAGACCGGAAGACCTGCATATCGCCGCGGCTTAGCCTGAACCTCAGGATAAGAAATTGCCAGGTGAAACATACGCATGCGTAGATAACATATCCCCACGCTATGCCGCGCACTCCGAAGAACGACGCAAGAAGGGTTGTGCACAGCACATACACCACCACCTCCAGCGTGCCGAATATCGCCAGCGTGCGGGTGTCTTTCAGAGCGTAAAAAGCCCTCCCCCCCACATTCGCCAAAGAAACCCCCGCGAGCCCCAGCAGGTATATACGCAGCAGACTAGCGACAGCCGCAGAATCCGACGCGCTGAATTTGCCGCGCTCGAACATCACGGAAACAAGCGGAAGCGCGAGCGCCGCCCCCAGCGTTATGGCCGGCGCGGCAACCAGGAACAGCATACGGAAACTGACGGAAATTGTTTGCCACAGATTTTTTATTTCGATAAGCGCGCTTTCAAAGGCCATCCTGGGGAAAGCGACGGTAGTGATCCCGGCGGAGATAATGAACGAGCAGGTGGTCATCAGCCTCAACGCATAGCCCAGGTGGGAAATGCTGCCCTGCTCCATGCCGGAAGCCAGGTGGCGCTCTATGACAGGAGTGCATTTCGACAGGATGGAGAGGAGGATCATCGGAAATGTCAGACGGACCATTTCAGCCAGCCCGGAACCGCGAAACCCGCGGGAAAAGCCTGAAACACGGCCTTTGAGCCCCGGCAGGAGAAGCAACATCTGGAGCGTCAGGACTATTGTGCCGGCTATGGCCACCCCCGAAATACCGGCTTTCGGGATCAAGAAAGGGAGCATTGAAATATTTACCGCTGCTCCTATCACTGGCACCGCGGACGACCATACAAACTGCCCGCGGGCTTGGGCTATCCCGGTCAGAAAGGCTGTCAGCGCCGAAGCCGGGACCGAAAGCCATGTGATCCGGGCGACCAAAACGGCCACGCGCAGAGCCTCGCCAACGAGCCCGGGAGTAGTCAGCCTGAGCAGGGGCTCGGCAAAAATTATTCCCGCCATGGAGATCAAAACCGTGGCGAGCAGCGTTAAGCTCAGAACGGAATTCACCAGCTCCCAGGCTGAACTTTCCTGGTTCCTGGCTAGCTTTCCGACAAAAAGCGGTATAAAAACCGAAACGGCGGAGCTCAGGACCACTGCGACTATATACAAAGGGAGGGTTATGCCTGCAAGATACGCATCCATCATCTCGGTGGCGCCGAAACATGAAGCGATAACGACCTGAATTAAAAAGCTGATGAAAGGGGAAATTACGCTGAAAACCGTTATAAACAGCACGTTCCCGGCAAGGCCCCTGCCGGAGATCGCGCGCGGAACTAAGTTTTCCACGCTCATCTTCCCCGTGCCTGCCGCAGCAGGTCGATAGTGTTTTTAACGCCCTCGTCGAGATTGCCCTTGAATTCGAAACCCAGGGCACGGAATTTCTCACAGGCCACCTTGTAGGAAAGCTGGTTCATGATCGGGGAGTCCACAAGTTTAACCCCCAGGTCGGGGATGTGTTTCTTTATTGCGGCTATTATGTCGCCCACGGAAGCGTTGTCGGTAAGGACATTGTAAAGCTTGTTGTCGAACCTGCCTCCGGCGAGGATGAAGTTTACGGCGCGCACGGCGTCGCCCAGGTCCAGGTAAGGGCGCTGCTGGTCCATTGCCGTCCGCCACACGGTGACGGGGGTCCCCATGCAGGCCTGCCAGACGAATTTATTGACGGCGGTGTGGAACCTCATGCCTATCGAGCTGCCGTAGATAGTGCCGAACCTGCAGGTTATGAATTTAAGCCCGGAGCTTTTACCGAGCTCGGCCAGCAGCCGCTCGGCCTTCAGCTTGCTCTCGGCGTAAGGGCTCTGGGGTTTCAGCGAGTCTATGGCGCAATCCTCGTCCACGACTTCGCACTGCGTTCCATAGACGCTGGTGGTGGAGAGGAAGATAAGGCCGCAGCCGGCGGCCACGCAGGCCTCGGCCACCCGCTTCGTCCCCTCGAAATTAACCTCTTCTACCTGCTTTTGTTTATCGAAGCTGCCTTCCGCATTAGTTATGGCCGCCAAATGCAGGACTGCGTCGGCGCCTTCAAAGAGAGCTTTAAGGTCGCAGGAGCAGATATCAGCCTCTACGAACCTGAAAGGGACGCCTTGGGGCAAATTAAAAAGAGAGCAATATCTCTGGGTCAGGAGATTGTCCAGGAGCAGCACTTCTTTATACTCTCCGGGGCGGATGCCGTGTATGAAGCGCGAACCTATATGGCCCAGGGCCCCGGTGATGACCAGCTTGCCGCCTTTTTTCAACGATAGGTCAGCCATGTTTTTCTCCTTCCAGCACCGGGCGAAGCGTTGAGAAAGCGCGGTCGAGGGTGAAGCCGGCGCGCACTGTTTCCAGCCCGCCCTTCGCCAAACTCAGCCTTAGCGCGCGGTCCTTGATCAAAGCTTCGAGCTTGCTTTCCCATTCCTGCGGCGTACCGGCCAGCATGCCGTTGACCCCGTCCTTGACAAAATCCGCGCACTCCCCCACCGGAGAGCAGACCGCCGCGGCCTCCCCGCTCATGTACAGGCAGGCTTTCATGATCCCCCGGTAGTAGGACGCTTTGATATCCGGCAGCGGGTACAGGCCGATATCCATCTTCAGCACTTCGCGCACCATTTCTTCCTGGTTGTACGTCTCGAGGAAAGAATACCTGACTTTCTCGAAAGGCGGGAGAAGGCGGCGGTCTTTGCCCACGCCCAGCAGGCGCAAATGTATGTTCTCATGCCTGGCAAAAAGCCGCTCCAGCGTTTCCCATATGAGAAAGAGGTTATACAGGCCGCTCGAAGAGCCGACCCAGCCGAGGATCACCGGGCCGGAGGCGTCCTTCCTGACCGCGGCGCGCAGACTGTCGAACACTTCCAGCTGCGGGGAATCCTGGACTACCGTGCAATTCTTATTGAAGCGCCTGATATAGCCGGCCGTCAGCTCATTGTCCGTGGTAACCGCGTCCACCGCTGCCAGGACGGAATTAAGCTCAGCGGTGGCGAACTGCGGCATGCCCGCGTCCACCGAATCCAGCACCAGCCTCGCCTTGGTATGGCGGCGCAGCATGGCGACCAGCCTGATAGAGCGCACCTTGCACAGGTACACGGCGTCGCAGGAGCGCGCGAGATAAACGATCCTCAGCTCGCTGAGATAGCGGTACAGGTTAAAAAGCGGCTTGATCCGCCAGAGCAGCGGGCCGGTAAAATTATGATCTACGAACCTGGCCGAATAGCCCGCCCTGGCGAAATGCTCCCTGAATATCCCGGCGCGCAGAAAGCCGCTCGGCCACTGGAAACCCATCTCCAGGACAACGAGCAGGCGGTATTGTTTTTTTAACTCGGAGGGTTTCATATTCGGGTTTTATTTTCCGGACGGTTCCGGCTACAGGTATTTCTGTAGGCACGGGGTAAAGTATTCACGCGTCTTTACCAGACCCTCCGCCATGGCTACGCGCGGCGCCCAGCCCAGCGCCTTCTTTATCTTTCCATTGCTGATCACCGCGTCGCCTATATCTATAGCAAGGCGCTCCCCGGGCCAATCCACGTACTGGACCCCGCCGCCGATATTCCCGACTATGGCTTCGGCTATCTCCGCCACGCTGTGCTGCCTGTCCCCCACCGCGAAAAAGACCTCCCGGTCGGAGGCGGGGTTAAGGGCGGCGGCGATCAGCGCCTCGACGCAGTCGCCTACGTAGGCTATGTTCCGGAGCTGTGAGCCCTTGCCGAACACCGTCAGCGGCTTGCCCTGCAGCGCGAGGCCGATAAAATAGTTCATGAAGCCCAGGTCGGGGGTCTTGATATTCGACCTGGGGCCGAAGACGTTTGCGAGGCGCACCACGGTGGTCCGCATCTTGTAGGCATTGCCGTAAATCAGCACATACTTCTCGGAAGCCGTCTTGTTGGCGGAATAAATGTCCATCGGGAATTCGGGGTGCTTCTCGTCCACCGGGCTATAGCACATCTTGCCGGTCTGCGTGCTGCTCCCGATATGGACGAATTTTATTTCAGGATTAAAACGCCGCGCCGACTCGAGGATGTTTATGGTGCCCTTGCAGTTCACGTCTATGTCTATGAGCGGCTCCTTCATGGAATTCGGATGGGAGGTATAGGCGGAGCAGTTGAACAGGATCTCCTGCCCCCTTATACAGGAGCTTATCCCCTCCATGCTCCTTATGTCGTTGACCACGATGCGCAGCGAATCCTCTATGCCGTGCACATTGTGCATATTGCCGCCGGAGCGCGGGTCCAGGCAGTCGTAGACGGTTACCTGGGCCCCCTCCTCCAGGCAGCGCAGGGCGACATTACTGCCGATAAACCCCAATCCGCCGGTGATCATCACTTTCTTGTTTTTCAAGGACATATTCTTTCCATGTACGGCCGCCCCGGCCGGGAGGTATTATTTCAGGTTCCAGCTTTTATAGTACGACGAATTGACCAGGGCCACGAGCTCATCGAACAACTTCCGGTTACTCTCGAAATCCTTCTCGCAAAGCTCTATCTGCGGGAAATAGCTCTCCGGCAGCTTGGTGTATAAACTATAGGTCCGACGCAGGTTATAGATCTCGGCCCCCGTCATTGGCTGCCCGGTAAGGATAGAGGCCTCGGTGAAAGTACGCGCTTTTTCCAGGCCGGTTATATATCCCTTTTCAAGGCAAAACTGCCGCAAGGGCAGCCCCTTGAAAGGAAAAAAGATCGACATAATGGAATTGTCCACGTCGAGCTCCCTTATCAGGCGGATGGTCTCGAAAGCCTCCTCGCGCGTCTCCGTGGGGAAGCCGACCATCGTATAGGCCGTAGAGCGCAATTTATACTTCTTGATTATCCGGTAGGCATTTTTTATCTGTTCCGCGCCCGCCTGGCGCTTGCAGATATCCTTGAGTATCCTGTCGCTGCCGGATTCCACGCCGAGGGAGATCTGGACGGGGACGTTCATGTCGGCTATGAGCTTTATCCTCTCCTCCGTAACCGTCTCGGGCCGCGTCTGCACCAGCAGGGGAAGC
>Ga0209212_1002054_pt1 | contig 30068 bp, 36 predicted proteins | sample RifGroC2_FD_183996 | JGI IMG/M metagenome (GOLD analysis project Ga0209212, IMG submission 183996) | Groundwater microbial communities from Rifle, Colorado, USA - Groundwater C2 (SPAdes) (version 2) | ecosystem: Environmental > Aquatic > Deep subsurface > Groundwater | place: Rifle, Colorado... | reverse complement strand
GGGCCGCAACAGACCTGCCCCACCCCTGCGCGGCCGCGCGCCCCCCTTACCGCCTGCGGCGGTAAGGCCCGCGCCAACAACCGCGGCCTTGCGGGAAAATAGAGAAGAAGCAGAGCCAATAATGGAGGAATTCTACTGCGGGGAAAAAGAGAATTCCGCGAGCTCTCCGTGAGTATCACGAAAACAGAACGAAGACGACACTGGCGGAGAGCGGGGCCGGTAAAATATAAGCTGACCCCCCCTTGAAATCCGATGAATTATGGTATATACTGTAATTATGGACTTTACCTGGGACGTGAAAAAGGGCGAAGCGAATGCCACTAAACACGGCATTTTATTTACAGTCGCTATCACGGCATTCGATGATCCCTTCCAGTTGAGAGCCCCCGATCTAAAACATTCAGGCAGCGAGAAACGGCAATGGCTGATCGGAGAAGCCGACGTCGGCGTTTTAGTGATCGTTTTCACGATCCGGGAGCCGGGAAACATCTTTCGGATCATCAGCGCAAGAAAAGCCGATCGTAGTGAAAGGAGGCATTATGAACAAAATAAAGGAATTTCCCTTTGAACATGCGCGCAGGGTCACCGCCAAAGAGGTGGAGACGGCCCGGAAAGCTATTGAAGCCAAACTGGGCGTCAAAAGACCTTCCCGCGGGCGGCCGCCGAAGGGACCCGATAAATATAAATCCATCCAGATCCGGCTCAATCCAAAAGCGCTGCAATGGGCGCATACCGAGGCCAGGCATCGCGGCATAGGTTATCAGACGTTTATTAACGAAATACTTATGCGCAGCGCGGCCCAATCTCATCACACCCCGCACAAGTAGTTCCCCCGCAACACGCGGGAGCAGTTTCTCTCGCGTGGTCGCCGGTTCCGCCTGATACGTGCCAAGAAAATGCGTAATAAATCAACCGGTAAGTCGCAGTTGCAACTTTCCGCCCGCTTCGCGGGGAAGGCCTCCTCGGACGTCTCTCCCGCCTCAAAAGGACGTGCCGTGGCTTAACAGCCACGCCTTTACGCTCTTAGCAAGGGCGTACAGGCTCAGCGGTTTTGTAATATAATCGAAAGCGCCGGACCGCAGGCAGGAAGCAGCCGTCTCCTCGTCCTCGTTCCCGGTCACTATTATAAAACCCGTTCCCGGCATCCCGGGCACGAGCTCTTTCAGGACCTCCAGCCCGGTCTTTCCCGGCATAACAAGATCGAGCAGCACTACGTCAGGGGTCCTTTCCCGCGCCAGGGCGATGGCCGCAAGCCCGTCCCCGGCCTCGATAACCGTGTAGCCCAGAGAGGACAGAAAACGGACTAGAAGCTTCCTTATCTGCGTATTATCATCGGCCACCAGCACAAGCCCGCCTCCGGGCGCGGCGCCGCCGTCATTGATTCCATCGTTCCGGCGCATAAATCAATCCCCCCTTCTGTCTTTAAAATAAACGCTGCCCGAGCGGCCTTTAAGCGCCTTCAGGTGCTTCTTGATCTCGCCGGCTATATCGACGATACCGGCGTAATGGGAAAACTTCCTCTTTTCGTTGGTGGCCAGGGCGATGCTGAGCGTCATCAGCGGGAACTCGCGGGTTTCGCCGGCGCGGTCCCGGGTCCGGATAAACCCGCGCGCCTCGTCTTCCGCCGAATAGAAACCGGGGGCCATCGCGTCGAACCTTCCGGCTATGGCTCCCGCTATCTCCTCGGACCTCCCGGGCGCGGACATCAGCACAAAATCGTCCCCGCCCACATGCCCCAGGAACACCTCTTCCCCGGCGAAGTCCGCCTGCACGCCGGCCAGCAGGGCGGCGGCGCTCTTTATGGCATTGTCGCCGTTGAGGTAGCCGTAATTGTCGTTGTAAGCCTTGAAGTTATCGATATCGATGTAAAAAAAAGCCAGGGGACCGCCGTCCGCTATGCGGCGCGCCGCCTCCTCCTCTATGGCCGGGCTGCCCGGCAGGTGGGTCAGCGGATTAGCTCCCAGCATACGCCGCGCACGCCGCGCCGCCCCCTCCACGCGCGAGACCAGCTCCAGGGCGTTGAAAGGTTTGGAAATAAAGTCGTCCGCGCCCAGCCAGAATTCGCAGGCCTGCTCCTGGGGCGTATTATTGCCGCTTATCACTATTACCGGTATCATGCCCATACCGGGAGTATTGCGTATCCGCGCCAGCAGCTCGCGCCCGCCCAGGCGCGGCATGTTCAGGTCCAGCAGTATTATGTCCGGCGGACTGACGGCGATCCTCTCCAACGCGGCGATACCGTCCTCCGCGGTTTCCACCCGCCACTCCGCACCCTCGAACAGCCTGCCTACTATGTTCCGGAAGCTCTTGTCGTCGTCCGCCACCAAAAGAGTTCTTTTCATACCGCCCCCTTCCTTCAACGGACTCCGCATTCGTCAGAAACCCGCTCTTCCAGTTTTATCAGGTTCTCCACCTCAAAATTCTTTTCCGGCTCGAGGCCTGGGCCGGAATGGTCCCTGTAGTAGGCTGTGAGCAGTTTGTAGAACCGGGCCTTAACGCCCGGATCGCCTATTTCGCTGCCCGGGTTCCTGGTCAGGGCCCGCAGGCTGAAACCGGGAGCTTTCATTCTGGCGGCCCAGAACCTGGCTTTCGCGTCCACAAGTTCGGTGTTCAGCCGGGCCGCGGCGCTCCTCCTGCCGGCGCAGGACCCGCTTCCGGAGCCGGAGACCGCGTCCCTGAAAGACGCGCTCGTAACGGCTGAGGGGCTGCCCCACCCCGACGGCAATTCGGGGAAAGGAACCTCCGGCGGTTCCATATCACCCGAAAGCCCGCCGGACATAGCGGGAGGCAGGCGGTCGGCTAAAGCCTCCGCGGCAATAAGTACACGGCCGGTTTTAGTGTCTATAAGCCTGGCGAACACCCGCAGCGCCTCGCCGTCGGCGAACACGACCCCGGTAACCACGGCGTCCACGGAGAGCATGCCCCTGAGGGTTTCGGCGTTGTCATAAGCGCCGCCGGCGCCTAGGGAAAGCCCGGCTTCCTTCAGGACTTTTTCAAGCAGGGTCCTTTCGATAAGGGACACCCCTCTGCTTCCCGCCAGCTGCACGCCGATCTTTTCCGCCACGTACGCGGTTTCGCTTTTCTCGGCCCCGCCTTTGGCGGAGAAATCCAGCACCGCTATTTTCTTCACGGAATGTTCGGCCGCGCTCCTGGCGATCAGCAGCGATAGGGCGCCGTAGCCGTCGGCGCGGGAGGACAGGGGAAGCGCGAGCGCGCTGGCCAGCGCCAGCGCCGCGGTTATATTTATATTCAGGATTCTTTTCATAACTCCCCCATGCCTATAGTATAAGGGGGGGAGTTACGGGAAGGTACCGTAAAAGTTCAGGTTTTACTCAAACCCGTCCGGGCGGCACATGGCCGTTCCGCCTATTCGAATTTGTAACCGTGGCCGGTAACGTTTACCAGCCGCCCGGCGAATTTACGGCCGAGCTTTTTCCTTAGGGACGAGATGTGCGTCTCGACCGTATGCAGGTTGTCGTAGGTAGCCATATCGTAGCCCCAGACCGTTTCCAGTAGATAAGGAACGCTGAGCACCCGCTCCTTTCTTTCAAGCAGGAGCATCAGCAGATCGAATTCTTTGCGCGTAAGCGCCGCCGGCCTGCCGTCTACTTTCACCGTCCGGCCTGCCGGGTCCATTTCAAGGCCCTGTTCCTTAATCTTAGCGGCATGAGGACCGCGATTAGCCGAGTAGCGCCGCAGTACGGCGTTTATCTTTGCCGTAAGCACCGGGAAGGCAAAAGGCTTGGTAAGGTAATCGTCCGCGCCCCGGTCATAACCGGAGACAAGGTCCATATCTCCTACTTTTTCACCCGAGATTATAATGACCGGAATATCAGAAGTTTCAGCCGAGCATTTGATGGCCTTACAAAGGCCGAAGCCGTCCAGGCCCGGAACTTCAACGTCGGTAACCACTATATCGGGCCTGGAATCGCGCGTTAAAAGCAGCGCCTCGGAACCGTTATCGGTAAAAATTACGGAGAAACCGTGGTTTTCAAGGTAACGACGCATGACTTCCAGTATTTTCCGGTCGTCATCCACCAATAATATTTTTTTCGCCATACCCCGATTCTATACTATTGTCGTACCCACTTCAACCGATAGAACCGATAGAATTCCAGCTGCTGCTGGTTAAAATTCGTAAAATACTGGATAAAGAATTAAATGGAAAATAGTAAACCCTCAATACTTGTAGTGGATGACGACAGTTCCATGTCCGGTTTCCTCAGCCGCGCCCTTGAGAGCCGCGGCTTTGCGGTCACGGCGGCCGGGTCGGCCGAGGAGTTCCTGGACAAAGTGTTCCTGGAACCTTTTGAACTGGCCCTGCTAGACGTAAACCTGCCGGGGATGGACGGCATAACCCTGACTAAAGAAATGAAAGCCCGGGCCTGCACATGCGACGTGATCATAATGACCGGCGACCCGAATCTTGAGAACGCGGTAGGCGCGCTCAAAGCGGGAGCCTATGATTACCTGGTAAAACCGTTCTCCGACGAAATGCTCCGGCTTACCGTGGAACGCTGCCTGCAGAAACGGAAACTTTCCCTGGAGCTTACCGCCGCCAAAGCCGCCCGGGACGAGATTCTGGCCGCTTATTCCCAACTGCAATCGCTTGAAAAGATGAAAGACGCTTTTCTGTCCGTGATCGGGCATGAATTAAAAACCCCGCTGACCAAGATCCTGAGCGGGATCGAGATGATCAAAGACAGCGGTCCCGCGGGCGCGCCCGAAGCTATAATAGACGCCGCGCAGGCGGGCGCGTTGCGCCTAAGGGAAATTATTAACGACATTCTCGCGTATACCGCTTCCAGGAATTTAGTATGCCCGGAGCAGCCGTCGGCCGCGGATGCCGCAGGCCTGATAAAAAAAGCTATCGCGGAACTGGAACCGGTTTTCAAGGAACATAACGCCTCCGCGCTTACTTTCTTCCCCGCAACCGCCCCGATTATAAACTGCGAGCCGGAAAAACTGACCGTGGCTATAAAACACCTCGTTAAAAACGCCGTCACTTTCGGCCCCCCGGGGGGCGTTGTGAAAATAACGCTGGTAGAGAACGCCGGAGGCATCCGGCTCAGCGTGCAAGACGCCGGCATCGGGATACCGAAAGAAAAACTTAACGCGATCTATGACCCTTTCTACCAGGTGGCCGACTACATGACCAGGAAAAGCGGCGGGCTGGGCCTCGGACTCGCGCTGGTAAAACAAATAGCGGAAACCTGCAAAGGCAGAATAGAAGTAAAGAGCGCCGTAGGCAAAGGCACAACTTTTACGCTTATATTCCCAAAAAAAGAAAACCAGTGCCCGGCGCAGTAGAACAGTTCCCATAGGCCATACAATTTGCGGTGGAAAGCGAATTCTCCGGACATTACGGGAATAAGGATGAATCCAATGAACCCCTCAAACCTAAAGGTGCTGGCTATCGACGACGGTAAAGACACCCTGGAAGCCCTGGCCGCCGCTGTGGCCCGCGCTTATCCCGGCGCCCGTTTTTTCGCCGCCTCTACCGGCGTTAAAGGCATAGACCTGGCGCTCGCCGAAGACCCGGATATAATCCTGCTTGATATTGTTATGCCGGAAATGGACGGATTTGAAATATGCAGGCGGCTTAAGGCGGACGCGCGCCTTAGCGCTATCCCCGTAGTCTTCCTGACCGCATTAAAACCCGACAAGGAAATCTGCACAAAAGCGTTCGAAGCCGGCGCCGAAGCGTTTATTCTAAAACCCCTGGAATTATGGGAATTAACCGTCCAGATACGGGCCATGTTAAAGATCAAAGCGGCCTATATATTACAGCGGACAGCTCATGACCAGATAGAGCTCCTCGTCGCGCGGCGTACCCGCGAACTGGCGGAAGAACTTGTCGCCCGGGAGAAGGCGCTGGTGTCGTTAAAAGAAAGCGAAGCGCTGTTTAAAACCATATTTACAGAATCGCCTATGGGGATATGTATGGTCGACTCCGAAACGGGACGTTTTTTAAACCTTAATCCGATGTTCGCTAAAATCGTCGGCAGCTCCATGGAAGAACTAGTCAAGCTTGACTGGATGAGCATCACGCATTCCGAAGACATAAAGGACCAGTCAAATAATCTGGCGTTGCTGAATGCCGGGAAAATAAAAGTATTCCAGATGGAAAAACGCTATATCAGACCCGGCGGCATAGTGGTCTGGGCGAAACTGACCGCCGCCCCGCTGCCTGCGTTCGACAACTCCAACCCGAGCTATCTCGGCATGATAGAAGATATAAGCGCCCAAAAGGTTTCCGAACAGGACAAGTCAAAGCTTGAAGAACAACTCCGCCAATCGCAGAAGATGGAAGCGGCCGGAAGTCTGGCAGGGGGAATTGCGCACGATTTTAATAACATATTGACGGTAATCCTGGCCTATAGCGGCTTCTTTCTGAAAAGTCTGGAACAGTCCGATCCCAGGCGCAAGGATGTGGAAGAAATAAATAAGGCCGGGCTGCGCGCCACGGCGTTAACACGCCAGCTTCTGATATTCAGCCGCAAGCAGGTGCTGCAACCGAAAGTGCTGGACTTAAATCAGGTTATTCTGGGCATGAAGACAATGCTCAGCCGCCTTATAGGTGAAAACATAAAACTGACGGCGATTACAGGCAAAGTGCCGGCACTTATAAAAGCCGACCAGGGATATCTCGAGCAGGTACTCATGAATCTCTGTATTAACGCACGCGACGCCATGCCGAAAGGCGGCAAACTTACCCTGGAAGCTTCCCCCGTCCGCATGGCTGAGGCGCACATCCACCGTCATGGGACCGTCGAGCCGGGCAATTACGTAATGTTGTCGGTCGGCGATACGGGAACCGGAATGAGCGCGGAGACCCAGTCTCATATCTTTGAACCGTTCTTTACAACAAAACCGCGCGATAAAGGCACCGGCCTGGGACTTTCCACTGTCCATGGAATTATTAAACAAAGCGGCGGCGCCATCGTTGTTTGTAGCGAAGAGGGGCACGGCACTGTATTTAAGATTTATTTCCCGCAGATTATTGGCGAAGCGGCGATAGCAGAGCAACCTGCGGCAGTTATAAAGACTCTTACCGGCGGCGGGACCGTCCTGGTGGTGGATGATGATCTCCCGGTCCGGTCTCTCGTCCGGCGTATGCTAACACAGGACGGCTTCACTGTTCTTGAAGCCGCCAGCGCCGAAGAAGCTCTGGCGATCTGTAAACGGTATAAGAGCCCCATTCATCTCATATTGGCGGATATTGTGCTGCCTAAAATGAACGGCTTTGAATTAGCGGAAGGTTTAAAATCTACACACCCGGCTATAAAAGTGCTCTTTATGTCCGGCCACACGGACCATGCCTTTCTTGCGCATGGGGTGCTGGACCCGGACAAGAACTTTATTCAAAAACCTTTCACGCTCGATACGCTTACCAGGAAAACGCGGGAGGTTATGCTCGCGCGTACCCCCCCCCCCCCCCCCCACGTATCAAAAGGCGGCGGAAGCGCACGTAAGGAGCCGCCGCAGGCCGGCTAATTGACAAGCGTCATAGGTTTTACGGCTCATGCAGGCGTGGGCCATATTCCTCTGTCGGAGGTGTGCGACTAATGTTACACTATTAAAATAGCCGGGGGGCTATGCAGCGGGTGAGGGCATCTAAGCGGGTAAGAGGAATAGAGATGCCTAAAAGTATACTTGTGGCCGACGACGATCAGGCCATGCTTAATATCTATACGCGCCTATTTATGGGTGCGGACTATTTAATTTCACAGGCTTCAAGTTTTGCCGAGGCCGCGCAACTTATAAATTCAAATAATTACGATCTGCTTATAACAGACCTGATGCTTAAGGACGGTCTGGGCACTGAACTGATAAAAATGTTCGAGAAAAAACGAAACGGCGCCAGGAGCCTGCTCGTGACGGGTTCGGTGGCGGAACTCACCCAGGAGCAGCGCCCGGAAGTGTATTTCGAGAAGCCGTTTAAAGTGGAAATATTTATGGCCGCAGTAACCAAGGCCCTGGCCGGGTCCGTGTCATAAACAGTGCCGGGCTTGACTACGGCATTTTATCGGGACAGATCTTAAATAAAACAGTTTTATTACCATAGCAGGGGGAAAGCAAAATGAATATCTATTTTGATTATAAAGGCACCTTGGAAGGGCTGCAAACAAATATTGAGAAAGCGCTTAAGGATGGCGCCAGCGGGCTCATAATTATGGCCTGCGAGCAGAACAACTTCACCCCGGCGGACCTGGCTCCGCTGGTAAAGGGCCTAAGCGTTCCGCTGATAGGCGGCACCTTCCCGATGGTAATGCACAACAGCAAGACCTATGAGAAAGGCAGTGTGGTGCTGGGCGTACTGGGCAAGGTGACTACCACAAAGCTCCCCGACCTTAACTCGGCAGGCGTGAATATAGAAACCCAGCTGAAGGCTCTGGCCGACACTGCCCCCTGGGCCCGCACCATGGTGGTGTTCGTGGACTTCTTTGTTCTTCGCAAAACGGATTTGATCAACACACTTTTTGAGGTATTCGGCATGGAGATAAGCTACATAGGCGGCGGCGCGGGCTCCCTTGCCACTGAGCGCAAGCCCTGCCTGATCTCTAATGCCGGGATGTTCGCGGACGGTGTCGTTGTGATGCTGCTCGATGTCCCCAGCGGAGTGGGCGTAGGCCATGGCTGGCGGAACATAGGCTCGCCCATGCAGGCCACCGAGGCCCATGGTAATACTGTAAAAACAATAAATTTTTTACCGGCATTCGGCGTTTACGCCGAAGCTGTGGAGAAGCATACCGGCATCCCGTTCCCACGGGAGAGCGAAAAATTCTTCGAGGCTTCCAGGGCGTACCCTTTCGGCATAGCCAGAATAAATATGGAGATGATAGTGCGTGACCCGCTGATGGTAGAGCCGGATGGTTCGCTGGTGTTCGCGGGAGAGGTGCCGCAGGATTCCTACATCTCTTTACTTGAGGGGAATACAGACACCCTTATAGCCGCGGCCGGTGACTCCGGCAGGAAAGCCATAGCTGCTCTGCCGCCTGGCGGCAAACCAGGGATATTCCTGCTTATGGACTGTATTTCGCGTGTAATGTTTATGAACGAACGGTTTAAGGAGGAGTTGGTTGTTATGGTACCGCAGGGCTTCGCTTCAGCGGGTGCCTGCACCATTGGCGAGATAGCCAATAGCGGTTCCGAGTTCCTGGAGTTTTACAACAAAACCGCGGTAGTGGCGGTTATGGGGGAAGAATGACCAGTCAGGTGCAGTTGCAGGTTTTCTACGAGATAGTCATAGATATAGGCCTGGAGCCGGACCTGCAGGCAACGACCAAAAAGGGCCTATCCTCCTATCTGCACCGTTTGGGCTGCATGGCCGGGGCAATAATACGTACGGACGCTGCCGGCGGCCTGGAACCAGTAATTTGTCTTCCCCGCAACCTGCCGGCAAACCAGATATACCTGGCGGAGATGGAGAAGATCAACTCAGTCATATCCGATGGAAGTATGACTGGGTTTTTAGAGACACTGCCCATAATGGGATACTCCGGCGACACCAATTTTTACATAATGGAGCTAAAAGGGTTCGGTATAATACTGTTGCTCAAGCGCGGCGAGCCCTTTGACCGGGCCATACTGCATGGAATAAGCCGCCTTAATCAAAAGCTGGCCCAGGCCTGCCTGGCCAGTCTCTATACCGTCAAATTGGAAGCCACCGTGCAGGAACGCACTAAAGATCTACAGGAAACCAACAGCAAGTTAACGGAAAGCCTGGCGAAAGTGAAAGTGCTGAGCGGCCTGGTGCCGATATGCGCCGGCTGCAAAAAGATCCGCGACGACAAAGGCTATTGGAACCAGCTGGAGACCTATGTGAGCAAGCATTCCGACGCAGTGTTCAGCCACGGCCTCTGCCCCGCCTGCATTAAAAGACTTTACCCCGCGTTCTCCGGAGAAGAAGATGAGAACAAAGGTGAATAAGTGGGAATCAGGAACCGGACGGTCTCACGTGCCTTTAAGCCGGTCGGCCTCACTTATACTGCGGATAATGCTTTGCGAGGCACTCCGGGCAAAGACCGTGAGAGAACCTGATAGAGGAATTCTTTGATATATATGCCTCTATGCTTTCATACGCCTGGTCATCGCGCCGCACCCGCCTGCAATAGGAGCAGACGGGGATCAGTGCTTTAAGTGTATTCACCTCGGCGCCGAGATTAAGCATCCTCTCGGCTACCCGCAGGCGTACCCTTAAAATATCTTTATTCGCCGGTTTCTGCATGTAATCGTCGGCCCCGGCGTCCATGGCCTCCATAAAATTCATATCACCTAGTTTTGTCCCGGTCAGGACTATGAAATACACGTATGGCCTCCGGGCGGGCTCGGCGCGCAAATCCCTGACCAGGTCCAGGCCGGAGAGCCCCGGCATAACCCAGTCACTAATAACCACCTGTATCTTGTTATCAGCGAGCACTTCCAGCGCTTTGGAACTGTCTGAAATAGCCACAGGTTCGTGGCCGCAGCGTGAGACCATCAGACTTGTTATCTTAAGGCAATCCGTGTCATCATCAACAACCAGTATCTTCATAAGTTAGGCGGCGGGGCGGTTTTCCAGGAATGCGAAAGCCCGCTTTACCTGGTCCAGAACCACTTCAGCTTGAAAAGGCTTCGCTATATAAGAAAACACGCCTATCCCCATGGCTTTGGTGACCGTCGCTATCGACGCGTCCACAGTTAGCATTATTACAAGCGGTTTGCGCGGCATAGCCATTACTTTTTCCAAAACTTTTATTCCGTTCAGCCCGGGCATGTCTACATCCAGCAGCAAAACGTCCGGTTTTTCGGAGGTGACCAGCGTCAACGCCGAGTTGCCGTCCCTGGCGGAAATTATGTCGTAGCCAGACAGGATCCTGGAAAGCACCTCCAGTATTTGTTCGCTATCATCGGCTATTAGTATTTTTTTGTCCATATGTTCCCCGTTCTTTTAGAATAATATATTTAAAGCCGCTGTCACGTCAGACTTCGGTCAGGTGCGTCCGGCCGCGAAATTTACCAGATATGAGTAGAAAACGCCCTTCCTTATCGGTTTACTAAGGTAATCGTCGCAGCCGGCTTTCAAAGCCCTATCAATATCTTCCCGCATAGCCATGGCCGTAAGGGCCACCACCTTCGTCCGGCCGCGTTTTTCAGCGGTTTCCAGCTCGCGTAATTTTCCGGTGGTCTCAAAGCCGTCCATGCCGGGCATCTGCATATCCATGAAAACTATATCATAGGTGCCGGCCTTGAACTTTTCCAGGCCCTCAAAGCCGTCCACGGCCAGTTCAAGTTTAATTTTGGTCCCTTTTAGAAAGGAACTGATCAGCAACCTATTGTCTTCCGAGTCGTCCACGATAAGCGCGGTGAGCGCGGGCAGATCTTCCTTTTTATACCCGGCGGCGGGCTGCGGCGCTGCGGAAGGGGCGGCTTTTCCCACAGCCAGTAGTTCAAGCGCGCCGTCCAGCACCGTCTGCTTTTTAACCGGCTTCATCATATGCGTATTGACGCCAATGGCCCTGAAGTCTTCCCTCCGGTACCGCACCGTATCGGAAGTGACCAGCGCCAGGGCGGGCTTGGGGTTAATTGAAGTATCCGTCATAATGCGCCGGCAGAATTCATAGCCGTCCATACCGGGCATATTGAAGTCCACGAATATCCCGTGGAAAGGTGTGCTTTCCTGCTGTTCCTCAAGCACTTTAGCCAGCCCCTTCTCGGCGTCGGCGGCGCCCTCGCAGGAGGCGCCCCAGCTTTGCACCATCTCCCTGATAATGATGCGGTTGGTAAGATTGTCGTCTACCACCAGGAACCGCCGCCCCTTCAGCTCTTTTATATCCGCCTTCGGGAGATAAACGGCCTTATTGTCTTTCTGGGTGTAGAGGTTGACCGTAAAGTAGAACACGGTCCCCACACCCGGTTCGCTTTCCAGCCAGATCCTGCCGCCCATCAGCTCTATCAGCATCTTTGAGATAGGCAGCCCAAGCCCTGTTCCTCCATATTTGCGCGTAGTGGAAGAATCCGCCTGCGTGAATTTCTCAAAGACGGAATTGAGCTTTCCGGCCGGGATGCCGATGCCGGTGTCCCGCACAGAAAACAGCAACTGCAGGCAGCCTTCGTCTATTTTTTGGTTTTGTACGTTCAGAGAAATTGAGCCTTTTTCCACGAACTTTACGGCGTTGCCCATGAGGTTCATCAGCACCTGCCGGAGCCGGGTGGCATCGCCTTCCACGAATACCGGGACATCGGCCTCTATCTTGAAACTGATCTCTACGTCTTTTTTAAAAGCCCGCACAGCCATCATTTCCGAAACCTTGGACACAAGCTCCTCCAAGTTGAAGGGGGCTTTTTCAATGTCTATCTTGCCGGCCTCTATTTTGGATATATCTAGGATGTCGTTTATCAGGGAAAGCAGCGTGTCGCTGGCATTACGCATGACAGATAGGTACTGCGTCTGCTCCTTGTTCAATCCCGTCTCATCAATAAGTTCGGACATCCCGACTATCGCGTTAAGCGGGGTGCGTATCTCATGGCTCATGGAGGCCAAGAAGTCGCTTTTGGCCTGGTTGGCCTGGTCGGCCTGATGCTTAGCCTCCACGACTTCGGTTATAAGTTGTTTCTCAAGGGTAACGTCTTTGTGTAGGGCCATAAAATACTTAAGCTGGCCTTCGCTGTTGCGTATGGGTGAAATATTGGCCCTCACCCAGATCAGGTCTCCGGCCTTGGCCCTGTTGCGGAGTTCCCCGCTCCAGGGGCGGCCTGAGAGCAGCGTCTTCCACAGGCTCTCATAAAGAACTGCCGGAGTCTCGCCGGATTTAAGGATCCTGGGTGTCTTGCCGATGACTTCGGCAGGTTCATAGCCGTACATCGCAGTATAGGCCGGGTTGACATACTCGATCGTCCCGGAGGTGTTCGTCAGCACCACGGCGAGAGAGGATTGCTCTATGCCGTTCTTCAGCACCAGTATTTCGTCGCGCTGTCGCCGTATCTCCCGGTTGAGGCGGCGCATGGCGGTTTCATCTCGCAAACGCTCGGCGAGGTTTGCCGTCACTATCTCTATATATACCGCGGTCTGGTTCAGGAGCTGGTAAGCTATCTCCCCGAAGGTAATGGGACCGGTGAAGCCGATGGTGCGTTTCCCTTCCAGCCCCGAGTGGAGATAGTTCAGCAGGCAGTTACATGAGAACAACACCCTGTCGTCTATTTCACCGGGCTTCTGCTCCATGAATGCCCGCAGGTATTCGCCAATAGGTTTGGCATGGCGGTACTCCACATCTTTGAAAACCGGGGCGAAAAAGCTGACCTCGCCCTTTGCGGCATCAACTTCCTGGAAAGACACGTTTACCATGGCGCCGCCGCAGTTGGCCACCAGCGGGAGTTTTATGTCTAATCCTTTCTCACCGATATATTGCGCGAAGTTCCGCTTTTCCCCGTTGACCATCACTTCCGCGACGCTGAATCCGTCGGATGGGAAAGTAAGGATATCCCCGGCCGACGGCTCGAAGATATTAATAATGCCCACAACGGCGGTTTTCCCTTTGGGCAGGGTCACATGCATTACAACGGCGGCGTTGTCCAAAGCCTGCGGCGAAAGCCCATTAAATACTTTAGGCGTGGACTTATTAACATTCGGAAGCGCCATTCCGGTTATCCAACCCACCAGCGGGCTTGCGGCGAAGTCATTATAGCCGGGTGCTTTAAGGGCGAAGGAAAGGTGTGTTTTGCTGGAAGCCGGTATGATTATAAAACTAAAACCGTTCTCAGGAGCGTCTTTGTAGATATTAACGAGAGAATCTTCATCGTATGTTCTGATCTCGGCCCCGGATATGTACGAGGGCAGCTTAAGGGCATAAATTTTATCCTGCGTGTGAAGCCCGCCCTCTTCCGTCATAAAATAAGGGATGGTTCCGCCTACCCAGCTGCCCGGGGGCAACTGCGCAAGGAGTTTTTCTTCACCCGCCAGTAAAAAATAACCGCCCCGGGCCATCTCGGTCTTTAATTCCTCAATGGTCATCATGGATTGTTCGCTTGTCATTTTCCCTCCCCTTAACGCAGAGCCATCTCCGCGCTACTCCCTGAATTACGGCTTAACGTTACAACACGCACGCTAGGCGCGTAATTGCTGCCAGAATTGTTTTATACGGCCCTGTTGATAAAATACTTCCCCTGCCCCCTGCCCCCTGCCCCCTGCCATTATAATAACAAAAGCGGGACCATTCTTTTGGTTTTTACCCCCCTGCGCAAAGCCGCAGGCTCCCTCCCCCATAAGAAACTATGTGGTCGCAACAGGCCGAACCTCCACCGAATCAAGGAAATCCTTTAATTCGGCGGCCTGCGCGCACAACGCGGCCTTGTCACAGGACTTCGCGGATTCTTCCATGCGCACGCCAAGTTCCGTTAAAAAGTCGAAACCGAACCCTCCGCCGGAACCATGCAATTTATGGGCGATCCCCCACAGCGCGGCGTAATTACCGGCATCAAGCAGCGCGTTGAACTGTGGCACCTCATCCCGCCTGTTCTGCAGATAGAGCGGGATTAACTCGATCAAATCGGCATCTACTTCTATCACCCTTTTCATAATCCCCTTTGTATATTAATAGGATACACATTAAAGCTTTGGAATACTTCCAGAAAAGTTCATATATTTTTCAAATCGCAGAGAGATTGACATATGCGTGATATCGTATGTATACTAATATATACAAACAGCTACTTATATAGCCATATGCGCACAAAACACTTATTGGAAGATTTCTTGGGGCAGAAGTCAAAAGTGACTATCCTCCGCATCCTTTACCGCTACCGCGGCACCGAACTCACGGGAAGGGAAATAGCCAGGAAGGCGGACCTGAGCCCCAGGGCCGCGCAGCAGGCCCTGCAGGAACTCTATGCCACAGGCGTTGTCCTCCGGAAGTCCGTGGGAGCGTCATACTTATTTTCTCTCAACAGGTCGCGTTACATAGTTGAAAAGATACTTTCCCCCCTTTTTGAAAGCGAGCAGGGTCTTGCCGGCGCGATGACCGAAGAGCTGCGCAAGGCTCTGCCGGCTAAGGGCATTGTCTCCATAATCATGTTCGGCAGCGTGGCCAGAGGCGAAAACAAACAGGGCAGCGATCTGGATATTATGATCGTGCTTGAGAATTCCCTGGATGTCCGGAAGATCACCGCCGGCGTACAGGATAAAGGCGGCAAGTTCCTGGCGAAATTCGGAATGATGCTTTCCCCCCATGTAATCCGGCGCCGCGAATTTGTCTCCCGGTTCGATAAGAAAGACAAATTGATCCAGAACGTGATCAAGGAAGGCCGCGTTATTTTCGGTAAACATTTTGAGGAGGTGCTGGCCCATGAGCCCAAAGAAACATCGCACTAGACATGTAAGCGAAGCTGAAGCAAAATCCTATCTGAAGAAGGCTGAAGAATTTTATCAGACCATGCTGGAGTCCTACAGGCAACGCCGGTGGAACTCAGCTGGTCTGAATGGAGTCCACTGCGCCATATCCGCGACCGACGCGGCAATGGGAATCAAAGCAAAGCTACGCTCCGCGGGCGAAAGCCATTACGAGGCGGTAGAATTGCTGAACCTTCATATCAAGCACGAGAATGTCGGCACTCAATCAACACGGCTTACCCGCATCCTCGGGCAAAAGAGCATTGTGGAATACGACTCCAGGGAATTCACCGAACGCGAGGCGTCGGACATCACAAAAGACGTGGGCCGTTACCTGGACTGGGTAAAAACACTATTTGAATAGAAAGCGTTCCGCAGCTGCCGCTGGCGGCTGTGACGTTCGCCTTCCCCCCATAAAAGCGAACTCGCCGTTCAAACTTGATACCGCCTCCGTCGGAATACCTTTTATACATTGCGCCCATAGTTCGCATATTATGTAATATACGAACTATGGCTACATACCAATACAAGCGCGAACCCCTCACCAACGCAAACGCCGACCGCCTGGCTAACGCCTGCAGCTCCGGGATCGAGAAAGTGGTTATCTCAACGCTGCTGGACACCGGCCTGCGCGTCTCGGAGCTGGCCGGCCTCACAAAAGAAAGCATCCTCTGGCAGGACCGCCGGCTCCTGGTCTACGGCAAGGGCGGCCCGTTCGGTAAAAAAACAAAACGCCGCATCGTGCCGCTCACTGAAAGAGCTTTTACCGTCCTGTCCAATTATTTTTCCCTTAATGACGCCTTCGGCTACACCTCCCGCGGCATCCAGAAGATCGTCAGGCGGGTCTCCAACCGCGCCGGCATCACCCAAAAGGTCTCCCCTCATGTGCTGCGCCATACCTTCGCGGCCGCCTGCGTTAAAAAAGGACTAAGCACTCGCTACCTACAAATGTTTTTAGGCCACGACCATCTTTCAACCACGGAAATTTACTTAAACGTCTCCCCGGAAGACGCCTGCGCGGAATTTAAGAAACGCTTCTGATTACTCTGCGGCGATATTGGTATTGATAAAGCAATTCTTGTTTGCTATATTTCTATTGTAAGTTTTACTTACAAGGTTTACAAAGAGGTGAAAGTCTATGCGGATTATAACAATCGTCAATCAAAAAGGGGGCACAGGCAAAACCACTACGGCCATCAACCTGGGCGTAGCCCTGGCAAACAAAGGCAAGAAGGTTCTTCTGATTGACTTCGACCCCCAAGCAAGTCTTACCTATTCTCTGGGGATTAAAGACGCCAACCCCACGATTGCCGACGTAATGCTAAATGGTAAGACCCGGTTAACCAATACGCTGACCCCGACACAGGAAGGCCCCCAGGTTGTTCCAGGCAGCTTAACGTTGGCAGATGTAGAGTTAACCCTTTCCACCAAGATCGGCCGGGAGAACATTTTAAAGAACCGGCTGGATGGATTAGAGGGTTTTGACTTTGTTTTTATAGATTCCCCCCCCTCCTTGTCTATGCTGACCGTTAACGCCCTTAACGCGAGCCATGAAGTGTTGATTCCCCTGCAGATGGAGATTTTAAGCTTGCAAGGGCTTTCCCAATTGCTTAATACCATCGTCGAGGTCAAAGAGGTTTTAAATCCAGGGTTGAAAATCGCGGGGATCGTCCCTTCTATGTTCGACAACCGCCGGAACCTGTCCAAGGAGATCTTACAGACATTAAAGGCCAACACGAAAGAAAGGATTTTTAGCACTGTTATCCGGGAGTGCGTGAAGATCGCGGAGGCCCCGAGCTTCGCTAAGAGCGTGCTTAGCTATGCGCCTGGCAGCAACGGCGCTGTTGATTATATTGATTTAGCGAAAGAATTTCTAAAAGGACGGTGAGCTATTATGGCCATGGGTAAGAATGTAAACCTTAAAGACAGAATTATCAAGAGCACAGTGGAAGATGTAATTAAAGGAAGCAAAGAAAGTATTGCAATTAAGACGGACAATAAAAGCCATACGCCCATAAAGAGTAAAACAAGCATTACAAACAAAGCCCACAAAAGAAACAAAGACACAGAGGGCACAGTTAAGATGACCTTTTACATAAAAGAGGATTCCTTCCGTAAGCTTCGGAACTTTGCATATTGGGACAGGCACAGCATAACGGAAGCCTTCAACCTGGTAGTAGCAGACGGCTTAAAAGGGAAAGAAGTAAATAAACCCGAGGGCTCCCGGTAAAGCGGTAGAATATACGCTAAACCCTTACAGGGCCGGCTGGCGCCGCGTTTGGCCGCGGCCAAGGGGGAAAAGCCGGCGGGGGGGGAACCCCTTTAATGTGTCCAGATATTCGTCTACGGGGGCCTGGAGCGCTAAGAATGCACGATAAAAGCATGATAAACAAATCAACAGCCTTAAAAGTTATTGATTTAATGGTCCGGAAGAAATTCCAGGAGCTGCCGGACGATATCGCGTTTTGCTCCAATATTTTCATGATCTTCGGCCTGCCGACGCACAGGCTCAAAGAAAACCCCGCCTTCTGGATAAAGAAAAGCAATTCATACGACCTTGTAATCACCCGCGACCCAAAATGTGAAATCCCCTATGGTTGTTACGCCCGCATGAATCAGATTTTTATTGATACGGAAGTCCGGACAAAAAACACGAACGTAATAGATGTCGGCCGCTCTTTCAGAGACTACACGCAGAAACTTGGCTATAAAGACGGAAAAGCCAATAAAGGGCTGGCGAAGCAGCTGCTTAATTACGTTACCAGTTCAATCAAACTGGATATTAAAGACTCCAACCCCAGCCATATCAGCGGGATCCATACCGTGGTGGCCAAAGCATGGGATTTTTTCTTTGATGTTCCGAACCCGGAACAATTAACACTTTTTAAGGGAAAGATAATACTTAGTGAAGACTATGCCAGATATATTCATGACCATTCCGTACCGCTGGACATGAATATGATCCGGTGCTTTAAACGGAATCCTTTGGCGCTCGATTTTTACAGATTTCTGGCATACAGGAACAATGCACTTAATAAGACAATCTCCTTTCCGGACCATCTGCTTTTCCAGCAGTTAGGAACAGACCAGGAAGCAGTTAAAGTTACCCGCAGCCGGCTAAAAAAGATATTACAGTTAATCCAGATGTACTGGCCGGTTAATGCTAAGTTTGAGGATGGTTTCTTTGAACTGCGCCCTTCGCCGCCGGCAGTTCAACACCGGCTCCCAAGCAAAACGCCGATAATAATTACTAACAAAAATGATGTGGACAACTAAGTTATCCCCTTCACTTTTGATACCGGGGCAGCCTTCCGATTTTGTGAGGGGGACAGGGATTTTCGCGAAATTATCCCCTTCACTTTTGATACCGGCCCCTTCACTTTTGATACCGGAAACATAGAATATGCTTATTTTATAAGGGCTTTTCGCTCGGCAAATAATTAAGACAATTATATATATACAAGTAGTCAGCGCGATGACGATGTTAATAACCTAGCCAGGGAGAAACTACCCGGCAGCAGAAGGGGCCGGTTAAGGGTACCTTGTATGGAAAAAAAGAAACGGCCCGCATATAACCCCGAGCTCGAACTCGCGAAAGGCGCCACCCTGGATGCCGCCTCTTACGATAAAACCCAAAAGATTAAAGTCACAGTTACAAAAGTGACGGTTGGCGGTATTCCCGGCCGCGCGGAGATCTCTGGAACAGCCACCGGCAGGATCGAGCCTGGCATCGATGGCACCATGGATTTGTGGCTTTCAATCTTCCGTTATATGCGCCCGGACGGCACAACTGATCATGTCGCCGGCTGGAATATCCCAACAGTATTAAAGCCTGGTCAGACCGCGGCCGCCACAGCAAAAGCCTTCGCGGATTATATCAACGCCGGCACCAGGCCGTACCATGCGACTGCTGCAGGCGGAAAAATAAAGATCGTCTTTACTGAAAAATAAGCAGCTGGGGGAGTATGGGGAATAGATACGCATTAATGTTGTTCGTTCTGCTGTCGGCCGGGCTGTCCCAGGCGCGCGCTGCAGAAGCTAATCCCGTTTATCAATGGGTTTCCGCTAACGAGTATTATTTTATCCTGCCCACCGGGCAGGATTTGTATTTACCAAGGAACGGCGACACCCTGAGCGTTAATCCCTGGGGTTTCGGTTTCCGGGCGGTAGGGCATGAAACGTTCGCTAAGACCGGCGGCCTCCAGTTCCAGAGCATCAAGGTAGACAACCCGAGCACGGGCCGAAACACTTTCTATCTCTGGGAACTTCTGGCTGGCATGGAATACATAGCCCCGAAAGTCCAGGGAAAGCCTTTGCGATTTAAAGCCTCCGCCGTAGCCGACCTGGGCTTGTCAGATACCACTTTCTTTGTCGCCCCCATTATTTCTGCAGGGCTGCTCTACGCAACCGAAGAATATTCCGCTACTCCGACGGGATTTACCTTCGATATTTATTACAGGCTTAGCGACATCGATTTAGACAACGTGGGCGGCGGCGTCGGGACTCTCAAGCCGGCTCTGGGCTTCAAGGTCGGCTACATCTTCGAGGGCTTCTGGACGACCAAGGAGAAGAAAGCAGACTGAAACGGGCGATTAGGCAGCGCCGCGGCAAAAATCTGATGGATAAGTACGTTTAAAGCCCCAAACCACCTACCAATAATCCGGCACAACTTAACCATCCCTAATGACCCCTAAAACACCCCATGAAACCGCACATTCTCCCATACCAGCCCCATAAGACTGTAAAATCTCCTCTTTTAGTTATATACTCTTTCCTATGACCTCATCCCTCGGTGAACGCCTCCGCAAAGCCGGCATCCGCCACTACGACGAACTCATCCACGACCAGAAGAAAGACTGGCTCGTAAAGAACTTCAAAGCCGAAGGCGCCAGCCCCGAGTACCCCGTCAACGTGGCCCGCCTGATCCGCAACCTGGTCTGGCAGATGAAAGAGCGCGTCGCCGCCGGCGAGAAAGAATTCAACGAACTGATCCGCACCTACTGGTACATGTACATCAAGCCCACGCTGGCCCGGGCGGACTCGCTGTCCCAGGAGACCGACCAGTACAAGCAGCTCACCGAGAACATCGCCGCCATGGTCAAAGACTTCCTGCTCCTGGCCTACAAAGACATCGGCTTCCGCGACGAGAACGAAGCCAACAAGAAAGTCGGCGTCTACGCCAACGTAATCCCCTTCGCCGAGAAGCTTGGCCACTTCAAATACCTCACCGACATCCAGGCGCAATACAACGTCTCCGTAATCGCCCTGGGCGGCCAGCCCTCGGTGATGAACGTCGAGTACTTCGTGGACGAGCTGAAGAAACCGAAGACCCCGACCGCGGCCCTGGCCGGGCGGCCCAAAGTCTTCAGCCTGCAGGCCGCGGCCGCCAGCTCGAAGCTGAACCTCAAGCGTTCCTTCTACCTCTACAGCATTGTGGACTACGACCCCTCCGGCTGGATAATCCGGGACGCCTTCATAAACAACCTCCGCCACTACAAGATCAAGAACACCAAGGTCTACGACCTGATCAACCCGGACATGCTCACGCCAGAGGAAATCATGCTGGCCCGCTACCCCATCCGCGCCGGCACCGACATGGACGCCAAAAATAAGAAGTGGCTCGCGGACATAGAGCTGCGCCACTATAAGAACCAGAAGTACCTGGTCGAAGAGCTGCCCGGTGGCAAGGTAAAACTATACGGCCTCGAAGCCGAAGCCATCTCCACCGCCCGGCTGAGCGCCAAGCTTAAAGAAGTAATGGTCCCAATCCTGGGCGGCAACGAGGCAGCCCTCAAGATTTACGAGATGAAGAATCTGAACCAGTCCGTCAAAGACCTGATTCTTTTCAAACTGACCCACCCCAACGGTAGAATCCTGGAGAACACCCATGCCGATTAAAACAGGAATCATTAAAACCAACGCGGTCAAAGACTACATCGCCGCCAAGAAAATGCGCTCTCAGGCCAGTGCCGTGAAGAAATTTATAGACGACTTCGATGTTGTCATCGAGGCCGTCATAGTAGAAGCCGTCGCCCTGGCTAAAGCAGCCAAGCGCAACACCGTCATGAAAGCAGACATGGCCGCTGCGGTGGACAAGTTCCTGAAGAAGACCGACCTCACCTGGGACCAGACCGCCGCCCAGGTCATAAAGCACAACCCCACCGACCTGGGGAAGATCTCGCAGACCGTAATGGAATGGATCAGCGCCCACGAGAACCCCAAGCCGTAGCGCGCCCCGGCATAACTATGACCCAAACCCAGCTCGCTAAAGCAATAGCCAAAGAGTTCTTCCTTTCCCAGGTCGACGCGGCCGCGATCCTGGACTCGATGCTGGCCAGGATGACGGCCAGCCTGCAGAAAGGCGAGTGGGTTTACTTTAAAGACTTCGGTTCCTTCACCAAGAAGACACGCCCAGGGCGCCATGTCCGGCACCCCAAGACCGGGCAACTCATCTGGATCCCGCCCCGCCCGGACGTGGACTTCAACCCGGCCAAGGGCTTATTGAAAGCCCGTGCGCCGGTTAAAAGGTCTTTATAAAATGGCTACCATGCTTAAAGAAAGACTTAAACTGCATCCTTGTCCGACAGGCGCACGCGGTTTCTGTTGCAAGGGTTGCCTTATGGGGCCATGCCGCATCACCACTAAAACACAAAAAGGGGTTTGCGGGGCTTCCATGGACCTGATAGTGGCCAGGAACCTTTTACGGGTAGTGGCAGCCGGCACCGCGGCCCATTGCGGCCACGCGCAACATATACTCGAATTTACGGGCAGGGCTATGCCCGGCAAACACACACCAGCAGGCGGACCTGGTTCGCAGTTTCTTGAAATTTCCGAAGCTCTCCATCTGTCCTCCATGGGCGTGGGTGCGGACCCGGCGGAAATACTGCGACGCTGCCTTAAACTTGCCGCGTTGGATGGTCTCTGCGGGCTTTCACTGGCCACCGCGCTTGAGGACGAAAACTTCGGTAAACCGGAAATTAAAAATGGAAAACTCAACCTGGCCTGCCTGACAGTCGGGAAAGTGAACATCGCGGTTCACGGACACGAACCCATGTTTGTGGCGGCGCTCGCGAAAGAAGCCTCCAGGCACCCTGATGTGAACCTGGTCGGAGTCTGCTGTACCGGGGCTTCTCTTCTTTCAACGCTGGGCATCCCTCTGGCCGCCGCATTCACGCTGCAGGAGGATGTTGTGGCCACCGGCATAGTTGAGGCCATGATAGTAGATTCCCAGTGTATAATGCCCTCCCTCCCTGACCTGTGCGAATGTTTCCATACAAAACTTATCACTACCAGTGAACTTGCCAGGATACCAGGTGCAATCCATATGCCGGTGCGGTCACGTAAAGAAGCTGTGCGGACGGCCAAGAAGGCTATAGAAACCGCGAAGCGCAACCGGAAGAACAGGAGCACCCGGGCCGGAACGGAATTTAAAATAAGGGCCGAAAGCCCGCAGGACGCCGTGGTAGGTTTTTGCGAGGACAACATAGCCGTCGGGCGGATAGCGGCGTTGCTGAAAAGCGGCGCGATAAAAGGGGTCATCGCCGCGGTAGGCTGCGTTAATCCCAGGGCTGCTGCCGCCGGCTGGATAGACGCGTTCAGGGAGTTGAGCGCCGACCATATAATATTGACCACAGGATGTATGGCTTTTGAACTGGGCAGACACGGACTTCTGGACGGAAAAAGAATATTCCATATGGGCTCCTGCGTGAACAACGCCCGCATAGCGGCCGCATTCAAGCGGCTGGCGTCCATCAGCGGCAGGAAAATTGCGGAGATGCCGTTCCTGGTTTCCTGCCCGATGCCCATAACCGAGAAAAGCGTTTCCATCGGGTTGTTTTTCGCCACGCTCGGCTGCGATGTGCATTTTGGGGCGCCCTTCCCAATAAACCCGCATACCGGCGCGGCTGAAACCCTTGTAACCATACTGAAGGAAGAATTTTCAAGCGTGGCTGTTTTAGAATCTTCCCCCGAGGCCTTTCTGCGCACACTGCGCTCCCCAGGTTTACGCCCCCATACAACCGCCGCCGGCGCCTCCTGGAGGCGCTTTCCCGCCCGAAACGACCCTTCCCCCCCTAAACGTCTAAATTCGCGCCATTGCCCGTAATTACGCAAGTCTTGTAATATATTGATACCGGGGCCGCGTAGACGCCTCCCTAACCCAAACCCAAACAGTACCCCCCAAAAAGGATATACGCGGCCCCGGCCTTTTCCCGCCGGCTGGCGTTATTAAGTCCCCGGCTTACAAAGATTTGTTTACGTTATGGTTTCGTCTTAGGCACCTTTAACTGTTTTCCTTCCGTTCCTAAAACCACTTGAAATTTACGTGGTTCAGAAGTAAATACATGGCCGTCTTTTGTATGCGCCTTGGCCTCGGCCTGGTATTGCCCGCCTTTATAGCCTGCCCAGTCATACCACCAATAACCAGCCGCATTCCGGCATGGCTGCCAGGGCCCATTATTAATCGATACCGCCACTAGTTCGATATCGCCTAATGTCCCTATGCGTAATGTGTATTGCGGCGCAGTAATTTTCTCACCCTGCTGCGGGTGATCCACCACGGCGCGGACCTCGGCAGGCTTTACTACGTCTTTGGTTTTATTTGCCTCAGTTTTCTTTTTGCTTGTTGACCACATCATTTTAGTTATTCCCATGTTCTCACAGTCTCCTTTTATTTTTCCCCTACTATTATCTGGCCTGCTTTCATATTCTTCAATATACCCCACATCATACTCTTACGCCGGAGCGCGGTAGCGCGGCAGTTCTTGCAATCCTGACTGTCATCTTTATAATCAGCGCACGTCAGAAGCGAGTCGGCCTCCTGCCCCAGTTTCTTAACCAACCTTGCCTTCTCGCCATTGGTCCTGCCCCGGCCCAGCCTGTCAGTGATATCGTTTATCACCGCCGCCTTGTTTTTGAATATTAAACACTTCATAGCGTCAAAGCTCCGCAAAATCTTCCTGGCGACGGCGGGGTCTTAAATTACTTCCGCGGACCGGCGGTGAGGAAGCCTCCACCTTCAGGCTGGATAATTCCCTTTCAAGCACCTGGTAGAACTTTTTCCAATTGGTTGTCCCGGCAAAAGCCCTGTTGCCGTATCTGAACTCGTGCGTTTCCCCGGAGGCGGACAGTGTAACCAGAAGTGACAAATGCTCGTCCACTACCGAGCATTCAATGCCCCTGTCGGCGTAGAAGTCTATTATCTTGTGAGCGAAGACTGTTCCTTCACGAAGCATACTCAACCTCCTTCGACTTTAAACTTCCAGGCTCCGTTTGCGTGGTACTCCTGGCAATGCTGATCTCTATCTGCCGGGAATCCCTTTCGTCGTTCGACATCGCTTTTATCGGCAGGTCCACTATGCCGTCCGGCAGGGCGAAACGCATAGAGAAGGTTCCGTCCGGGTTCAGCTTCACCTTGCGCCCGGCCACGGTCACAAAGGCGTCCGGCTCCGTGGCGCCGTACAGTATCAGCTCACAGTCGGCCACCAGCCAGAACTTCTTTTGCTCCGGCCTCGGGGCCTGTGAGGCGAGCGAGCTGACACCCCACGAAGCGCCCCGCGAGAACACGGCCCTGAGCATCTCCCAGCGCTGGGCCAGCGACTTGGCCACCTCACCCGAGCCTTTGCCGATGTATTCAACCCCGGACAGCTGCAGGAGCTTGTCAAAATCTTCGGAGACGGCCATCCACTTCTCATCCATAACGTCCGAAACCCGTCCCGGCGGCAGAGTAACAGGATTCGTCTTTACTATGCCGATAAAATCTCCGTCCGGCAGCGCCAGACCGAGCTCGCAGCAATAAGAGCCGCCGCCGTCCTGCACATGCACATACCAGTTATTGGCGTCGAGCATTATGGGAATATCAAAATGCTTTTGTTCAGGGCCGTCCGTGTGAGCCATGTTATATACGCGCAGTACCTGATGGCCTTTCTTAAATATGTCCTGTCCGTGTTCGCGGGCTATGCGTGTTTTGGAATTGGGTGTAATTTCCCAGTAGACGAACATCCAGTTCGGGTCCCTGGGCATTAAAGCCGCCATCGTTACGCCGTATTCCTGCGGAAGCGCGGCAGACTCGGAGTCCGGTTGACTATTCTTATCCAGGATTGCACCTGATGTAGGCATACATCCTCCTTAGGCCGCTTCGCACAAAAGCCGCATAGACGTCTTAAGGAATTGTTCCGCCTTAAGATAGTAGAACGTGCGGTGCAGGAACTGCGCCGCGCTGCGTATGGATTCGGTTCGTTTCAGGCTTGAGCGGCGGCGCCTCGCGGCGGGCCGGGCCCGTTTTCTTATGGTTTTCATTCTCCCCCCCCCCGTATATGTGCGACAACCCGTCGGACTTGTTAAACAAACAAGCGCCCGAAGTTTACTGATGTCGGTCTCAGTATTATGATGCGGTTGCAACTGTCATTACTTAGCCCCTACCCCTAGGAGTTCAATATCTGAAAGAACTCTATTGCTTTATTTGTTAAATGTCAAATCCCGTCGAGCTTTCTGTTTCTACGCCCCCATATAACCGCTGCCGGCGGCTCCTGGCGGCGCTTTCCCGGCCAAAACGACCCTTCACCCCTAAAAGCCCTTTAAACGCGTTTATCGCCATTTCTGGCGAAATGGCCGTTTAAATTCGCGCAAGAATGCGCCAGGACAGCGTTTCCACGACGTGCCCGTGTCATTCTACCCCACGTTTACGACGAGTGTTGTGACGTTATAGTCTGAGGAAATAACCCGGCGCGGCCAGCGCAAATGCATGTCCCACTATAAGACATTTGCGTCTTTTTCCCTCTTTGTGCTACTATTTTATACATGGTAGCACACAAGACCACCAAACTTTCCCGGTTCGGGATCTCTCTTGAGGGAGAGTTATTGAGGCGCTTTGACGCTTTTATCAGCGCAGAGGGGTATACTAACCGCTCTAAGGCCATAGCCGATCTTATCCGCAAGGAATTTGTGGCCGATGTCTTCGCTAAGGGCGGCTCCGTCGCCGGAGCTATTACCATGGTTTATAACCACCACCAGCGCGAAGTTGTGAATAAACTGTTGGATATACAACACGACCACGGAACAATAATTATCTCCGCCCAGCATGTGCACCTGGACCATGACAATTGCCTGGAGATAATAGCGGCAAAAGGCCCCGGCGCGGAAGTAAAAAAGCTTGCCGATTCGCTTAAAGCTGTAAAAGGTGTAAAACACGCCACGCTAAGCGTGACCACTGTGGGTAAATAATTTTTTATATCCAGGTGCTACGGTTATACAGATAGTGCTACTCATAGCGTGTGTCTAAGAGCAACCAAGGAGGAAAGATAATGGAACTTGTCGCTACACAGGAACGGATAGAGCTTGTAAATGGGTCAAAGGGAATGCTTTTTCAGATTGGGATGGTGGCGGCGGCGGTAGCGCTGCCTTCGGTGTGCCATCTTACTGGTATGCCGGTTAAAGTGCTGCTTCCGATGCACTGGCCGGTAATAGCCGCCGGGCTTTTCTGTGGCTGGAGGGCCGGGCTTCTCGCTGGCGCGGCGTCGCCGCTTATAAGCTTCGCCCTTTCCGGGATGCCTCCGACCGGTTATCTGCCCCTGATGATTATGGAGCTGGCTGTTTATGGTTTTACTGCCGGGTTTGCTATTGAGCGGCTACGCTTAAAGCCGGTCATGGCCGTTCTGCTTTCAGTTCTGGCCGGGCGCGCGGCTCTTGTCGCCGCCACCGTGGCGTTTTATCCGCTCGCAGTTGGTTTGTGGGCGTACATCCTGTCCGCTATACTACCGGGGCTACCCGCCGCTTTTGGCCAGGTGGCGCTGCTGCCTCTGGCCGCCGGGAAATACTCCGGGAAGCCGGTGTAAGACAGCCGGGGGAGGGGGTTTGTGGGTGAATCCCGCATAACCCCCGCTCTCCCGGCAGGCGGTAATATTTTTTTGTTTTATCGTGCTACTATTCCTAAATACGTATACAGTCGTGTGGGTTTAGCGGAAATCTTATCTCGAGGATTATGAGGATATAATGAAGTTTATAAAAAAAGAATATGTTACAGCAGTTTGTGCCGGGTTACTGGTTCTTTCGTCCGTGGTTTTCAGTTCTTACGCGGCGGAAGTGCGCTTTTCGCTGGAAAGAAAGATTGAGAGCGCGCCATTCTGGCGCGAAGGAACCGAGAAACAGTCCGCGTCAGTAAGCGTCGTGACTAAAGAGGATATAGATGGTTCCAACGCCAAGCAGACCACTGATATTCTGGGCGATCTCCCTGGCATTTTTATAAGAAAGACCGGCGATTTCGGCCGGGCCGACGTTGATATACGCGGCATAGGCGACAGCGGCCGGCAACTCGGCATATTTATAGACGGCCGCCCCGACAAGATGGGCCTTTTCGGCTGCTCTGTTACCCATACCCTACCGTTGAACAACGTGGAAAGGATAGAGGTCATCCGCGGCCCGGAATCGGTTCTTTACGGCTCCGAGGCTTTCGGTGGGGTGGTAAACATTATTACCCGTAAAGCCTTTAAAAGTTTTGAGGGAGGCTTGCTGGCTTCCTATGGCACTGACAATACACAGGAATACCGCCTGCAGAACGGCGGCAAACACGGCAAGTTTGATTATTTCGTCAGTGTGGATAAACGTTCCAGCGACGGGAATCTGCCTAATTCAGAGTATAAGGCCACCGACTTCTCCACACAGTTCGGTTATGTCCTCACCCCGGATTCTGAAATCTCCCTGAGCGCCAAATACTTTACAGGAACCAAACATGAGCCGTCCCCGGCCACAGTAGCCTGGAACGATTATAATCGCGGCGCGCTTGACCTTACCTACAAACTTAACGCAGGGATATTTCAAAATTCGCTAAAAGTCTACCGCGGCTACGGCGAACACGTGTTTTCCGACGGCTTCCACTCCAAGGACCACACCGACGGCGCCATGCTGCACAGCAAGGCCACCCTGGCAGAAAACAACGACCTAAGCTTCGGTTTAGACACGCGTTACCAGTATGCGGACGTTCTGCATACCGCCCCGGCCTCGATGATACGGGATTACCATAAATATGAGTACGGTCTTTATGCCAGCGATGAGCACACGTTGTTTAAAAAACTAACACTGAATGGAGGTCTGCGTTATAACCGCGACCAGTTCGCGGGCGAGGTTTGGGTCCCGCGGTTCGGGGCCGTCTATAAAGCGCTTGAGGGTACAATTCTCAGGGGTGTCTGGAGCAAGGGGTTCCGCGCACCGCAGCTTAATGACCTTTACCTGTGGGCAGGGAATAAAGACCTTAAGCCGGAAAAAGTGACCAATACGGAATTCGGCGTGCGTCAGAAGGTGGGTGAGCCTGTAGAACTGGACGTTTCTTGGTTCGTTATGAAAGGAAGCGATCTTATTCAGACAGTATCAGGTAAAAAGCGGAATATCGGCGACTTTGAATTTAAAGGCGCGGAAACAATGCTAACGGCGAAACTCTCCGATTCGTTCAACGGGCAGATAAACTATACATACTTTGATCCGGGCTTAAAGACCACCGGCAGGCCGAAGGACAAGGCCGGGGCTTCGCTGAAATACACGCAGGGCCGCATGAACGCCGCGCTGAGTGGTAATTATGTGGGCAGGTATTATGCCGGAGACAACTTCACCATCCGGCTTAAGAATTATTTCCTCCTTGCCCTCAAGTCTGATTATAAAATAAGCGAAGGTTTGTCCGTGTTTGCTGCAGTGGATAATATAACCAATAAGATGTACCAAGTGTATTACGACGCGGCCTATACCATGCCCGGCCGCACCGTTACGGGCGGTATTAACTACACATTCTGAGGACCCGGAGTCCCGGGCCGGGCGTAAGCCCGCCCGGGAATCAGACAGACATATGAATGATGAAACAAAAACTTTCTTTGATAGGCATGCTGCGCGGTGGGATAGTTACGAGAAGCCGGAGATTGTCCCAATTATAGACGCCATCCTGAACCGGATAGGCGTCTGCTCCGAGGATAGTGTCTTAGACGTGGGTTGCGGTACCGGCATACTTGTTCCCCATCTGGAAAAACGCGGTATCAAGGATATGTGCGCCATAGACCTGTCGTCGGAGATGGTGAAGGAATATCTTAAAAAGTTCCCGGGCAGGAGGGTTACAGCTGGGGATTACGAAGAACGCGGACTCTTTGCTCCGGCGTCTTTTTCTAAAGTAATAATATACAACGCCTTTCCCCATTTCGGCCGCCGTGAACATGTTTTCGATAATTCCTATAACTATCTTGTACCCGGCGGCGGTCTTTATGTTGTCCACTCCATGAGCCGCGCCGGTTTGGACCGCCTCCATCGGGAAGCCGGGGAGGAAGTGGCGGAACATATGCTTTATTCCAACACAGGGTTCCAACAGCTTTATTCTGCTGCAGGCTTTGAAAGTATCGCCGTGGACGATGGAGAGCGTTTCTTCTCGAAAGGTGTTAAGCCGATGTCCCTGATCCCCATATAATCACCGCCGGCGGCTCCTGGCGGCGCTTTCCCGGCCAAAACGACCCTTCCCCCTTAAAAACCCTTTAAGCGCGTTTATCGCCATTTCTGGCGAAATGGCTGTTTAAATCCGCGCAAGAATGCGCCAGGACAGCGTTTCCACGACGTGCCCGTGTCATACTACCCCGCGTTTACGACGAGCGCCTGGACGTTGTGATCTGCGGAAACGGCCCTTGCGGCCGCAGCTCCGCCTTTGCCTGGCGGCAAAGCCGGCACTGCGCCGCGGGCC
>Ga0209212_1002051_pt1 | contig 30128 bp, 33 predicted proteins | sample RifGroC2_FD_183996 | JGI IMG/M metagenome (GOLD analysis project Ga0209212, IMG submission 183996) | Groundwater microbial communities from Rifle, Colorado, USA - Groundwater C2 (SPAdes) (version 2) | ecosystem: Environmental > Aquatic > Deep subsurface > Groundwater | place: Rifle, Colorado... | reverse complement strand
AAAGAAAACTTTAGCCCACACTACATCTCCTGTATTTCTGGCTTGCTTATGATTTAAGGTTAAATGCGTTTGATGCCCGTAACTCAGCCCTTCAGGCTTCAAACAAGACGGGCTTGCCTTCGGAACGCAAGCCGAAAATACTACGGAGTTTTCGCTAATGGGCGCCCGAGGGATTTCAAAGGGGTTTCCCCTTTGACACGCGTGTCGTGTTTCGTAGTTTTTGATGAACGGGTATAAAAATCTTTAGCCCATTGTTTGAAGGGCTTGCCCTGAGTTTGGGCGTGCATTGAACTTAAATCTAGAAGCTCCAGTGAGTCTAAAAAGCAAGAAACTTAATTTTATAGTTTTTCTTTTTCGGTTACCTTTTTCTTTTGACGTCAAAAGAAAAAGGTAACTGGCAGGCTTTAGCCTGACATAATAAAAAATTAAAAAACTAAAATGAATAACATGACAAAACCACTTATGCCCTGCATTTGCATGCATAATGTAACTAAAATTTTAAGAAACTTTAAGAAATGTAAATGTACTTTTTCGATAATTTTAAAAAATGGAAATGCTTTTAAAAATCATTAGACTAATTGTTGTTAGGGATAAAAAGCTTTGTTTATAAGACTTTTCGGTTTTGTTATATAAAAAAACCTTTTTTTATAATGATTTTTAAAGGACAGGAAAAGAGATATTTTTAAAAAATTTTTTTTATATAACAAGTATTTTTAAGTTTTTTAATCATGAAATTAAAGAATAATTTGAATATGCCGATAAATTGATTAAGGGAATTACACAACCAGGAGACATAAACATGGGATTAGCAGCAAGCCAGGCAAGGTTTTTATCATTAACAGCAAGAAAAAGCGATATAGAATTTAAAGGTCAACAAGTTAACCAGGAAAGAACCCAAAATGCATTTTTGATGGGAGATTTAGTTCAACAATTAGTAAATGATCCTGGTATGGAAAATACAGATCCTTCTAAATACGGATTAATTGAAAATCAAATAATTTTGGCTCAATCAATTGACAGAAACCTTGAACTGGATCTTAAAAACGTTGATACACAGCACAATGAAGTACAAACAGAAATGGATGCAGTTAAGAAAGTTATCGATAAAAACGTCGACATGACATTCAAAACCTTCGCATAAAGACTTATTTTTGTCATTCTGAGGGCTTTAGCCCGAAGAATCTGTTAAATAGTGAAATTAGTAAATGGACAGATCCTTCGTTTCTCTCAGGATGACAAAAAAACTTAAAAAAATAAATAAAAATCAGGTTAAAGGAGAGGGAAAGGAAAATCAGGAAGGGATAAGAAAAGGAAAATGAGTTATAAATATGACGGCATGCTGGTACTTGCCAATAAATACGGTTTAGCCAGCAATGATGCAAAAGCAGAAATGTTTGAAACTTATGACAGGATTAGAGATCTTTCAATAAGTGGTCCGAGTCTTGGCGGAGCCGGCGGCTATGGTGCTGTGGGCTCATTTTTGATGAATTTGGCAAGATTAGTTGGTCCAACAAGCTATTTGCCTGTTTTAGGATCATCGTCAATAAATATACCAGGAACTTCTTATTATTCTTCAGCTATAGGAGGAAATTCAACAGCAAGCGCTCAAGCCTCTTTTGGCATGGGCGAGTTAGCCAAATATCCGGGATTTCCCGGGGGTGCTGCACCCATAGCTGCTATAGGTGCTTTCGGGTTGCCTGCTTTAATGGGAATTGGAAATGCATTCGGTTCTCTTTCGGATGAGTTTGCAATAGGAGGTATGCCTACAGGCGGCGCAGCTTCTACCGTAGCAGGAAGTTCTTATATACCGGCTGTTGGTGCATTAACAGGTGTTAGCGCTTCAGCAGGAAAATATTCTGATATTGTTTTACCTGTCGCTGGTGTTATCGGTGGACTAGGTGGACTTGTAGGATCGCTGGCTCCGTATTTTGGACCATTTGGTGTTCTTGCCGGAATGACGGGAAATCTTGCAAGCGGATATGCAGGCGCAGTGCTTAATGCTTACCAATCTACAACAGGCAGAATTATCAATAATGCTGATACAATACTTTCTATGAAAGTTAAAAATATAGAAACAGTTGTAAAACAGCTTGATGTTCAGGGTGATATAGTAAGAAAAATGCTTAAAACCGGATTGGAAGCGGATTCCAAGTCGGTACAGGAAATGTAAAATGAGTAACATTAGATTGTACGTAAGATCAATTCACAGGGCGTTTATTAATCAATGGAAAAGTTTCATTAATATCAAAAATTTAATTCAGGAATTGTTTCAAATTATCGAAAAAAAAGAAAAAATTACTCAAACAATTAATTTAGCCGGAAAAAAATTAGAAAGGAGACGTGAAATAATCAATTCGGGAAATTTTGTCCCTCAAAGCAAAGTTATAAATTTTATCAGATAGGTTTCATGTTAAAACTTTGTTACAAATATTTACATAAAACAGTAAATTCACGTTTCTCAATTGTTTTTATATATATAAGAGCATAGTGCTTATTTTTTATAGAGAACGTTCTGGGAAAAACAAAAAAAGGAGTACTAAAGCTAAATGTCAGCCATCGCTACAATAATAAATGATAAATTTCAAGACGGAGCAAGCTTTTTTAGGATTGCACAGTCTTATATGAGACGCAGAAACCCCATATTAAACATGGTCGGCAATACTTTAGCTTCAATTCAGAATTTTTTAAATTCCAGAAAACAGCTAAAAGCCCTTAAATATCGAGTTCAATTAATGAATTATAGAATATATCAGATGGATCAGTTAATACAGCAAAATAACCCAAACAATTATAAGGGAGGCAATAACATCAATCAACTCAGATAAAAAGTAACATATAATTTAGTAATTTAGACAGGGGAAAACAAAATGGGACTTGTCTCAGGCATAATCAGACTACAAACATTAAAAGAGATGGAATTGGATCTTGAATATAAGATTCAGACATTATCACAAACGAAAATGCAGCTTGCTTCTCAAAGCTTTGAGCTGGTTACAATCGGTACTGATTTAGATCCCGAGTCTCCAGAAGTTAAACAGCTTGAACAGAGAAGACAAAAACTCCAGTTGATGGAAAAGAAAATTGATGCAGAAGTACTGAAGCATCAAAATATGTTAAAAATGGCTGAAGCAGAAATAGAATCAGCTCAAAAAATAGTTGATAACAGTATAAAACGTTCATTCTCTTACGGATAAACTAATTGATACTTAAATATAAGTAAATATTTAACTAAATATTAATAATCTTTAAATCAAATTATAAATCAAATTATAACTTTTCTTAAGCAGCTAAATCCAGCTGCTGCTTTCGTGTTGCATGTTTTGTAGCTCTTAAGAGTAACGGCTTATAGTTCTTAAGAGTAATGGTCAGAATTCTATTAATTAGTATTATATTTGCAAGCCACATTTTAATTATATTTTTTAAACAAATTCAAAAGATACGGAACAGAGTTTTAGGGACAAACAATTTTTTATTTTCTAGGAGAAAGGAACTTAATTTAGTCTTATTAACACCAATAAGTAAGGTTTTGCGTAAGTTTTTTATAAGAATTTTTCAAATTAATTTGAATAATAAAGTTTGTTAATTAAGTTAACAAAATCAGAACAAAATCTGCCTCATGATCTCTTCTTCCCCGTTTATATACGGGGCTTTTTATTGGTTACTTTTTTAAAATTAATTACTTTTTAAGTTTTTGATTTAATTGAAAAATCAAATCTTTATCCATCACTTCTTTTGCGGATTTTTTACCGTTCCAGAGCGGCTCAAGAGCTGTATTTAAAGTGTCAGTTATTTCCTGATAATTTCCTGTAACAGGTGTAGGCATGGAATTTGGAATAATATCCACAAAAACTTTTGAATTTTTTGGAGGCATGTCTCTATTTAGAAAAACCTCTGAATTTGCAACATCAATCCGCGCAGGAACAATAAGACCGCTTTGCGTGAAACTTTCTATAGATTTTTTGTTTGCTAAAAATTTTATAAGTCGCCATGCTTCTTTTGGATGCTTGGAAGATGAACTTATTGCCCAGCCGGAAGTATCGCAGTCTACTATTGAACCTGCTTTTCCACGTGGAAATTTTGCTATATCCCAGTTAAAATCAATATCTTTTCTGTATCTTGGGGTGCTCCATCTTCCACTTATATGCATTGCTATTTTTCCCTGAATAAAAAGCTGTGCCATTGTTGCGCTTCCTGCCTCGCTTTTTGTGGGAGCGGCATGATATTTGTTTCGTAAATCAGCATAAAATTGCAATGCTTCAATTGATTGCGGTTTGTCGATTATAATTGAATCAAGGTTTTTGCTAATAAGTCCTCCTCCGTTGCTCCACAGGTATGGAAGCCAGAAAAGAGGCGCTTCTTCAAAACTTACAGCAAATTGGTTTTTTTTAAGTTTCAGGCATGTCATGAGTAAATCCTCGAAAGACCACTTTTCAGAAGGATATTGGACATTGTATTTGTCGAAAATATCTTTATTGTAGTAAACCACCAGATTTGAAACATCTCTCGGAATGGCGTAAAATGTGCCTTTATACTTAAAAGCATCTAAAGCCTGAGGAAAAAAGTCAGTATTAGAGATACTTTTTTCTTTTTTTAAATAATCTGACAAATCCAGAAAAACATTATTTTCCGCATACAAAGGTCCATTAAGATTATTTATAAAAACCACATCAGGTGTTAAATTTGATGCAACCAGCAAATGAAGCTTCTGAAAATAATTTTTTGGAATATGAATAAATTCTACTTTTATGTCAGGGTTTTGGCTTTCAAATTCCTTTAAAAGCGGTTTGATTATCGCTATTTCTGATTCCGAACCCCAGCTTGAGAATTTGATGCTTGTTTTACTTGATTTTGGGGCACAGCCACAAGTAATTATTGGAAGAATCAAACAAATTAGAGTAATTCCAAGAAATAAACGGTAATATGAATTATTATTGAAGTATAAATTAAACATTTTTTAGTTATTTTGAAATTTGTAAAAAGCTTATATTCTTCTCTATAGGGATATTCCCAAGAATTTTTTCTTTGTTCATATCATAAATAATTATTTGATAAGAATCCTGATTTGTAATTAAGACTTTATTTTCTCTTTCAATGACCGTGATTTTTCCTGGAAATCCGCCGCTATTAAGCGCTATATTCTTTTTTAATTTGAATTCATTCATATCTATAATGTTTATTTCGTCAGAACCGCCTGCAAGAATATATATTTCTTTTCTTTTGTCCAATATTTGAATATCAACAGGTTTTTCGCCTACTTTAATTCTTGCCTGTTCAGTATTATTTTTGAAGTCATAAACAATAAGCTCATTGTTGGAGCGGCTTAAAATAAACAGATATTTGCCGGATTGGGCAATTTTTGAAATATTGTCAGCCTTTGTAACTATTGTAGAAATACCTGAATTGGGATTTAGTATATAGATTTTGCCTGAATTAGAATCATTATAGAAAATATTTTCGCTGCCCTCTATTGATGTAAGATTATCAGGATTTCCTGTAACATTAATGTTTCTTGTTAAAAGCATATTTTCAAGATCTATTTCTGAAATGCTTGATGAAAGCTTATTTGCAACATAAGCTTTTTGTGAAATTACAGGTAATAGTATTGAGGTTGGCAGTTTACCCACTTCAATATCTTTTAAAAAGATATTGGTAAAAGTATCTATAACAAATATTTTGTTTAAAGACATTGAAGGAACCAGCAGATATCGTCCATTTTGAGTTAAAACCATATTTGACGGGACGGAAGGAAGTTTCATTGTCTTATCGATTCTTCCTGTGAGGGAATCAATCATGTTTATTTTATTATCCTTAAAACTGGAGACATATAAAACTTTATTTTTAATGCAATCAAGCTCAGGAATACCTTTTGATCCATTTTTTCTGGTAATTATGTTGACTTTTGTTGTTTTTTTCGGGGCAGGTTCTCCGTAAAATACAAGATCATCCTCATCTTTTTTAGGTTTAAGTGCAATTTTAAGGTTGCCAAGAATTACTTTTAACTCCATAGGCAGTATAAGACCGTGAGGAACTATTAAATCTTGAGGAAGTAATCCCAGTTTTACGCTAAGGGGAATTTCAGGGCTGTAATTAACAGTCAGCTCGTTATTAACTCTTACAACTTTTAATAATGCAAGATTGTTTGCAAAAAGTATCATGTCAGGTCTTTTAATAAAATCAGTCTTTGCAGGTATTGTTTTTACTACAGCTGCCGGATTTTCAACTTTTCCATAAGTAAGAGGGCTAACAGGCAGATAAATTGTATGATCCGGTAGTTCAATAAGACCGTCAAATCTTATCTCCACGTTAGGATATTTTGATTTGAGATATTCCACAATGGGTTGAGGTAATTGTGTTGCATTTGCAGGAGCATTGCAGAGGCTAATACAGCAAGTTAAAGCTAATATCGCTAAAATTATTCTGAAATTTTTCATGATTCTTACTTACCACTTATTTTTTTGTGAACCTAGAAATATTGTATTATAATCAATTTTCTTAAGCCATCCCAACTTAAATTTGTTTTCGGATTTATTTAAACATGAAATATTCTTTTATATTTTATTACCCCGAAAACAAGGATTTTAGCCAAGAACGATAAGCAAAATAAAAGATTTTCAAAACATGAATATATTTATCACAGGAACAGATACTGACGTAGGAAAAACAGTTGTAACAGCAGGATTGGCTTGCGCTGTTAGAAGTTTGGGTTATTCTGTCGGAGTTTTTAAGCCTGTTCAAACAGGTTCTTTCAAAAAAAATAATGAATTTGTTTCTGCTGACCTGAAATTTGTTAAATCAGTAGATGACAGTATTCTAACGTATGCTTCATATAATTTTAAAGAGCCTGTAGCACCTTCTTTAGCAGCTGATTTGGATGGTATTGTAATTGATCTTGATAAAATAATTGAAGATTATAAAGAATTAGAAAGAAAATGCGATTTTGTAATAGTAGAAGGAGCCGGCGGTTTATTAGTACCCATAAAAGGCTCATTTTTGATGAGGGATCTGGCAAAAACTCTGGATTTGCCTCTGGTAATTGTTGCAAGACCAAATTTAGGTACAATAAACCATACGCTTCTTACTGTAGAAGCTGCAAAAAATAAAAATATTAAAATAGCAGGTATTATTATCTCTGGCTATCCTTCAGGCACAGAAGACATCGCTATAAAAAACGCGCCTGATATCATAAAAGAGCTTTCAGGGGAAAACCTCCTTGGAATATTACCGAAAATAGAGGATTTGAATAATAATCCCGCTGTTTTAAAAGACATGTTTTTAAAACATATAAATATAGATTTTGTTTTATGATTTATCGCCTTAAACGGCATTTCGGGTCTGGCTTTTATTGCCTGCCGCCCCTTCAGCCTCTGACATCAATCAGCAAAAAAATACCTGATTCTCTTAATCAGGCTTGGATGAGTTGAAAGGAGTTTTGTTTATTTTCTTATACTTTTATAAAACTCCTAATAAAAAAAATTGATAAAAAAAAGCAAAACATTAAGAAATATTAAGAAGAAAAGTGAACAAATGCTTGAATAGTCTGTTTTTCGGAACATCCGTTTATGGGGCAAAAAAAAAGAGAAGTTTTCAACTTCTCCAGGAAATTAGCAGTTTTAACAGTTTATGTCCAGTTTGTTTCCGAATGGATTAGATAGGATTTGTTCGTATTTTTGAGCTTCTTGTTCGACCTTGAATATTTGAAATTGAAGACTGTCTTCTTTTGGTTTTTGGGGGATTATTTTTTTAGCGGCATTTTCCCATAAGTTTGTATCAACTTTTTTTGAAAAAATAGTACTTTCGCCTATATCAAGTTTTGGTTTATTAATCGGCTTAAGAACAATTTTCCTGTTACTAACAGGATTATCCGACATAGCTTATCTCCCTTTATATACTCTGTATATTTGTAATCGACATGAATTTGAGTAAACTTTAGGATTTTACGTCAAAAATTAACATTTCTTAAAGTAGAAAAGTGTGTTAAAAATTATTTTGTCATCCTGAGCAAAGCGAAGGATCTGTCCAGTTGAGAAGTACATCTCGATGTGTTTTGAACAGATTCTTCGGGCTAAAGCCCTCAGAATGACAATTTTGTATATTTAATTGAGATATTCTATAACTTTCTTATTTTAAGAGGTCATTATGAAATTTTTTATTGATATTTTCTGAATAATAATTAGAAAGATAAACTCCAATATATCTTGGATTTAAAGAAAGTGAATTTTGGCTTTTTTCCTGAATAATTTTATTTTCTCCGCTAATAGCCAGGTTTCTGATTTCTCTTGAATTTTCAAAAAATTTTTCAATTTCATTCTTGTTAATAGCCATAATCTTCCGTTCCTTTCGTTTAAGTTTCGCTCTCTATTTTTATTTTATCTCTTTTTTATATCCATTCATCGAACCAGGGATTTAAATCTGTAGATGCAAAAGCCCGAGAATTTTATTCTCGGGCTTTTGCATTGTTTTTAAATTTGTTTTTATTGTTTAACCAGTGTATTCAGTTTATCTATAAATTCTTTCACCAATGCTTCTTCTTCAGGGTTATTGGAGAAATTCAAATATTTTTTAAATATTTTTATTGAATTTTTATAATCTCCTTTTTCTGCATAAATTAATCCAAGCTGGCTATAAGCGGCTTCAAGGTCAGGATTTGCGGCAATTGCAAGTTTATAACTTTCAATTGCTTTGTCAATGGAGTTTTCTTGCTCATAAGCTTTTGCCATATTTAAATAATAAAGAGAATCAGCCTGATTATCTGCAGTAACTGTTTTAACAGCTTTGATATTTGTATCAAAATTTGCAATTTCTGCTTTGACTAAGGCAATATTACTTAATAAAAATGCCAAAATAAAAGATTTTAAAACATATTTCCTTATTTTCATTTTTATTCCCCCCCTTTATAAGCTTTTAACCCGTTATGTGAATAAATTTATGATTGGAGCTAAATTAATAAACAAAATATCGGACAGTTTCGCATTCAGCTAATGTATTATAAGTATATTTCGAAATCTCATTTTCTATTTTGTGACAACCTTGTATAATATATACGAACATAAATTTAGTTTATTAAAGATGTTCAGTAATTTAAATTCCCCATTTTGTTAGATATAAATATATCTTCAAAAAATTAAAGGAAACAATTAAATAAATGCGTCCTATACTTCCGTTAGAATTAGTTGGAAATGTAAAACTTGATTTTGATCTTTATGATGATAAAGGTCAAATAGTTTATGAAAAGGGGGAAGTACTTACTCCTAACATATTGATAAAACTTTGCAGTATTAAAATTTTTGTAAAAGATGAAGCAGCAGAAGAAATTTTTAATACTGTAAATAATCAGAAAATTTTAAAGCATAGATCCGTAATTCCTGATCAGGTAGCAAAAACGCTTGTGGGTATTTCAAAAAATATATTAAAAAAAATTCGTGCCAATGAAAAACCGGATTTAGCTGGTTGTCATGAAGCAACGGACATAATACTAGAAGAAGTGGGCATTAATTTTGAAAAAATTGACTGTATAAGTCAGCTGAAAATTTTTGATGAATATACTTTTTCTCATACGGTAAATGTTTCTACAATTAGTGCTGCCCTTGGAATGAGCCTGGGGCTTGATGAAAATGAGTTAAAAGAGCTTGCACTGGGCGCATTGTTGCATGATATAGGCAAAATGCTTGTACCTAAAGATATTTTAAATAAACCCGCATTGCTTGATGCAGAAGAATTTGAAATAATGAAAAGCCATTCTTTGCTGGGTTATAGATATATTTTGGATAAAATAAATTTGCCTGACAAAATAGCAAAAGTAGCTCTGGATCATCAGGAAAATTATGGCGGCGGAGGTTATCCTAACGGATTAAAAGGTTCTGAAATTAATTTTTATGCACAAATCACTGCAATAGCTGATGCATATGACGCATTAACTTCAAACAAAGTTTATAAAAGAGCTGTTGATTCTGATATAGCAATTGATATTATGCTTTCAGAAGGCAGCGATCGGTTTAATCCATATATTTTAAATCAATTTATAAATATTACAGATTACGAAAATAAGCCTGATAAAGATTTAGACCAGAATGAAGATCAGGATATTTAAACAGCGAATCTGAAATGCATTATGTCGCCGTCCTGAACAACATATTCTTTGCCTTCAAGACGCGTAAGTCCTTTTTCTCTGGCTACTGCATAAGAACCGCAGTCCACAAAATCTTTGTAAGAAGTGACTTCTGCCCTGATGAAACCTTTTTCCATATCGGTGTGAATCACTCCTGCTGCTTGAGGAGCTTTCATTCCCGCGTTTATGGTCCAGGCTCTTACTTCAATTTCTCCCGCGGTAAAGTAGGTTCTAAGTTTTAGAAGGTCATAAACCTTTCTTATCATTCTTTCTGTACCGCTATCAGTAACACCTAATTCCTGTAGAAATTCTTTTGCCTGTTCCGGTCCGAGATCTACCAGCTCGGATTCTATTTGCGCGCTAATTACAACGACTTCGGCGCCGTGAGTTTTGGCATATTCTTCAACCTGTTTTACAAAATCGTTTCCGCCTGCTACAAGATCATCTTCCGAAACATTCGCAGCGTAAATAACAGGTTTGACAGATAAAAGATGAAGATTTTTAACGAAAGGGATTTCTTCTTCTGTAAATAAGTCTATAGAAAAAGGTTTTCCGTCGTTCAGGAATTTAAGAAGCTTATCAAGAGCCGGATCTTCGATTATTGCGTCTTTATCTCTGGCTTTGAGGTTTTTCTGAACTTTTTCTTTTCTTTTTTCAACAGTAGAAAGATCAGCCATAGCAAGTTCAAGATTTATTGTTTCTATATCGCTTACGGGGTCAATTTTTCCTGAAACGTGGATGGTGTTTTCATCTTCAAAACATCTTACCACCTGAATTATGGCATCAACTTCTCTTATATGTCCTAAAAATTGGTTTCCAAGACCTTCGCCTTTGCTTGCACCTTTTACAAGTCCGGCTATATCATAAAATTCTACTGCGGTTGGGATTACCACAGTTGTTTTTACAAGGTTTTGAAGGATTTGCAGTCTTTCATCCGGTACAATGACAACACCTTTATTGGGTTCGATTGTACAAAACGGATAATTAGCGGATTCTGCTTTTTTGCTTGATGTTAAAGCGTTAAATAAAGTTGATTTTCCTACGTTTGGTAAGCCTACGATTCCAGCCTGAAGCACTTTTATGTTACCTTTCGATTATTATTTCTATTACTATCTATTGTTTTTATACCACAAACAAATGTATTTACTAACAAGGGAAAGCAGGGGTAATAAAAAGCCTGCAGGCTTTTTATTACCCCTGCTTTCCCTTTACTGCTGTGGGTGTTTCAGCCTTCCAATTCTCTTCTTCAGGCATTATAGCATATGGCTTTTTAAAAATTTGTTTTTTTTACTGTGGTTAATATAGTTAGTGATTTTTGGATAGTTGAAATACAGGTATAGATTGATAAAAAAATAAATTGGTGCGGAGATAGTCCAGACTTTTGATGTGATAATCCAGATTATTTTACTTATTTTTTTATAAATTTTAAATCATAACCCAAAATCTGTCCTATCAAAGCAGCTTCTTCGTATTTAAGAGTTTTTCTTGTTAATTTTTGGGAAATATTTGACATGGAGTAATTTTTACCTGTAATTTTGGACATTTCTCTTGCAACTTCTGTTATAGTCCAGTTTGATTGTACGATTATTGTTTTTATATCCTCTTTTACACCCATTATTTCCTCCTTTTTAATTATATTGACATATAATTTGCTATCAAGTAAAATTGCTTATTATAAAGCCGATATAATTATCAAAAAGCCGATAAGTTTTTTACAAACTTAACAAATACGAAGAATTAAAACATTGGAAAAACACATGACTAGTGGAGTTGTCATTGCGAGGCATAAGCCATCTTTGGGTTAAAACCATTGAAGTAACGAAGCAATCTTCCCATTGACTATATGCCACAAAGGAAGATTGCTTCGTTAGTATAACTAAAGCTTTTTATAAACGTACAATGCCTCGCAATGGCAGTTACATATACATAACAACAAAAAGGAAAACAAATCATGACAAAAGAAGAAGTAACAACCATTACAAATTTGCAAAAAAAAATCCTAATAGGGCATCTGGGAGATATGCATTCCAGATTGGAAACAATTATTGAAGAAACAAGTTATTTATTGGCTAATTTTAAAGCAATGAAAATGATTTTAGACAATACAACCGAAATTAGTATTAAAAAGTAATATATACCTTAATGATTCCAAATCAAAAAAGTCAAATTTAAACCAATAGTGTAGCTTACCCAAAACAAGGATGGGATTAACAAAACAGATGCGGGTATTGATATTTTATAAAATTTATAAATCGTTAAATATATAGCTGCCCAGAGTAATATTATTGTTGCAAGTCCGCCTGCAATAGACCTCAATCCAAAAAATACAGGCGCCCATAAAGCATTCAGAAAAATTTGACTACCAAACATTATCAGTGCAAGTTTTTTACTGATAAAGCTGTCTTTTTTTAAAACAATATATAAAGAAACACCCATTAACAGATATAAAATTATCCAAATACCCTGAAAAAGCCAATTCGGAGGATTTAGTGCGGGTTTGAAAAGGTAATCATACCATATTAAAGATTCTTCTTTAACAGCAAGCTTGCCGATTATGCCGGCTGATAAACAAATCAATATTGACCCGACCAGCATTTTAATGCTTTTTTTATCTATTGCTTTAAGGTCTATAGTTTTTAAATTTTCTATGATTTTCAGGTTCATTTTTTATCTCCTTTGTAAATATGTTACCAATTTAGTTAATCAACTTGTATAATATTTTGTTAAAAGGAACGAGAGTGAGAATATGAGTCAGGAAAAAATAAAAGAAATTTTAAATCTTCATAGATTAAACAGAAATTTATTGTGGAGTGGAATTATAGTAACGATTGGCGGAACTGTCGGTTTGATTGTTAAAGTAATAAATGAAATTAAACCTAATAATATCGAGTTAATTTTGATTTTCATCGGTATATTGGTAATTATTATGTTGTTTAAATCACTTTGTAATTTAAACAAGGAGATTTTTGTATTATTAGATCAATTAGATAAAAAATAGGAGAATTAATTATGTTGAATGGTATTTTAGTATTAGTTGTTGTTTTTATAGCCTTTATGTTTGTTTATGCTGCTTATGATATGGTGAAATGGGGAAAGAAAAGCATGGATAAGCTTTAATAGGAGCAATTTTTAGTACTTATTCACTTCTGATACATCGAACAGGGTGGGAACCATACTTGAGCATAGTATTATAAGTATAATTAGCGGAATAAGCTTCATTAATATTTTTCTCTGTAGAAGACCATTGGTCACCAGGCTGATTTTGTAAAGAATTACCAACTAAGAGGTTTACTTCGTTTAAGGACGGTAAATACCAGTCAGTATATCCTTTATTACGGGTAATGTTAGCATTCAATGTCATACATGCTTGAGCAGCTTTATAAGGAGCACCGGAATCACTAGCCGCTATAAGTATATTGGAATTAATCCTTCCATCAGTTGTATCAGTTGCTCCTGTAACTACTGCACCGGGAACAAAACCATTAGTCCATTTATATGAACCTGTTTCATTGCTTATGGTAGTGAATAAATACCTGCTGTCAAAATATCCGGCATATTTAGTACCGTCAGCACACGTGTTGCCTATAGTCGGGCATGTTGCATCAGGAGCGACTTCATCCCTGATACACCTGACATAAGTGCTATTAGTTTTGAACATTGAATATGTACTAGCAGCTGTTGTACTATATAATGAACTTGAACGCGCCGCATCTACCTCTGTAGAAGACCAATATCCGCTATAATCAACATTAGGGAAGTTGCCTACAGCCACTCTGTTGGTACAAAGGAATACAAGCTCATTTATAGCCGGTAAATACCAATCAGTATGTCCATAATTGCTCGGACCGTCATTCAGGCTTTTGCATGCCCGTGCAGCCGCATAAGGCGATTCCGAATTATTCAATCCTATAAGTGTACTATAATTAGTTTGACCGTTCATTGTATTTGTTGTTCCGGCAATAATCTGTGCCGTTCCACTATTCCAGGTAAATGAACCTGTTTCAGCAGTTAGTGTAGTAAATATATGCCTTCCTGCAATATCCCCTGCATAAACAGTCCCGTCATCACAAACAGTTTTTACACCTGACGCCATACATGCCGCATGGTTGGGAGGAGTATATGTGCAAGCTTGACTTACTAGAGCTGTTGGTGGAGCTCCATTTGTAGTAAGGTTATATGTTCCGGTTGGTGCAGCAGACCAGTTTGCATAAATAACAGGACATGTTTGATTAAAACCCTGACTATAAGCATAAGTACAGTCATCATTAGGGGCGTTTCCTAACAAATTTGCGGTAGCTCCATTGCATCCTGTAATTGTAGTACTAGCTATACTGGTCATATTACAGCTTACTGTTTCATAATCGCCGGACGAGTTGTAAGTCAGTCTATAATTTCCTGTTGGAGCATTGGTCCAAGCCGTTTTTATCTGTTTGCAGCTTCTGTTATAGTTATTATTATATGCTGTTGTACAAGCTGCTGTATTACCGTTATTACAAGCTTTTATATATACTTTGGGCTGTGCAAGTTCACATGCGAGGTTAGTACCGAGATTTTGATTATTATTAGGTGTTTGGGTATTTGTACAGGCATAAAACACTTCGTTTACAAAGTTCGGTATCATTTTAGGAAGTAAAGTTTCAAGCTGATTATAAATATAAGTTGCTCCATTGTTTGTATTGGTATTTTTGTTTTGATGAAGATAATATGTAACATCTAAAAAACCTGCTGTATCATCACAATAAGGTGCACTACCGCTTCCATCTGCCCTGCATCTGTTTATAAAATAATCGCAAGCTTTTTCGCCTCCCTGATCGCAGGCGGTTCTGAGAATTTTTTTAGCCATTCCCTCTTGTGAAGAATTTCCGTTTTTTGCGTACCATTCAGTAGTACTTAAAGCTCGTCCCCTATTATATTGAGTGTCGACAACCGCAGCCCTGCATGGCTCTGTTGTTGGTAATGCAGTAGCGCCTGCTCCATCTGTATCATACCAGCCTGTAGAACTGCTTGCGGTAATACATTTCATTACGTTTTTATCCACGCCTGTTTTAAATGTTGAAAACTGAGATATCATTGGCATTGAAGCTGCCATTAGTATGCTTATTACTACCATGGAAATCATCATTTCCATTAGAGTGAAACCTTTATGGGATTTCAAACAGATTCCAAGATTGTTTTCAACCCAGTTGTTAAATCTTTCTGATTTGCTCTTTCCTTCTATGTACATAGAAATCGCTGCATCACTTAGTTTAAGCTGTTTTGCAATGTATCGTTGTGTTAAGCCCTGTTTCAACAGTTCTGTCTTTACAAGCAGTGCAAAATTGTCCATAATACTCCTTTTTTTCATAATTATGGGAAAAATTGTGTTAATATTTAATAAATTAAACTTTTAAGTTAAACTTTTAATTCCACCTATAACTTTTAAGTAAAAAACTTAACTATTACTAATTATTATAACATAGTTTGGTTACACTTCAATATGGTGTAGCAGTTTTGTATTTTAAGGAGAATTTCTGGTGCCTGAAAGTCAGATAAAGGATAGACTTAAAAAAGTCAGGGAATATCTGGGTTTATCCCAGCAGGAAATGGCTGATAAGCTTGAAATACTTGTTACAACAATAAGCAAGTATGAACGGGGAATTATCAATCCTGCATCTAATTTCCTTATTAAGATACACTCTATTTTTAATATAAACCTTAACTGGCTTATCGCAGGACAGGGAAATATGTTCCTCGATGAAGATTATCTAGCCAAAGAATACTATATTAAAACAATTAAAGAAAAAATCGGTTTTGATAATAAGGAAGTTGAATTTATAATAAAAGAAATAATAGCTTCACCATTATTAATCGAAACTATTCATGACTTTATAAAAGTGAAAAAAGGGGATAAAACTGCTTTAAAACAGCTTAAAAATGTCATAAAAGGTATAGAATTTATGATTGAATAGGTTTTTTAGTGTTTTTAATAATTTTTTCAAAAACTTCTTCAAAACTCTGAATGGGTACGAAAGAAAACCCACAATCTTCAGAAATTTCGCCACCCATCATAAATAATTCTTCCTGCGGATAAACTTTGCAAATACGGGCTCTTTGTTTATAAACAGTACATTTTCCCGTTTCAGGATGAACTTTTGTGCAGGCAAAAATCAGTCCCAGCTCGTTTTTGTCGACTATTTCAAGATAATTATAGAAATAATGCTGCTCCTTGAGTTTTTCAAATTCTTCCTCGTCTTTTATCAGGTGTTTTGAATGTCTGACATGTATTCCATGGCAGCATTTTCCGCAGGCTTTGCACTTTCCTGTTCGTAGATATTTTTTGCCAAGAACCTTTAAGCTAAGGAATTTTATGAATTCTAAATGCAGATTTTTTAAATATTTAACAATCTTATCCATAATGAAAATTTTATCATAATAAAAAAATCCTTAATTATTAAGGATTTTGTGATGGTTAGTGTGTTTTCTCTATTAGAGTTTTAGTTCATTACAGATTTTCAAAAGGTTGTGCTTCAGGTGTTAATAAATCCGAAAAAGGATTTGTTGCTGAAATCTCTGATTCTGAGAAAAGTATTTTTAATAATTCAGCATTATTTAAATTTAGATCACCTTTGAGCATTTTATCGGCAATGGCGTTATTTGAAATATAATCATTTGTTTTTATGGTATTAAGGATGGAATCAATTTGTTCTAAATCAGTTGGAGAATTGAGAGAGTCCAGTACCATTGATTTGTATTTCTCAATTTCCTGATCTTTTTCATATAATTTTTTTGCCTGTTCTGATATATCAATAACATCAGCAAATTCAGCAGTTTTCAAATAAGGATTTGGTGAAGCTGCTTTTTTATCAACGCCTGCAAGTTTAGCCTGCTGAGCTATGGAATTATTAAGTATTAGGTCTTCGTTACTTATATTGTTGAGCATATCTAAGCTCCCATCTCATATTTTTAATTAGAATAAAAATTCCCTACCTACACATACAGTATGACCTTTTATCATTTTTTAAAAAACAATCCGCGGGTTAGTTTTGGTTAACCTTCGGATTAGTTTTGGTTTTAAAAGATTGATCCTCGGATTAATAAAAAGCAAATTAAAAAGACTTTTTTCTTTAAAACAAAAATATTACATTTTTGTTACAAAATTTTTCCGCATAAAAAATATTTTCTTTATATATACATATTGAATCTTTTAAATTCATTATTAAAATACTTTATATGAATAACTATTTTTTGAAAAAAATTAAAAATTTAATGTGAGGAAACTTTTTCAAAATGATTGTTTTTATATAGATATAGAGGATAAGGAAAACAAAAAAAATTAAAAAAGATTATACAGAGAGGATAAAGGACAAGGGATAAGGGATTCATTTAGTAACAACAAAGACTCACAGAAACGGTAAAGGAAAAGGGACACGGGGAAGGTTTTTTAATTTTATTCAAGATATAAGACTCAACAAATGACTACTCAAAAAAATAGGGAAGGTTACGACAAAGAAGTTTTAAAACTTCTTTTTTTTTGCCTTTTTTTATTTTTTATTATGTCAGGTTGAAATTTAAAAAGGTATTTAATTCTTTTATAGAAGGGGCTTTACCCCTTCACCCCAGTTCCGTTTTCTTTCTTTTGACGTCAAAAGAAAGAAAACGGAACCAAAAGAAAGAAAAACTAAAATCCCAGAGGGTCGACACAGTCAAGGGGGACATCCCCTTGAAACCCCTCGGGCGCCCGTTAGCTAAAGCTCCGTGATATTTCGGCTTGCGTTCCGAAGGCGAGCCCGTCTTGTTTGAAGCCTGCAGGGCTGAGTTACGGGCATCAAACGCATTTAAACTTAAATCATAAGCAAGCCAGAAATATAGGAGCTGTAGTGTGGGCTAAAGTTTTCTTTGCTTCGTTTCTTTTGCATCAAAAGAAATGAAGGTGGTTAAAGCGGATTGCGAGCAGAGGCTGGAAAATGGGCTTTGCCCCTTTGTAATGCCGTTTATGGCGAGCAACCAAGCGGGGTGCAGCCCTTTTTATAAATTTAAAAATACCTTTAAAATTCAAAAGAAAAACCATCTCTTTTGTGTTATAAAAAAGTGTAAACCTTTATAACAGACGGAAAAAATAATGACTAATTTGCTGGAAAAATTGATAAAAACCTCAAATTCTTTATCGGAAATATCTGAAAAAATTCTAAACAACAAAAGACTTACAAAAGAAGACGGGCTAAGATTATATGAATCTTTTGATATCCTTTCTATAGGCGCACTTGCTGATTATGCAAGAGTTGAAAGATTAGAAAATAGCGAACAAGCAGATTATGTTTATTGGATAAACAACCATCATCTAAATTTAACTAATATCTGTGAAGGTACCTGTAAGTTTTGTGCTTATCGGAGAAAAGAAGGTCAGGACGGGGCTTTTTTATACACTCTTGAAAAAGCTGTGGAGTATCTCGAAACACAGGTAAATAAAAATGCCAGCGAAATTCATATTGTGTCGGCTTTAAACCCTTACTGGACGCTTGAAAACTATAAAACGCTCCTGAAAGAATGTAAAAAAACTTTGCCAAATACACATATTCAGGCTTTTACCGCGGTAGAGATAGATTATCTGGCAAAAATTTCTAATATTACTGTAGAAAAAGTTTTGCAGGAACTTATAGATGCAGGGCTTGGCTCTCTTCCCGGCGGTGGTGCGGAGATTTTTGCAGAAAATATAAGACAAAAAGTTTGTCCTGAAAAAATTTCCGGTGATAAATGGCTGGAAATTATGGAAATTGCCCATAATCTCGGACTTAAAAGCAACGCAACTATGCTTACAGGCATTGGTGAAACTTCCGAAGATAAAATCGACCACATGTTCAAAATACGAGAAGTTCAAGATAGAACAGGCGGTTTTATGACTTTTATTCCGCTGTTTTGCCATTATGAAAATACAGAAATTTCTGAAATGCAAGTTCAAACAGGATTTGAAACAGTAAAAGATTATGCAATTTCAAGGCTTATGCTTGATAATGTTCCGCATATAAAGGCTTTCTGGATACAAATAGGAACAAAACTAGCACAGGTTACTTTGTCTTTTGGTGTTGATGATCTGGATGGAACTGTTATGGAAGAGAAAATAACGCATTTTGCCGGTGCAAAAACAGGAAATGTAATGACAAAAGACGAATTGATACATCTTATCAAAAGAGCAGGGAAAATCCCCGTTGAACGCGATACGGTTTACAATATTGTTAAGGTTTATTAGTGATTAAAAACAATGGTATTTGATAAAATTAACTTCTATGAATTTTTATTTCTCAATTCTTTATTTAACATATTCACTATTTTTTTAATATTAGGTATAACTTGTTCATGTATATTCAAACAATCAATTATTTCGGGGAAAAGGCCTCCTTTTATAACGGGATAGCCCCCCAGTAATTGGTATTTAGATGTTCCTTCTTTATCTCTGTATAATATTTTTGTTGAGTCACAATGTGATTTCATATCTACTAAATCATTAGAAACGACCACTGTATCGCCATGAGGTACAATTTCCGGATCTTTAACAACTTTTTGTAATTTTTTAAATGTGTCATGAAAATTTTGTCTTTCTTCAGTTGAAAGAGTCTTTAAAAAAGCCTTTGTAGTTAATTTTTGTGTTTCTCTGGTCAAGAGCCATGTGTCGGTACACTCTAAAATCAGGTTGCCTTGAAATGAAATACTCATAATATTTTTACTTCTTTCCTTTTTATTCTTCTAATCTTCTGAATATATAAATCGTGTGAATAAAAAAAATTGACAGCTCATGACAAAAGAATTTGCAGGGGGGGTAAAACCCTCTTACTGGAAGGACTTTGTGTTTAGGATTTGTCTTAATATTTCTTAATGATGTTTTTGGAAATTTTGTTTTTGGAATTCATCAGATATAATGTGATTGTCATTGTGAGGCAAAAATGGAAAAAATTAGCTTAGGTCTTATAAATTTTACAAACTGTCTGCCGATTAATTACACTCTGGAAAAATGGGCTCATGAGGATATAATTTTAAGTTGGGGACACCCTGTTTTGATAAATCAGCTTATGAAGGAAGGGCAGGTTCACGTTGCGCCGATTTCTGCCTTTGAATATCTCCAGAATGAAAGTGACTATGTGCTTATAAAAGAAGCTTGTATTTCTTCTGATGCTGAATGTGGAAGTGTAATACTATTTTCTAATCACAAACCAGAAGATTTAGCAGGGAAAACAATCGGAATTCCTCACAATTCTGCGACTTCCATAAATATGCTGAAAATTATACTTAATGAGAAAGGGATTCTTCTTGAAAGTATAAATTTTGTTCGGCATAAGTATGAAAAGCCGCTGCTTGAGGCACTTGACAGTGAATTTGATGCGGTTTTGTATATAGGAGATCAGGCATTGGTTTCCAGAATCAAGTATCAAGACAAAATTCTTCAATACGATCTTGGTAAAGTATGGAAAGAAATGACAGGGCTGCCTCCTGTTTTTGGAACCTGGGTGGCTAGAGCTGACTGGGCAGTTAATCATAAAGATGATTTTGACAGGATAAAATTTTTAATCAGTAAAGCAGTTGAAGCAGGTCTTGGTATGTACTTTAATGAGGTAATTCAAAAAGCAGCTTCAGAATTAGATTTGGCGGATTACTTCATTAAAGATTATTTGACTGCTAAAATTAAATATAATTTAACAACCGAACATGAAAAAAGTCTTGATCTTTTTAAAAAGTTTTATAATAAGCTTAATGAACATTCTGAAGCATTTAGTCAATTATAAAGTGATGATGTCAGGATTGGAAAATTTATGAAAACAATTAAAAATACCGTTGTATCTATATTTTTCCTGGTGCTGTTATTAGGATCAGCCGGAATTTGGGCATATAAAAACAACGTTGAAAATGCTCAAACCCCTGTAGAATATGTTCTTTCATCAATTGAAAATACTAATGTAACTCCTGATGGAGTTTTTAACAGGGCATGGAGAGTTGTTAAAAACAATTATATTGATACAACCTGCAATCATCAAGACTGGGAAAAATGGCAGGACAGGTATGGCAATAAAATAAAAACCAAAGAAGATTCTTATGTCGCAATAGAAAGCATAGTGGAGAGTTTAAATGATCCTTATTCAAGGTTTTTAAAGCCGGAAGAGTTTGCAGAGCAGGATAGAAGCATAGATGCAAAGCTTTTTGGTATTGGTGTTCATATTGCAGATATTAAAGGAAATGCTGTAATTGTAAATGTTATAGAAGACACTCCTGCATCAAAAGCCGGACTTAAAGCAGGTGACAGGATTTTGAAAGTAAATAGCAAGTCTACAAAAGGACTTCCTCTTAAAGATGTAGCGGATACCGTGCGGGGAAAAGCAGGAACAAAAGTTATTCTGGTTCTTTTAAGAGATAAAAAACAACTAACCAAAACAATTTTAAGAAAAGAAATTAAAATTAAAGCAGTTAAATATAAAATGCTTGATAATAAATACGCTTATATAAAAATATCAACATTTATAAGCAATGATACTGCTTTTGAAGTTGCTCAAGCATTAAAAGCGACCGAAAAAGCAAAAGGAATAATAATTGATTTGCGTGGAAACCACGGCGGGTTGCTTCCTAATGCAATAATGATTTCTAATATGTTTATTAAAAAAGGCACAATAGTTAGTGTTGTGGATAGAGACGGAAGTAAGCAGACGTTTAATGCAGAGCCCGAAAATATAATGACTTCAAAACCGACAGTTGTTCTTATAAATGGGGAGTCTGCAAGTGCCAGTGAAATTTTAAGCGGTGCTTTAAAAGATCACAAAAGAGCTTTGCTTATTGGAGAAAAAACTTTCGGTAAAGGGCTTGTTCAAAGAATTTTAAAACTGCCTGACGGTTCAGGAATTAATTTGACTGTTGCAAAATATTTAACTCCTAATGGCAACGACATTGGACATAAAGGAATTAAACCTGACTATAAAGTTGTTATGACAGAAAAAGAATTCCTTGCAGGGAAAGATAGTCAGCTGAATAAAGCCAAACAGGTGCTTGCTGTTGAACTTAATAAAACTAAAACAGCTGCTTCACAAAACAAACATTAATCCTTTACAAAACTTCACGTTGTAAAAGAAAAACAATTTTGAATAATAAATTTAAAAATCCTGTAAATGAAGGCTGTTAAAGGTCATTACTTTGCGGGATTTTGGTAATTAATTGTTTAAACATTTTAAAATTTCAAATAAAAGTTACCTTTAGAGAACTTTTATAGTTAAATATTTATTAAGATTAAATGGTGTTACTATATTAGTATTACCCAGTTTATTAATAAAAGTGAGTTAATTAAGACAGAAGAGGTTTAGTATAAGTGACTGATAAATTCAATTCATTAGGCTTAAATGAATCCATTCATATTACATCAATAGAAGGTGCCAATCAGGCGAATATTAAAGTTGTCGGCGTCGGCGGCGGCGGCGGAAATGCTGTTAATCGTATGATTGCGGCTGGGCTTAGCAGTGTTGATTTTTGGGCGCTCAATACAGATGCTCAAGTACTGCAAATGTCATCTGCACAAAGCAGAATTCAGCTTGGCAGTAAATTAACAAATGGTTTAGGCGCTGGTGGTGATCCTACAAAAGGTGAAAAAGCTGCTGAAGAAAGCAAAGATGAAATAATGAAATCCCTTGACGGGGCTGATATGGTATTTATTACCGCAGGTATGGGCGGAGGTACCGGTACAGGTGCTGCTCCTGTAGTTGCTCAAATTGCTAAAGAGCTTGGCGCTTTAACAGTCGGTGTTGTTACAAAACCTTTCAGTTTTGAAGGACGCCGCAGAATGAATCAGGCAAATGCGGGTCTTGAAAAACTTAGAGAAAACGTAGATAGCCTTATTGTTGTTCCTAACGACAAATTAATCGAAGTTGTTGAAAGAAGAACTACAATCAGAGAAGCTTTCTATGTTGTAGACGAAATTCTTCTTCGCGGTGTTCAAGGTATTTGCGATATAATTACAACTCCCGGCTTAATTAACGTTGACTTTGCGGATGTTAAATCAGTTATGTCAATGTCAGGTTCTGCTCTTATGGGTATCGGTAGAGGAAGCGGAGAAGGCAGAGCTCTTGAAGCAGCTAGAATCGCCGTTAATTCACCTCTTCTCGAAACTTCCATACACGGCGCAAGCGGCGTAATCTTCAACGTAACAGGTGGTCCTGATATGACAATCCATGAAGTTTACGAAGCGGCTGAAGTTATTCACGAATCAGTTCTTGATGATGCTATCGTAATATTCGGCGCGGTGGTTGATGACAGAATTCAGGGAGAAGTTCAAATTACAGTTATTGCAACAGGATTTGATCTTAAACCTCAAGGAGCTGAAAAATCAATTTCTGATCCTCTTTCTTTATTCTCAACATCAACGGCAAGTGCTTCTCCATTAAAGAAAAAGACTACTCAGGAAACAGCTAGCACAATGCTTGATCTTGATATTCCGGAATTTTTAAGAGATAAAAAACCTTTTAAAATCTAAGATTTAATAAAATTTAAAAAAGATAGCTGTTAAAAAACAGCTATCTTTTTTTATGGAAATAATACTTTTGTTACATACTTAGCATTGAAAAAAAGTAGATTTGTCATTATACTTTGACTATGAAAAAAATTACCTCTACACCATATATTCCATTAAAGACACTGGAGCAAAACTTGAAAGCAGCTGCCAAAAAGGGAGCTGGTGATGTTATTCAAATCAATATGGACGGAGCTAAGGGTATAGAATTATCTCCGGGAAAAGTAAAAAATATTTTTACTCATGATCTTTGCGGGTGCAGTTCAGCATTTATTTTAGCCAGATGTAAAAATGGAAATCCTTTTGCCATAATGACACATTTTCCTCCTGATTATGCAATGGTGCATAGGCAGGAAATATCAAGAATTTTAAGACAAAACGAACGTTTTATTGATATTTCAAAAGATATAAAATTTGTTTTTCTTTCCCCCGAACCTTATGTTAAAACTTCAGCTAATCATAAAATTTCAGATGTTAAATTGTTTAATGAAATAAATACGAATCTGTTCGAATTTTTCAAAGGTAAAGTAGAGTCTAAACCTTTATCTTATAATTCTAAAGGTGACAGCAGGGTTTTTATAATAGATATTCCTTCTCAAAAAGGAGAAAAGATTACCTATAAAGCAGTGGGTAACAATAGGGGCACAATAGGAATTATGTAATATAAACAAAAAAAGAGAGGAAGTATGAAATACTTCCTCTCTTTTTTTAAACACTTATTAATTTGAACCTTAGTATTCGATGCCCTGTCTTGCCATAACACCCTGATCGAAATAATGTTTAATCGGCTTCATTTCGGTAACGAGATGTGCCATAGCAACAAGCTCAGGATGCGCACGACGTCCTGTCATTACTATTTCCATATTTTTAGGTCTGTTTAAAAGAGTTTCTTTAATTTCTGCAATTTTTATCATGCCTAGATCAGCGCAAATATTAATTTCGTCCATAATAACCAGTTGGTATTCGCCGCTCATGATGGCTTCTTTTGCGAAATTCCAACCGCTTCTGGCTTCTTTGTAGTCTTCAATATTAACGTTATGGGAATAAACAACTCTGTCGAGCCCAAACTGTTTGAATTCAAGATTAGGCATCAATTTTGATGAAGCAATTTCTCCGTAATAATTTTCCTGATCACCTTTTGCGAATTGAATAATTAAAACTTTCCAGCCATGTCCGATAGCTCTTAATGCTAATCCGAGAGAGGCTGTTGTTTTGCCTTTACCGTCTCCGGTATAAATTTGAATATAACCATGCTCCAGCAATTTAGGTTCCTCCGCAAAAATCCTTCAATTAGTTCCAGACGATCTGTTTGTTTTCTCTACCTCTAACTCACTCTGAGTTCCAATCTTCTTCCAAATTCTCCAATTTACCAGCTACTTTTATTTTATAGGTAACGACCCCTGAATCTCCTCCTTTTTTTATACGATTAAATTTTATGCATAACAGAGTTATCTTTATCTTTAATCCAGAAGTGCTAAAATTGAACTATAACAATGATTTTTAATTGATTTTGCGCTTCGTAGACATCAACTATAAAGAATTTATTCTGATTAGGCAAGTTTGATAATTTATATTTACAATTGATTTTATTTATTATGATTAAAAGTTAATTTACCCTATAAACTCTTCTTATACACTTTTCAGCTTTTGAACTTTTAGAATATGTTTTGAATCGGGTATTGATAACTGCCACATAAAACGCAAGAAATGATTTGAATGATAGTGGACTTTTAAGGGGTGGCAACTGCCATTTGCTTTACTATAACTATCTTAGTTCAAAGGTTTTTTTGTGTATCGCTTTTAAAAAAGTATGTTTACAATTGTTTTTTTAGGCAAGGTGAACAAATAGATGTTAAGCATATTTGTAGGTTTAAAATAAAATTAACTTAAACAAAATTTAACAATCAGCCTTTATCTATTGCAATGCAGACGTAGAGCCATTATGGGGTTTCTTTGCGAAATAATTTTTAGTATGCAAATCTTTATACTATTTCGGAAATTCATGAATAGTAATACTGAAAATCCAAAATCTTAAAGTTTTGTTTCGTAAGGATATAACTGAGCATGTCAGATTTTTTATAAAATAACTATAGCCCGCTAATTATCCCAAGTCCGCATGTCATGCTGAACTTGATTCAGCATCTATCAATGAGAGTATTAAAACTTTAAGTTGCTTGTTGGATAGACCCTGAAACTAGTTCAGGGTGACACTTTGATTTCATGCTAAAATTTTAAAACACAATGAATTAAAAAAGGAATATGTCATGAATGAATGCTGTTTAAAAATTGCTGTCCCGAATAAAGGTCGGTTGTCTGAAGATGTAATGGATTTGCTGCAAAGAGCAGGTTTAACAATCTCAAAAAATGAGAGGACTCTTTATGCAACGACTCATGATGGAAATTATACTGTTATTTTTGTCAGGGCACAGGATATTCCCAGTTTTGTAAGCGACGGTGTAACAGATTTAGGTGTTACCGGACAGGATATAATTGCAGAGACTGATATGCCTGTTGAAGATATTATGGAATTAAACTTCGGTCATTGCAGAATGGTTATTGCGACAAAAGAGGAATCTTCCGCAAACAGAGCAGAAGACCTTTCTGACGGTATTAAAATTGCAACTTCCTTCCCTAATATTACAAGAAAATATTTTAAAAAACTCGGCAAAAAAGTTCATATAACCGAAGTAACAGGCGCAACAGAAGTTACTCCACAGCTCGGACTTGCTGATGTTATTGTGGATATTACTTCCAGCGGTTCTACTTTAAGAAATAACAAATTAAAGATTATCGGGGAAATTTTACAATCTAAAGCTGTAATAATAGGACGTCCCGGAATAAAAAAAGAGCAGCAATCTAAAATAAACGCTTTTATAAGAGCAGTAAAGTCTGCTTTAGATGCGGAAGAGAAAAAATATTTAATGGCAAACCTTCCCAAAGATTCTCTGGAAAAAATAAAAGAATTTATGCCGGGATTCACTTCGCCAACGGTGACCATGCTTTTAGACAACGATAAAGATGTAGCTATACATGCCGTTATCGAAAAGAAAAAAGTTTATGAAAATATAGAACAATTAAAGCAGCTTGGAGCTACAGGCATACTTATAATGACTGTGGATCAGATGGTGCCTTAAGAAACTACTCGTGTTCTCTTAAAAGATAGCTTGCCATTCCTGCAAGTCCAATTCCTATTCCCAATAAAGTAAGCAAAATTGCTCTAGGGTGATTGTCAATTTGTTTTTTGACTTTTTCGAGGCCGGGATGTTTTGCCATGTTATATCCGGCTTTATAGCCTAAATTTGCGGCAATCTTCATTCCATATCCGGCTTTTCCCATAATATTTCCTACGGTTTTAAGATTATTATGTTTCATCATAATTTTTTCACTTGTTTTCATAATATATACCTCCTTAATAAACTGAATTCTCAAGCTTTTCTTGATTTGCATATTTCATATTAAAATCAATTACTGATTTATAAATTCCCCACAGGGATAGAATGAAAGATAAAAGTCTACGCAATTTTTTTTCTTCAGTTGTTTTGTAAAAGCAAGATTTGTTGGCAAAATACAGGAAAGAAAAAATTGTCAGTTCAATTTAATTTTAATAGCTTAAAATATAATAATATCAGCCATTTTGAAAACCAAAATGGCGAAAATATTGGTTTTCAGGGGTTAAACAGATGCCTTTCAAGGGATTTTGTTAATGGAGGAAGAAGTAAAATAACCGGATTTGTTCAAATGGCTGATGATGCAGTAATGGAAGCTATAAAAAATCACCCCAAATCAAGAAGATTTGTCGGAAATCTTCCGCCTGACTGGATTGACCAAATTCCAAAAGGAAAAAGAAAAGAAACGGTTCAACAAATTCAGGATTTATTCTCAGGTTTGGCAGAAAAGCTTTATTCTCCACAGGGGACAAGAGTTAATAAAGATGAAACTTTTGTAGTTGATTTTTTAAGTCAATTAAAGCAATCTCTCGGGCTGGATACCGAAATTAAATATATTCATGCCGGAGATATTGGAAAAGCATATAAGTTAAAAGTCGGCGACAAAAAGTATGTATTTAAGGCATTCCACAGTGATATGAATCCTGATTATGCCAAAAGTAATGGAGAAATATTTGAACCTGCAAGAGCTCCATATGCTAATAAAAAAGGCTGTAAATCTTTTGTGGATTTCTATTTTGGAAGAATAGGCACACATGACAATCATGATGGCTTTATGCTAACAAAATTTGAGACTTCTAATCAAAAATTTACTCCGGGTGAAGAAATCAAGCGGTTATTGAGAATGCTAAAATCACGTGTTGTTACTGCTGATATTAGTATAAAAAGTACTCCGCAAATTCCGGATGATTTAAATATAATTGGATTAAAAGCTATAGATCTCGGGGATTTAACTTTACTTTCGCAAAATTTACATAAGGCATTAAAAAAAACCGCCAAAGATATTGAAAAATATTATTTTAATACTAAGAAAAATTTAACTAATAAAGAAGTCATACTAAATCAAATTAATGATATAAGACAAATATTTGGTTGTTTTTGTATAAATCGTTACGTTGAAGAAAACCTGCAAAACACTTTACGAAGGCTAACCGAGTTATTAAAAACTAATAAATCAAAATTCGATAAGCCCTAGAGGTTGCTCTTTTTAATTTTTAACTTCGATATTCAAGTTGTTCTGTGCAGGATTAGTAACAAATTGATTAATTTCATTTACCATTAATTGGTCTTTAAAAGTCATACGATCATTATCAGAGATAATATTTAGAAAAACATTTCCTTTGGTCGTTTTAATATTGGTATAATAATACCAATATCTGCTTGATGTATGCTGTTGCTTTATTTCAGCTCCAAGTAATTCGTCAGGACGAAATATGGTTACTTTTTTTCCAAAGACTGCTGCTCTACTAATTATTTCACATTTGTTAATAGTTCTATCGCAGCTTAGAGAAGACGTTTTATGACTATTTAGCGCACAGAAAATCATAAATGCAATAATCATAGAAAAAATTGCCCATGCTAAGTTTTTCATGAAATGATCCTTTAAATATTGATTTTAGGTCGCATTGTAGGGAAGGCGATGACATCTCTTATGCTTGCAGCATTTGTAAGTATCATAATCAGTCTGTCAATGCCAACTCCAAGTCCGCCGGAAGGAGGCATTCCGTACTCTAAAGCTGTTACATAATCATAATCAACTTCAGCAGGAGTTTCATGATCGGTTTCTCTTTTGTTTGAAACCTGTTGTTCAAATCTTCTTCTCTGGTCAATCGGATCAGTTAATTCAGAGAAGGCATTAGCAATTTCCCATCCGTTAATACGGGTTTCAAATCTTTCAACAAGTTTGTTGTCGTCTCTGTGTGGTTTTGCCAGAGGTGAAATATCCCTCGGATAGTCAATAATATGCACAGGTTGAATAAGATGAGGTTCAACATTTATTTCAAATACTTTATCAAGGATTACTCCCCATGTGTCGCCTTCTTCAACTTCAGCTCCGAGCTTTTTACCCTCTTCTGCTGCTTCGGGAACTGAAAGTAACTGTCCAAAGTCTACTCCTGTGAATTTTTTCACTGCGCCAATCATTGTCATTCTGTCCCATGGCGGAGTTAAGTTAATCTCTCTGTCTTGATAGGTTACAATCATTGTTCCGAGAACTTTTTGTGCTACCGAACTTATTAAGTTTTCTGTTAATGCCATCATTTCATTATAATCAACGTAAGCCTGATACAGTTCCAGCATTGTGAATTCAGGATTATGTTTTGGAGAAATACCTTCATTTCTGAAATTTCTGTTAATTTCAAATACTTTTTCGGATACCCCTCCGACCATAAGTCTTTTAAGGTATAATTCCGGTGCTATTCTTAGGAACATATCCATATCAAGGGTATTATGATAAGTTTTAAACGGTCTTGCGGTAGCCCCGCCTGCAATAGTCTGAAGCATAGGGGTTTCAACTTCAAGAAAACCGCGTTGGGATAAATAATCTCTGATTTCTTTTATGATAAGACTTCTTTTTAAGAAAGTATCACGCACTTCTTCGTTCATAATCATATCCAAATAACGTTGTCTGTAACGTGTTTCCACATCAGTAAGACCGTGCCATTTTTCAGGAAGCGGTAAAAGCGATTTTGAAAGAATTTTTAAATCCTTGACTTTTATACTTAATTCACCCCTGGGAGTTCTTCTTACGTTGCCATGAACGCCAATTATATCTCCAACATCAAGGAGTTTAAGGAGTTTGATTTTTTCTTCATCAACATTTTCTTTATGGGTAAAAATTTGAATTTTGCCTGAACTGTCAACAAGATCGATGAACATTCCGCTGTTACGCATTGCCATTATTCTTCCGGCAAGGCTAAAAACTTCAGAATCTTCTCCTTCGTTAGGAAGATCTTTGTATTTTTCGTGTAGCTGCGCAGCGGAAGCTGTTCTGTCAAATGTATACGGGTAAGGATTTATGCCTTTATCAACAAGATCATTTAATTTTTGAATACGAGTGTTTCTTAGT
>Ga0209212_1002050_pt1 | contig 30130 bp, 24 predicted proteins | sample RifGroC2_FD_183996 | JGI IMG/M metagenome (GOLD analysis project Ga0209212, IMG submission 183996) | Groundwater microbial communities from Rifle, Colorado, USA - Groundwater C2 (SPAdes) (version 2) | ecosystem: Environmental > Aquatic > Deep subsurface > Groundwater | place: Rifle, Colorado... | reverse complement strand
GGCGAGAATGGCGTCAAAACAGAGCATCGCCTCGTCGAGACGACCGAGATCGATGAGAACATTGCCCCGGTTGTTGAGGGTGTAGATCGACTCGGGGTCACAGAGCAGACTTTGATCGAGGGCGGCCAGGGCGCCGGGGAGATCGCCGAGACGCTCCAGGGCCACACCGCGGTAGAAAAAGGCCTCGGCATTCTCCGCATCGAGGGCGAGAGCGGCATCGATGGCAGCCAGAGCTTCTCCGTAACGTTCCAATTCGACGAGAAGGCTCGCCTTCTCGATGTACGCCTCGAAGAAGCGGGGATCGCTGGCGAGGGCGGCGTCGAAGTTGGACAGGGCGGCATCGACCTGCCCGAGACGAGCCAGGGAGAGGCCGCGGTTGTAGGGGTAGGTCGGCACCTTGTTGTCGCGGGCAATGGCGCGGCTGTAGCTCTCCACCGCTTCGTTGTCGCGGCCAAGTCCGGAAAGGGCATAGCCGCGGCCGTTGAGGGCGGCGGCGTCCTGCGGGTTGGACGCCAGGACTTCGTCGAAGCTCTTCAGCGCCTCGGCGAAACGACCGAGGCGGTTGAGGGCATAACCCATGTTGTAATGGGCATCGGGGGTGTCGGGGAGGCGGCGCAGAGCCTGGTCGTACATCGCCAGCGATTCCTCGGTGCGACCGAGCTCATCGAGGGTATTGCCGAGATTGATGTAGGCCTCGGGAAAGTCGGGCTGCAGTTCAAGGGAACGGCGGAAACGCGCCTCGGCCTCTTCGAGCCCCCCCATGCGCTGGAGGAGGACACCGAAGTTGTGGTGCAACGCACCGTTCTTCGGGTCGAGGAGGAGAGCCCGGCGATAGAGGACCAGGGCCTTGGCCTCGTCGCCCAGATTGGAGGCGGCGACAGCACAGATGTTGAGCGCCTCGACATCGAGAGGATAGTGCTCGAGATAGTCTTCAACCAGATCAAGGGCAGTGCTGCTATCGCCTCGATCGAGGGCCAGCTGGGCGAGCTCGAGGGTACTCTGATCGTCGTCGCCGTCATCTTCGTAATCGTCAAAATCGTCGTTCATTCTCACTCCGGGCGCCGCGCCGTCGCCTTTGCGTTGGGGGAGCCACCTGCGTAATCATTTCCGGGGTTGCACTATAGCAGAACCAGCGACGAAATGCACCCGTCTCGCACCGAGAGCCGCGTTGCTGCCATTGCCGGATGAAAACCCCTGTAATCGCTGCGAATGCCTGTCGGCGCGCCGCCGGAAATTTGCCCCACGGCAACGATCTCGGGCTCGTCCCGCGCTTTGCCGAACAGGGGGTACGCGGTCACGCCGAAGCGGTGCAGCTCCTTTTCGACCCGGCGCGCATCGGCTACGCCCAATTCCTGGAGAAGCCCTAGGGGCAGGCTTTCCGGAAAATTAATGTCTCCCCCCCCTTTTCAGAGCTTTTCCCTTGACGTCTCGTGGTTGGCGAGGAACAATTCATCCGCTGCGTTTTTTTGATTCATGAATTTTAATACCACGGGAGATGTCCTGCATGGTGCAAATGAGTATCGTCACCCGGGCGGCGGGGCTGATCACCCTCCTCCTCCTTCTCTCCATCGCCATTCTCGGTTCCATGGTCTATGTCACCCGCGACCAGATCAATACCGAGATCCGCGAGAAGATCCGCCAGGAAACCATCCGCTCGGCCGAGGAACAGGAAGTGGCGGATCTCAAGTTGCTGCGACAGGAGATCGACGTTCTCGGCGGCATCATCGCCCAGGCGGCGAGTCAGTACCTCTACGACCTCAACCAGGAGGGGATGGAGCCCCTGCTGCAATCGTTTCTCAAGCGTCCCGACCTGCTGGCCATCACCATCAACGAATCGGGAAACAACCCCTTCGCCGCCATCTGGCGCGCCGAGGAGGAGACCCGCTTCGGCAGCTCTCTTCCCAAGGATGTCGCCTTCCTGGATGTACAGCAGCAGACCCTGGAAATCCGGCACAAGGGGGAACTCCTCGGCACGGCCATCATCCATTACACCGACAGCCAGCTTCGCGCCCGCGGCGCCGCCAACCGCGAGCGGCGCCTGCAAGAAGTCGGCAACTACGAAGCCGCCATCGGCGCCATCATCCTGACCTCGACCCTGCGTCAGGGCGGGGTCTTTGCCCTGGCCATGGCGGCCCTCGTCGCCGCCGTCGTCTACCTGCTGGTGCGTCGGGTCAAGCGCCCCCTCTCCCAGGTCGTCGCCAATCTCAAGGATATCGCCGAAGGCGAAGGCGACCTGACCCGCACGCTTGAGGTCAGCAACCACGACGAAGTCGGCGAAGTCGCCGAAACCTTCAACCGCTTCGTCGCCCGCTTGCGCGACATGGTCCAGCGGACCCGCACCGCCGCCACCGATCTCGTCGCCGCCACCGAACGCATCCGCTCCTCCTCCCGCGCCGTCAGCGACGGGGCGCGGCAGCAGCGAGGCTGCCTGGAAGATTCCTTTATCGCCCTGCAGGGGATCAATGGCTCGGTCTCGGGGATCGCCGAGAGCACCGGCTCCCTGGTCGAGGCGGCGGAGGAGAGCTCGTCGGCCACTTTGGAGCTCGGTTCGACCATCGAAGAGATCGCCAGCCAGATGGAACGGCTCTTTACCACCATCGACGAGGTCGCCAGCTCCATCGGCGAAATGTCGGCGGCGAGCCGGGAGATCCTCGAAAACGTCGAGGTCCTCTCCAGCAGCACCGAGGTCACCGCCAGCTCCATCACCGAACTCGACGCCTCCATCAAGGAAATCGAGGAGAACGCCGAAAAGACCAACCGCTTTTCCGAAGAGGCGGCGCAAGACGCCCAGGTCGGCAAGGAAGTGGTGGATGAAACGATCCGCGGCATCGGCGCCGTCCGCGAGATGGTCGATCGCGCCGGGACGGCGATTCAGGAACTCGGCCGGCAGTCGACCGCCATCGGCAAGATCCTCACCGTCATCGACGAGGTCGCCGACCAGACCAGCCTCCTTGCCCTCAATGCCGCCATCATCGCCGCCCAGGCCGGCGAACACGGCCGCGGCTTTGCCGTCGTCGCCGGCGAAATTCGCCAGCTCGCCGAACGCACCGCCGTCTCGACCCGGGAGATTGCCGCCATCATCGGTCACCTGCAATCGGGGACCGAGGAAGCGGTGCGCGCCATGGCGGCAGGGAGCGACCGGGTTCATCAGGAAGCCGAGCGGAGCAAGGGCGCGGGGATGGCTCTGGAGAAGATCCGCAACAGTACCTTAAAGGCGCGGGAGCAGGTCGGCGGCATCGTCCGGGCAACCCAGGAGCAGTCGCGAGGGAGCCGGCAGATCACCAACTCCATCAACCAGGTTGCCTCGATGCTCGATCATATTTCCACCGCGATCAAGCAACAGGCCGAAGGAAACCGGCAGCTGAGCTACTCGGCCGAGGCGATGAAGGAGATCGCGGCGCAGGGCAAACTCTCCACCGGCGAGCAGGCCAAGGGGAGCCGGCAGATCAACCAGAGCATGGAGCGCATCCGCTCGATGATCGAGCGCATCGACGCCGCGACGCGGGAACAGACTGAGCGCAGCCGCCAGGTCGTCGAGGCGGTTTCGAACATCCGACGCATCGCCGAGGCAACGGCCGTCCGCACCGCCGAACTCGACCAGGTCGTCGACATTCTCGCCACCCAGAGCGGTATTCTCGAAAGCGAGGTCGGCGCCTTCAAGGTCTGACCATCATTTGGACGAATCAAAGCAAAAAGGCCGGGGCACTCGTTGCCCCGGCCTTTTTTTGATATCTCGCCCTCTTTATTTCCAGTCGTGCAGACCATATCCTGCAAGAATTTTTTTCAACGTACCGTCACGCCGCAACTCCTCGATCCCCTTGTCGAAAAGGGCGGCATACTCTTTGGCCTTGGGATCCTTGGGGGAGAAGGCGACATAGACCGGATCGGGCTCACCGCTGGCGGCGCAACTCAATTCGCCGGCGAGGCCAAGATCCTGCACCGTCCCCTGCAGCACCGCGCTATCGTCGATGACGAGGTCGACCCGTCCCTTGGCCAGTTTGCGCAGGCTCAGCTCCAGGGCATTCTCGCCGGAGGAGATTTGAATCTTCTTGTCGTTCTTTTTGTTCGCCTCGATATAACCATCGATCTCTTCGTCGTCATAAGAGTAGTCGCGAATGACCCCGAGTACCTTGCCGTCGAAGGATTTGACCCCGCGGTAGCTCCACTTCTCCCCCTGGCGCAGGCAGAAGCCGTTGGCGCTCATGCCGAAGGCATTCTTCGGATAGACCAGATCCTCGGCGTCACTGACCACGGCGCCGACGATGGCGGTGATTTTACCGATGCGCGCCTCCTCGATGCTGCGGGCCCAGTTCATCTGTTGGTAATCGACGGTATGCCCGGCCTTGGCGAAGATCAACTTCAGCACCTCGATCATGTAACCCGGCTTGGCCGCATCCGGCGCGCAATTGTAGGGGCACCACTCATCGGCACGGACGGTGACGACCCCAGCCTGCGTCACCCCCGGAGCCAGCCACAGACCAACAACCAGCAGCAACACGATGAAACCCTGCACTCTCCTCAGCATGAAAGACCTCCCTGTCATGGAATGACGCACCGAAGTGCGTGGATAAATCCGTGAGGATAATATCACGATACCATTGGACTTGCTGGCAATAAACTACCCCCACCCCAGCTCCCGCATGGTCGTGGCCAGCAAGCCGAGATCGACCCGGCGCTCATGCACGGGGCGTGGGTCGGCAGCGTAGGCGGCGAGCTGCTCCTCAAAGACCGGTTTCTCCTTCTGGTAAAAGATTCCCAAGCGCAGGGGCTCCTCCTCGCAGGCACGGGCAAAAGCCTGTTGCCGGTCCCCGGGATCGTGGTCGCTTGGCAGGGGGGCGGTATGCGCGGCGAACCACTGATAGGTGTTGAGCTTGTTGAAGGTCACGCACGGTTGCAGCAGATCGACCAGGGCGTAGCCGCGATGCTGGATCGCCGCCTGGAGGATGGCGCGGGTTTCCTCGACGTTGCCGACGTAGGCGCGGGCGACAAAGGCGGCGTCGAGGGCGATGGCGACGGCGAGGGGGTTGAAGGGTTCGAGGATGACGCCATCGACCTGCAAGGGGGTGACGAAGCCGCGCGGGCTGGTCGGCGAAGCCTGCCCCTTGGTCAGGCCGTAGACCATGTTGTTGTGGACGATATTGGTCAGGTCGGGGTTGCGGCGGATGCAATGGAGGAAGTGGTTTCCCCCTTCGCCGTACATGTCGCCGTCGCCGCTCTCGGCGATGACGGTGAGGTTGCGGTTGCTCGCCTTGATCGCCGTCGCCACCGGCAGGGCGCGGCCGTGCAGGCCGTTGAAGTAATGGACGCGCAAGTATTGGGGGAGTTTGGCGGCCTGGCCGATCCCCGAGACCAGGACGGTCCGCTGCTGGTCGAGGTCGAGGGCGGCGAGGGTATCGCGGACCTGGTTGAGGATGCCGTAATTGCCGCAGCCGGGACACCAGGCAACATCGCAGCCCGGGCGGGCGAAGCGATTTTCGCTCATGACCAGTCCTCCTCCTGCAGATGGGCCACCACCTCTTCGACACTGAAGGGGAGGCCGTTGTACTTGAGCCACTGGCGGTCGGCGCCGCGGCCGGTTTCGGCGCGCAGCAGACGAGCAAACTGGCCGGTGGCGTTGTTTTCGATGACGATGACGATCTGCGCCTGCAGCAGGGCATCGACCACCTCGGCCGGCAGCGGATAGACCTGCGGGCAGTAGAGAAAGGCGGTGTGCGGCGCATCGACCCGCGCCAGGGCTTCACGGACGCAGCCATAGGTCGAACCGAAGCCGACGATGAGGCTGGTGAAATCGGCCGGGCCATAGAGCCGCGGCGGCAGCGCCAGATCGAAGCGCAGCAGCTCCCCCTTGGCCAGACGTTTGTCGACCATGGCGGTGCGCACGGCGAAGTCCTCGGTGATGCACCCCTGCGCATCGTGCTCGTCGCTGTCGACGCAGACCAGCCCGGCGCCCAGCCCCGGAATGCCGCGGGGCGAGACGCCGTTGACGCTCGGCGCGTAACGCTGGTAGTCCGCCGCCGTGACGACGATCTGCGTCTCCGGCGGTCGATCGGCCAGGGGAAGATCCGGTATGTCGTAAACACTGTCGAGGAGAAACTGGTCGGTGAGGAGAATTACCGGCGACTGACTGGCATCGGCCATGGCGAAGGCGTGGGCGGCACAGAGAAAGGCGTCTTCGAGGGTGCCGGGGGCGAGGATGGCGCGGGGAAATTCGCCGTGACCGCCATAGCGGGCGAGCTCCAGATCCCCCTGCTCGCTACGGGTCGGCAGCCCCGTCGCCGGGCCGGGACGCTGGGCCAGATGGATGACCAGGGGGGACTCGATGGCGCCGCAGAGACTGAGGCCCTCGGTCATCAGGTCGAAGCCTCCCCCCGAGGTGCTGACCAGCGCCCGGCCGCCGGCATACCAGCTCCCCAACGCCATGTTGATGGCGGCGATCTCGTCTTCGGCCTGCTCCACCACCACCCCGTGCGTCCGCGCCTGCCTGGCCAGATGGATGAGGACCCCGGTCGAGGGGGACATGGGATAGGAAGCGATGAAATTGCAGCCGCCGGCCAGCGCCCCGAGGGCCACGGCGGCGGAACCGTCGAGGAGGAGCGGCCGCTCGGCCGCGGCACGTGGCTGACTCGGCAGCAACAGGGCACAGCAGCCGGCGTGAGGCGCTGCCGCCTCCCAACCATGCCGCGTCGCCGCCAGATTCGCCGCGCTCTGCGCATTGGCAGAGTCGCCGAAATAGCTCGCCACCGTCGCATTGAGGAGTTCCCGGTCAAGGCCAAGGAGTCGCGCCAGAAAACCGCAGGCTATGGCATTGGCGAAAAGCACGCCGCCGGCGGCCTTGCTCAACTCTTGCAGCGGCAGCGGGATCATCCCGGCGACCTCGCCCAAACTCCGCGGGTCGCCAACTACCACTGTCTCCGTCCCGAAGCGTCCCTGCAAACGTGGCAACGCGGCCGGATCGAGGATCAGGCAGAGATCGACCTTCTCACACCAGGCGTTGACCGGATGCGGTGCCGCGCGCAGGGTCACCGAGTTACTCCCCCCCCGAATGCGCGACATGAACTCGCTAGCGGCGAAGACGTGCCAGCCGGCCTGACTGAGGAGCCTCAGCATGAGGGTTTGCAGGGTCTGCAACCCCTGCCCGGCTTCGCCACCGAACAATAGAGCAACTTCGCTTCGCGGCGGTGTGGCCATGGCCGTCCTCCCCTATCATCGGCGCCCGCTGGCGCGTTCTTTTTCGGTTTGCGCTTCAGTATAACCGGATTAACGCCGGCGTCACCTGGGCCCGACGATCGCCGGTGCTTTTATTTAATGAGCCATTGCTTGACCCTCGGTCTTTGTTGGTTAGACTTCCAAAATCCTACCCCATCGCAGCGTCCTTGGAGGACCACATGAAAATTTTCGAGTTTGCCCTCAAGATGGAAGAAAACGGAAAGGCCTATTACGAGAAGCTGGCGAAGACTGCGCAAACCAAGGGTTTGCAGGCGATTTTCACCGAGTTGGCCATGGATGAGCAGAAACATTACGATATTTTCAAGGCTATGCTCGCCGGCCAGGAGGTGTATATGGCCGACTCCATGGTTCTGGAAAAATCACGAAATATTTTTTCTACGCTGCTTGCGGATAAAACCGCGATGGTCGTCTCCACGAGCGATCTCGAGGCTTATCGATACGCCATGAAGCTCGAGGTGGACAGTTTCCGCCTCTATGAAGAAGCCGCCGCCAAGGAATCGAATACCGACGTCAAAGTCTTGCTGTTGCGCATCGCCGGCGAAGAACACAAACACTTCAATATCCTCGAAAATATCTACGCCTTCGTGAATGCACCGAACCAGTATCTGGCCTGGGGGGAATTCAGCAATCTGGAGGAATTCAGAAACTTCGGGCGGGATGTCGGGCGTTAGATGGCATCAAGCCCTTTCCGGCGGCGCATTTTCAATTCTCGCCTCCGCTGCTGTGGTCGTGGAGATCCAGTACCGGCGACCTCCCCCTCCTTGCAGCAACAATTTGGCGATTGTGCTAAATTTGTTCTGTGAGAAGAATTTGGAGAAAGGAGTCGGCTATGGAAAGGGAACGTTTTATTTATCTGTGTCAGGAAAGCGATGGCGGACGCGATGCCTTTGCGGCCCACCCCTCCACCCACGAGGAGGGCTTCGTCACCAGTTGCAGCATGGAGTCGGGCACTCTGCAGGTGCGGACCCCGGACAATCAGATGCGCAGCTGGGACTTTCAAGAATGTGAAGAGTTGCCGCTGATCGCCGGCATCACCCTGCACTAGCCCGTCTCACGCCCCCACAGGAGTCATCGCGTGGGGGCGTCGTGCTTGGCCACGCAGGAAGGCGCGCTGGAGTTCGGCGTTAATCCGCCAAGGATGGGAAAGTCAAGCAGGAGGTGTTGCTGCGTGGTTGCGCAGCGCCCCCGGTGCATAGGAGGGTGTCATGATCCAGAACCTGACGCAGAAAATTCTCGCCGCCCACTTGGTCGAAGGCAAGCTGGAGCCGGGGACGGAGATCGGCATCCGCATCGACCACACCCTGCTGCAGGATGCCACCGGCACCATGGCGATGCTCGAATTCGAGGCCCTCGGCTTGCCCAAGGTCAAGGCCGGTCTTGCCGCTCAGTACGTCGATCACAACCTGCTGGAGACCGACAACAAGAACGCCGACGACCACAAGTACCTGCAGACCGCCTGCGCCCGCTACGGTCTGCACTTCTCCCGCCCCGGCAACGGCGTCTCCCATCAGGTCCACATGGAGCGCTTCGGCCGCCCCGGCTTCACCTTGCTCGGCGCCGATAGTCACAGCACTGGCGCCGCCGGGGTGTCGATGCTCGGCATCGGCGCCGGCGGCCTCGACGTCGCCTTGGCCATGGCCGGCTATCCCTACTACCTCCCCTGCCCCAAGGTCTTCGGGGTCAAGCTGGTTGGGCAGCTCCCCGACTGGGTCAGCGCCAAGGATGTGATTCTCGAGATGCTGCGGCGCTACGACGTCAAGGGGGGGTTGGGGAAGATCATCGAATACTACGGCCCCGGCGTCGCCACCCTCTCCGCCACCGACCGCGAGACCATCGGCAACATGGGGGCCGAACTCGGCGCCACCACCACCCTCTTCCCCTCGGATGAACGCACCCGCCGCTATCTCGAATCGCAGGGACGGGTTGACGTCTGGGTCGAACTCGCCGCCGACCCCGGTTGCAGCTACGACGAACACGCCGAGATCGACCTGACTAAAGTCGAGCCCCTCATCGCCTGCCCGACCTCCCCCGGCAACGTCAAGCGGGTGCAGGAGGTCGCCGGGATCAAGGTCGACCAGACCATCACCGGCTCCAGCGTCAACTCCTCCTTCCGCGATCTGCTGGTAGTGGCGCGCATCGTCAAGGGGCGCCATTCGCACCCCGACGTCTCCTTCCACATCAACCCCGGCAGCCGCCAGGTATTGGAGAACATCGCCGACGCCGGCGGGGTCATGGATCTCCTCCTCGCCGGGGCGCGCATTCACCAGAGCGGCTGCCTGGGCTGCATCGGCATGGGCCAGGCCCCCGGCACCGGCCAGGTTTCGCTGCGCACCTTCCCGCGCAACTTCCCCGGCCGCTCCGGCACCAAGGACGACCAGGTCTACCTCTGCTCGCCCGAGACCGCCGCCGCCGCCACCCTCAAAGGGGTCATCACCGATCCCCGCGAGCTGGGCAAGGAGATGGACTATCCGCGCATCGTCGATCCGGAGAAGTACCTGGTCGACGAGTCGTCCATCATCTTCCCGTCGCCGGAGCTGGCAACGACCGAGGTGGTGCGCGGGCCGAACATCAAACCCCTCCCCCACTTCGAGCCGCTCCCCGAGTCGTTGAGCCTCAAGGTGGCGATCAAGGTCGGCGACAACGTCTCCACCGACACCATCATGCCGGCCGGCAACAAGGTCTTGCCGCTACGCTCCAACATCGACGCCATCAGCGAGTTCGTCTTCTACCAGCTCAATCCCGACTTCCACCGCGAGTGCCGGGCCCTGGGCGATGCCATCGTCATCGGCGGCGACAACTACGGCCAGGGGTCGAGCCGCGAACATGCCGCCCTGGCGCCGCGCTACCTCGGGGTACGGATCAAGCTGGTCAAGAGCTTCGCCCGCATCCACAAGGCCAATCTCTGCAACTTCGGCATTCTGCCGCTGACCTTCAAGGATGGGCGCGATTACGACACGATCCAGCCGGGGGATGTGCTCGATTTCTCTGAACTGCGCCAGTTGCTGAAAGCCGGAGCGGTGGAAATCCCGCTGCGCATCGGTAAACGGGTCATCACCGCCCTCCTCGACGTCTCCGACCATCAGCGCCGCCACCTTCTCGCCGGCGGCACCCTCAATTTCATCCGCAACTCACTGGCCCGCTAAAAGCTTTTGTGCGGGCACCAACGAAAGGAGCGAACCACCATGGGGACTCATTACATTGTCGAGGGCTGCATCAATTGCGGGGCCTGCGCCCAGGTTTGTCCGGTGAACGCCATCAGCGAGAAGGGGGATTCGCACTTCATCGATCAGGAGGTCTGCATCGATTGCGGCGCTTGCGATTCGGTCTGCCCGGTCGATGTCATCAAGTGGACGACGACGGCGTGAGCACCTGTTCCGGCTGATCGGCCGGATCGAAGCGGAGGTGCTGGTGGTGCTGGTGGTGAGAGTGGGGCACCAGAAGGAAGTCTACGAAGGGTGAGGCCGCAGGGTGTGCCCCATCGGCAGGAAAAATACAAAAAGGCCCGCAGAACGCGGGCCTTTTTGTTGCATGTCTGTCTTTGACTGTCGGCGGCTACAGAGCAGCGGATCATAAATGTGTATTATGTCGCTCTATTTCGGCTATCAGTCGTTACACCTTCAGCTAATCGATAAAATTCACACTTCCGCAAGAGGGATTGTAAGCCCCACGTGAGCTGGCAGATCGAGAAGCACGCCTCCACCATACACGTACTCGCCGGTTACCTTTGATAAAGGCCAAGAAAAGGGGGATAGATTTATTTTCAATAGCCCGAGAATGTCGATTGTCTTCACACCGCAATCCGCAAATCGATCGCCTCGTAATCAACCCGCAACACCAGCCGGTTCCCCTCCTCGCTGCTTTCAATCAGACCGATCTGCGAGAGGTGCCTCACATCGTCGGCGACGTTCTTGATGTTGCGCTTGCTCAGGCGCGCCAGTTCATTGAGGGAGGTCGGGCGGGCGGTGCGGATCAGATGCAACAGAGCGAGGCGCTTCGGCGTCACCGCTTTACGAAAGGCTTCCAGGCTGGTGAAGTAGACGCCGTGCTCCTTGCGCACCTGTTCGCCGCGCGAGATCGCCTCGGCAGTAGCGATGAAATCGTCGAGCGCCTCTTGTTCACTGCGAATGCCGATCTTGAAGCTTTTACCCTTCATGACTGCCTCCCATTTATTGGCATCGTAGGCCAATAACCCCTCCCGTCAAGCCGATCCAAGGTTGATTATCCTGACGTTACCCCCGATTGTGCCCAACCTCTTCGACCTCCAACCCCGCCCCCAACCCCGGCCGGCAAAAAACCAACGTCGTCGTTCTCGCTGCTTAGGCAGGTTCAGCCGGCATCTCCACGTGCCGGTCAAAGGAGAATGAATCCCCGCACTTCGGGCAGGTGGCCCGCACAGGTTTCGCCGGCAAATTCCGGCGAGGGACGGATCGGCTGAAAGCACATGTGGGACAGGATACCTCGACACGATCGGAAGTCAGCTCCCTTGATCTCTTGACTGGAACTTTGGCGCCAGCGGCAGGCATCTCCTTGTATCTCATGCTCGGCATGTTTGCGACGAGCAGCGTCCAGGCGCCCATCCCGAACCCGTACCAGGTCAACGAACTCTCCAGCGAGAACAGCCCCGCAAGCCCGAAGATCAATAACGCGACAAAGGCAACGGAAGTAAGAAAGCCTTTCAAAGTCAACGCATGCCGGGGATGCGAGCCTTGCACATCGGGGAGCAGGGGACGCCCCAGGGCGTTCTCCGCAGCCGTCGCCGTCCTGCCCGAAAGACGACCGTCCTTCCAACTCATGAGGTCCAGCAGCAACGATTTCGATCGCTTCGCAATTGCTGTCATGGCGTGCCCGTCGAGTGAGTGGAAATGGAGGATCCGCTCCCGCCCCTCCTCGGTCCAGCGTACATAGGTCTCGGTAATATCGAACCAGCTCGGAAAGGAAAGGCCTTGCGTGATCGATGTGACCTGCTCGCGAGGGATGCGAAAACCGACTCTGTCGCCGGAGTAGACCAAGGCGTCACTGGTGATGTTCAGAAACCCGATATCCCAGACCGTGTGGTTCTCGTAGGCACGGGGATGCTCCTCCGGAGAAAGTCCGACGAAATAGCTCCGTGCGTCATCCATATTGAAGCCGGCTCGGGCCGTTTTTTCCCGCATGCCCCGCTTCATCTTCCCGTACCCCAAAAGGCTCGCGTAGTTAGCTACCGCGAGGTAGACCAGCGGCACGAGCACAAATCCTGCCCATAATGCTGCAGCGGAAAAACCGCCGGTGCTTACGAACCGGACCCAGACGACTGGCGTCATCGAAACGGTCAGCATAAGCAGCAGCATGATCGCCAGGGTTTTCTGCAGCTTGAACTCGGTTGAATAGACGAGGTCCGTGCTCGCTGCCTCATCGGGGACCGCATAACCATCTTCCTCGCCCCGCGTGGCCGGCATGTCGAGCAGGATCCGCAGCCGCTCCGCGGGAATCTGGTGCCGCTCGGCGATGGCCTTCGCCCGCCGGAGCGTGGCCGGGTGCGTCGAGAGCCGCTCATCCCAGCTGCCCCAGGTGATCGGCATCAGGTTCATCTTCGAGAGTTTTACCAGCGCCGTTATCATGGCTTCCGGTGCGCCGGTCACGAGGGTTGCAAATTCGTCGGCCGAACGTTCGAAGCGCCGCGAGAGGTAGTAGCGAGAAAGCAGGGCGAGCAGGAACGCCAGGGGGAAATGCAGGTACTCGTTGAGCCATTCCTGGACCACGAGCAAACGCTCGAAATCGTCCGCCCAGAGAAGGGACAGTAACGACGGAGCGATCATGAACGCTCCCCACAGAAGCACGTTGAACAGCGCAAAGAGCAGCAGCATCCCTACCCAAGACAAGAGCACCGTATGGCGCATCTTCACGTGCCCGATCTCATGGGCCATGACGCAGTCGGTCTCTTGCTGCGTCAGCCGTTCGAGCAGGTAGTCGGTGATCATGACCCTGCCGCCTTGCATGGCAAAGGCGTTGCCCATCTGGAGCCGCTTCGCCGGCAGCAGGTAGACCTGCTGGATCTTGACGCCAGCCCGGCGGGCCATCTCGAGGATTTTCTCCCTGAGTTCGCCGCTGTGCAGCGGCCGCGGCGTGGCCTGTGAGATCTTGCCGTGCATCCATGCCCCGACCAGTTTCGCGATTCCCGCGCCGGCGAACCAGAGCATGGCCGTGCCGGCATTCTGGACCAGGGAACCGATCCCGATGATGAGGAAGACCATCGGCAGGATGGCCGCAGCATGTTCCCAGAACCCCTTCACCAGCATTTCCCGTCTGTCCCAGGCGACGCCCCGCACGTGCAGCCAGAGCGGTCGGGCCAGGTATTGGCAAAGGAACGACACGATACCCGGCGGAAGGAACAGCACCAGCGCGTTGAGAATGGGCTGATTGCTGCCGGTGAGATAACCGATGAATGTCTCGACACTGAATACCGAGATGGCGATGATCCAGACCACCCAGACGCCCTCGGCAACCCAGCGGTGGACCCGCCAGTAACCGAACCACGCCGCGGCAGCGTCCTTGCCCGCAAGAATCAGGCTCCGCCGCCGGATAATCAGGATCAGCACGATCGGCGCGATGAGCAGGCACAAACTCGTCGCGCAAAGCGCAACCACATAGCTTTTGCGATAGCCGAACTCCAGTGGAAGTTTGTCTGTGTTCTGCTCTTCCGGCTCGAAAGTAAGGGAATGGGTCGTTTGTGCGCCATGGCTGAAGGCTCTGCCATCCCGGCCGACGCTGGAGAATCCAAGCTTAGGGAGGGTAATGGAAAGGTCGAACTTGAACTGACCGTGTGCTGCCAGCAGCTTCCTGATCGGTGCCGGATCGATCACCACACTGTTGACGAGACCGTCTTTTCGGACTGGCACTTTGCATTCGGAATTTATCTGGACGCCGTTTTTGTCGGGTTCGGCCCGGTCGTCGTCGAACGTACACTGAAGCGCTTCCTGCAGTGCCGTGACGAGTTCCTGTCGCGCCCCGGCCAGGTCAGAGCCGTCTTTGGCAGTCCTCACCGTAAGGTTCGATGTGGTATTTCCCTGTTCGTCCATGCTCACATGCCAGTAGACGGATGGCTGCGGCACGTACTCATCGTATTCATCTTCCTGGGCGGTAACGGTGAATGGCGCACAAATAATCGCTATTTGGCACAAAAATAAAAAAATATTTTTCACTAAATATCTATTCATTGTTTGACATAGATTTGATTCAACTGCGATCATGACACCTCCAGAATTATTCAATGACATGGTTTATATGTAACGATAGATTCAGAACTCCAGAGAAATCTTACCTGATTAACTGGCTGGATATTTATGCAAAAAAACCGCTGGCCGGCATGATGCTGTCATCAGCGGTTTTCATCTTACGTGCTTACGATCGCGCTTAGCAATGCTTTTTCTCGCCCACGGCAAACTACTTGATCACCCCGCAGGCAACGCGCGCCCCGCCACCACCGAGTGGCGCCGGATGATCGGCATGATTGTCGCCGCCGGCATGCACCATCAGCGCACGCCCCACCACATCGGCAGCTTTCAACCTGGGCGCCAGGACAGGTTGCGTGGCAGTGCCATTAGCGTCGACATAGAGGGGCGGGAGATCGCCCAAATGGCCATCGCCCCAAGGGGTGCCGTGGCGATTCGTCGCCTGCGGGTCGAAGTGTCCTCCCGCCGCCAGGGCCGGGACCATCTTGCCGTCCTTTTCCTTCGGCTCGCAGCTGGGATTCTGGTGCAGGTGAAAGCCATGCAGGCCCGGGGGGAGGCCCTGCAAGGCCGGCGTAAAGACCAGACCATACTTCGTTTCCGCGATGGTCACGGTTCCGACACCGGCACCCATACCTTTGTCATCGACCAGATTGAGGGGCACGACGGAGTCGGCAAATGCGCTGCCGACAGCAAGAAACAACAGAGCCATGACTGTTTTTTTCATCATCGTCTCCTTGTTGAGAGGGGGGTGGACATGGCCAGTATTGCGCCGAATCGGCGATTCGTCAACTAACGGGCCAGCCGATCAGATCCCCTCGCCCTCTCCTCCCCTCGCCCCCGCCTCCTCCTCCCGCAACAAGACCCCGCCCCGCTCGCCACGACCGTCTAGGGTTCCGTCACATCAATCACCACCTCCTCGACCGCCAGCCCCGCCCCCGGCGCGGTGTGGTAGAGAAAGAGCCGCAGCTGCCGCCCCGGCGTTTCGGGGAGATGGTGAAAGAGGGCGGCGAAGTGCTGCAGCTTGACCCCGCGCCCGCGCAGCGCCGCGCTCTCCTGTCGCACCCGCGCCTGCACGGTTGTCGCCTCGGCTTCAGTCAGCGCCGTATCGAATAGTTCCGGCGCCTGCCCCGGCACCAGGCGTTCGCGACGCGCCCAGTCGCGGGCAAGGAGGTCGAGGAGAATGGCTTGTTCCACCCCGGCATAGGCCTCGCGCACGGCGGCGGCGAGTCCGGCGAAGACATCGCGCTGGGCCAAAAGCTGGCGAAAGAGGCCGTGGCGGCGCCAGGATGATTCGAGTTGCGCCAGCGCCGCCGACAGCGACCCGCAGCGCGCGGCGAGAGCGGCGAGGAGGCCGTTGGCGCGGCCGGAATTCAGGGTGAGGTCGAGGAGGCGGCTGATGCCGCGCAACCGCTCGATCTCGGCGAAGTCGAGGTCGGGGGTGGCAAGAACGCTATAAGGGGGATGGGGATCGAAGCGCAGACCGAGACGGGCCGCGTCGTCACGCAGAGGGGAGCCGGGGAGGAGCTTGACCGGCTCCAGCTGCAGGTGGTCGGGATGCAGGGCGGCGACGCGATCGAGGGAAACGAGAAAGTCCGCATAGCCTTCACCGGGGAGGCCGAAGATGAGGTCGAGATGCACGGGGATGTTGCCGACGGCCCGCAAGGCGCGTACATTCGCCTCCAGCGTCGCCAGATCGGCGCGACGGCCGATGGCGGCGAGGGTGGCGGGGAGGGTCGACTGCACGCCGATCTCGAACTGGAAGGTGGCGGGCGGGACGCTGGCGAGGAGGGCGAGACTTTCGGCGTCGAGGAGATGGGCGCCGATCTCGAAGTGGAAGCGGCTGGTGCGGTTGTGCTGCAGAATGAACGACCAGATCTGCCGCGCCCGGGCGCCGTCGTAGTTGAAGGTGCGGTCGACGAACTTGATCAGCGGCACCTCGGCGGCCAGCAACAGCTTGAGGTCGGCCTCGATGCGCCCCGGGGAGAAGGAGCGCACTTTTTCGTCGCGGGCGCTCATGCAAAAGGCACAAGCATAGGGACAGCCGCGACTGGTTTCGTAGTAGACCAGCCCCCGGGACAGATCGACCAGACCGGCGGCAAAGGGGGACGGGAGGGCATCGAGATCGGCGAGAACCGGCCCGTCCACTCCGATCTGCACTTCATCACCACGCCGCCAGCTCAGCCGCGGTACGCCGCTCGGTTCGTCACCCTGCGCCCAGGCGGCAAGGAGAGCGCGTAGCGGCAGCTCCCCTTCGCCGTGGATGACGGCGCTGACGCCGGGATGACGGGCGAAGAGCTCGGCGCCGTCGGCGATGACCTCGGGCCCGCCGAAAACGACGCGGATCTGGGGGAGCGCCACGGCCAGGGCGTCGGCGAGCTCCAAGGTCGCGTTGCGGTTCCACAGATAGACGGAGAAGGCGACGACGTCCGGCTCTTCTTTGATCAGCGCGGCGAGAACCTGCTCCTTCGGCTCGTGGACGGTAAACTCGCGGATGAGGAGTTCACCGCAATCCGGGCCGCAATAAGCGACGAGAGAGGGCAAGGCCAGACTCGCGTGAATGTATTTGCTGTGCAGGGTGGTGAGAAGCGTGCGCATGATCGGGAGAATAAACGATCTTGGTTATCCACACAACCCAAGTTGCTACTCCACCAAGATCACAGGCATTTACCACGGAGGCACGGAGAAGATCAATAAATCAGAAGGTTTTCTCCGTGTCTCCGTGCCTCTAGTGAGCGAAGCGAACGGGTGGTGACAGGATCATCTGCAAGGGGAAATTGCCCGCGCGCCGCCGCTGTGCTATTCTCGCCGACGCAACCATCCCCTTTAAGCACCAAAAGAAAGTCGATCATGAGCCGAAGCAAAACCATCCTCACCGTCGTCGCCGACGAAAGAGGCGAAGTTTTCGAATATCCCGAACTGCGCATGGCCGGGATGAACGGTACCGTCGCCCGGGCACCGCGCGCGGACGAGCTGATCCCCCTGCCCGCCGGCAGCCGCCTCTTCACCATTCCGGACACCCCGCCCATCGGCCTCGATGCCAAAACGCGCAAAGTGCGCACCGTCGATCGCCTCCCCCGCGAGTGGGGGGGCGGCAAGATCCAGGCGGTCTCGGCCTTCCTCACCCCGGCCTTCACCCGCACCCTCCTCCCCGCCGCCGACTACGGGCGCAAGGGGGTGACGCTGCCGTTGTGGTCGTACACCGCCGTCGGCTGGTGCGTCGAGGAGGAGCGCTTCTACGCCGCCGCCGTCCGCGTCGACCGCAACGAGCAGTGGGAACCGCGCCACTTCGACGACCGCACCCTCGACCCGCTGGTGCGGCAGATCCTCAAAACCCATCCGCAGAACCGCCTCTTCGAGCAGCTCGCCCGCTGCGCCGTCGACTATCACTGCTTCGCCGCCAAGAACCTCTTCTTGCGCCGCTGGGAAGCGCCGTTGCCGACCTCGCCGGTGTGCAACTCCCGCTGTTTGGGGTGCATTTCCCTGCAGGAGTCGGACTGCTGCCCGGCGAGCCAGGACCGCATCACCTTCGTGCCGACGGTGGAAGAGCTGTGCGAAGTCGCCGTGCCCCACCTCAAAGAGGCCGAGAACGCCATCGTCTCCTTCGGCCAGGGGTGCGAGGGCGACCCCATCCTGCAATGGTCGACGATCAGTGCGGCGGTGCGGGAGATGCGCCGCCAGACCAGCCACGGCACCATCAACTTCAACTCCAATGCGTCGCTCCCCGATGCCGTCGATGCCCTCGCTCAAGCCGGCATCGAATCGATTCGCGTCTCCCTCAACTCGGTGCGGGAGGAGCAGTACAACGCCTACTACCGCCCCAAGGGCTACGCCTTCGCCGATGTCCGCGAATCGCTGCGCCGGGCGAAGGCCAACGGTCTCTTCACCATGCTCAACTACCTGGTCTATCCGGGGGTGAGCGACCGCGAGGAGGAGGTGTCGCGCCTCATCGAAGTGGTGCAGGAGCTCGGCGTCGACCTCATCCAGATGCGCAACCTCAGCATCGATCCGACCATGTACGGGGAGGCGCTGCAGGTGCAAGGAGAAGGAATGGGGATGAAGACGATGCTCGACCGGGTCAAGCGCGAGGCTCCGCGCATCCAGTTCGGCTACTTCAACCGGACCCGGGAGAATTTCTTTCCCGCCGGCTACGAGACCGACTGGCCGCTGCCGGCGTGAGGCGGAGGAGGAGGTAATAGATGAAAAAACATCTGGTTCTGGCCGGCGGCGGACATGCCCACCTGACGATCCTCAAGGAGCTGGCGGCCTTCACCGGGCGCGGCCACCGCGTCACTCTGATCAGCCCGGAACCGTTTCACTTCTATTCGGGGATGGGGCCGGGGCTGCTGGGGGGGAGCTATCGCCCCGAGGAGGTGCGCTTCGACGTCCGTGCCATGGTTGAGCGGGCGGGTGGCGTCTTTATCGCCGGCGAGGTCGAGCGGGTCGATGCCGCAGCCCGGCGATTGATCCTGCACAGCGGGGCGGAGATCTCCTACGATGTCGCCTCCTTCAACATCGGCAGCCGGGTGCCGCTGGAGCGCCTCGGCGGCGCCGGGCCCGGTGTCGTCCCGGTCAAGCCGATTGCCCGCCTCGCCGAGGCCCGTGCCGCCATCCTCGCCCGGGCCACTTCCGCCAGCGAACCGTTGCGCCTCGTCGTCGTCGGCGGTGGCCCGGCCGGGATCGAGATTGCCGGCAACCTCTGCCGCCTGGTCGAAGAGCACAAGGTCAGCGCCGCCATCAGCCTCGTCGCCGGCTCCCGCCTTCTCGGCGGTTTCCCCCCGCGACTGCGCCGGAAAGCCTTTGCTTCCCTCGCCCGGCGCCAGGTCACCCTCTGCGAGGGGAGCCGGGTCGTCGCCGTCAACCACAACCGCGCCGTCCTCGACGACGGCCGCTTCCTCGTCTACGACTTCGCCTTCGTCGCCACCGGCGTCGTCCCTCCGGAGCTCTTCCGGCAGTCGCAACTCCCCGTCGGTCCCGACGGGGCCCTCCTGGTCAATGCCCGGCTGCAGTGTACCGCCCACCCCGAGCTCTTCGGCGGCGGCGACTGCATCCACTTCGCCCCGCGTCCCCTCGACAAGGTCGGCGTCCATGCCGTGCGCCAGAATCCCATTCTCTTGCACAACCTCCTCGCCGCACTGGAAAACAGTACGCTGCGGGGCTATGCCCCGCAGCGCGATTATCTCCTCATCTTCAACCTCGGCGACGGCCGCGGCCTTCTGCGCCGCAACGGCCTCGTCGTCGACGGCCGCCCCGCCATGCGCCTCAAGGACTGGATCGACCGCCGCTTCATGCGCCGCTTTCAGGTTTGCGGCGAGCAGGACTGATCAGCCATCAGCCATCAGCCATCAGCCATCAGCCATCAGCCATCAGCCATCAGCCATCAGCCATCAGCCATCAGCTATCAGCTCCCCCTCCAGCCACATCTCCCCCGCCGCCATGAAGGCAAAAAAATCGTCCTCGACCCCGGCATAGTGCCGGCCCAGCTCCCCCGCCCCCGCCGCCAGACCGCCGTGCCGCCCGCGCCCCGACATGCGCCGCAGGACCAGCTCGACCACCTCGAGGTCGCGATAGGAGACGAGCCAGTCGTGTTCGATCATGCGCGGCGCCACCCGCTGCAAACCCGGCGGCAAGAGGGCAGCATGGTCGCGCAAATCGGCATAAATCGCGGCAGCGTAGCTTTCGAGGGGGAGGGAAGAAAAACTCAACCAATGGCGGGCGAGAAAATGATCGAAAAAGATATCGACGAGAACCCCACGGTAGAGGCCGAGAGCGGGGTTGAGACGCTGGCGGCTGCGGTTGAAGGCAGGGTTGTCGTGGGCGAAGGCGTCGAGGCGCCGGTGCAGGGCGAGCCCCCGCGCCAGCTCGGCGTCCCAGTGCGCGTCGATGCGCCCCTTGACGAAGTCGCCGGCGAGGCTCCCGAGGCGCACGAGGGTCTGTTGCGGGGAGAGATGGAGGTGGACGAGGTAGTTCATGGCAGTTGTCCTCCTCCCCACCAGATTAGCAGATTTCACATGCTCAGGATCTTGTTCTTGAGCACGAGGATTTCAAAGGCCATGGCCGCCTTGGCGGTGAGCTTCTGCACCTCGAAAAGGCGCTCGCCGAGATCGAGCCCCTGGCCGTCGGCATAAATGATGCCGACGACCCGACCGATCATCTGCAGCGGGACGAGGAGCGCGGAATCGGGGACCTTGCCGCCGATCTCCTGGAGGAAGACCGAGTTGAAGGGGGTCCGCGGAATCGGACCGAGGTAGAAGGCGCGGCTTTCGGCGACCGTCTTCAGAACCGAGGGTTCGGCCAGGGGGAGGCGCATCTGGTCAAAATTCTTCAGCGGTTTGCCATCGATCGTCCCCCGCCAGCCAAGGGCCATGTCCCCCCGGACGAGAAGCACGGCGGAACGGGGAAACTCGTAGGCGAGAAAGTCCGCCAGGGTATCGAGGATGTCATCCCGATTCCGTGCTTCGGCCAGATTCTCTGAAACCGTCTCGGCATCGGCAATCTCCTCGACGGGGGGAGCCGGCGCGATCGGCGCCGGCTTGGCGGGAGGCGGGGACTTGCTCGCGGCGACGGGCTTGGGCGGGGGTGGCGGCGCCGGGCGGGGCTCCTCATCGGGCCAGATCTCCTCCATGGCCGGCGCCGGCTTTTCCTTCTGCCCGGGCTCCCCTTGGAACCGCGACGGTTCGGCGGTTCCGCCAAGGTCGTCGACGGCTTCGATATCGACGCCGAGGTCGAAATCGGCGCTCGCCGAAACGGCTGCGGGGGACGCCGTCACCGGGGGGAAGGTGCCGGTCTGGTCCGGGGCCGCCGCCTTGGGGCGCGGAAGTCCGTCCGGTCGCGTGACGTGGATGAAGCGGCGATCGCGCTGAATGTCGTAATAACGCTCCAGGGCATTGGCCATGCGCAGCTCGGAAACAACCGCCACCTTGACCACCAGCCCGGTGGTAAAGGCGATGGCATCGACAGCGGCGAGATCGGACGGATTGGTCATGGCGACCGTGATCCGGCGCCCTTCGATCGAGAGGGGGACGGCATTGTACTTCTGCACCAGATCGCCGGGGAAACGGTCGATAACACTGCGGGGGACATTTTCCAGTTCCTGGACTTTCACCGCCGGAACCCCGAACTTTTTCCCGAGGACACGGGCGATGTCGTCTTCGTTCACCACCCCCATTTCGATGAGATTGGTGCCGATCTTTCCTCCGAAGATGACCTGGTATTTGAGAGCCTCTTCGAGCTGAGCCGGGGTAATGGTCCCATCCTGCAATAACAGGTCACCAATTCTGACCGCCATCGTTGCTACCTCCCTACCGTTTGGGTGATGCGGCCAGGGCCGTATCGAGAAGACGAAAATAGTCGCGTTGACACCACTGCTCCACCTCGAGCAGCGCACGGAAGGCTTCGCTGAAGCCGTCCTTGCCGGTGGTAAAGACCCCGTGACCAAAGACAATGGCGCGCCCGGTGGCGCCAATGACCGGCGGCACCCGCTTGGCCAGACCGCCGGCACCAATCTCCCCCGCCACCACCGGAATCCCCCCGAGGTAGCGGACTGCGGGACAATCCTTCCAACAGTCGACGACCCGGCAATCGGCCTGATGTTCACAGAGCATGCTCAGGATGACGGCAAAGCGGGGATGCCCGTGGAGAATCGTCGTCGCCTCGGTCATCTCGTAGATGCGCCGGTGCGCCGGCAATTCGCTTGAAGCGGTGAGCCCCACTGTCGAGGAACCGTCAAAAGGGACCGGATCGATGCAACCGGCCAGGGCATCGAGACTCGACGCTGTCTGCGAGATGTAGAGGATAGCACCGGCGCGGCAGGAGATGTTGCCGAAAAACGAATCGACCAGGCCGCGCTCGACAGTATAACGCCCGACCCGGGCCATTTCGTCAAGAATTTCCTCCGGCTTCAGGAGAGGGCCGGGGCGAAAGCTGAGGCCCTCCATACCGGGCGCCGCGGTGACCTCCCGGCGCAGGTCGGCCAGCAGCTCATGTTCCGCCGCCGTCCGCACCCCGTCGCGCAGCAGGTCGAGGAGGAGTTTGACAAAGAGGGCGTGATAGACCGAGGAGACGTTGATGTAGGCCTGTTCGGGGGTGACGCCGGTGGCGATAATGCCGAGGCCCTCGACCGCGATCCCCTTGCGGCCGCCGAGAAGGGAGGCCAGGTGTGCCGGGTCATGCACGCCATCGGGCGGACGGCGGACGATGGGAATGTCATGGAGGAAGGTGCGGGTCTCGGTATCGCGCGGGACGATGACCTCATCCCCGGCCGCACAGCGGGCGATGAGCAGGTCACCGCAGGGGCGAGCCGGAGCGGCGATGGCCAGGGCGGTGACATTGAGGCGGGGGAGCAGCTCCCGGCCGAGGGTGACAAGATCATCGGCCCCGTAGTGCAACAGGACGTCGTCCTGGGCGAGGAGGGCGACGCGTCCCGGAGCGGCGACGCGGTCGCTGACCAGCTTGGCCCCGTAGCAGGCAATCTGTGTCTTCACGGCTGGTACTCCAGAAAGGCCGGATCGGCGAAGCCGCCCTGACTATTGAGGCCGCGCATGGCGTAATACTTGGCCAGTTCCTCGGCGAAACGGGAACGGTCGATGGGGGGGATGGCGATGCCGTCGCCGCTGCTCCCGGGCTCCGTAAAGAAGCGCTCCGGCAGGGTATCGTCGGCCGCGGTGAAACCGTTCTGCTGGTTATAGAAACGTTCGCTCATCCAGATCCGTTCGCCGATGACCATGAGGGCCTGAGTTGAATACTCCGAGCCGGTCACCGCTGCCAGCAGGTCGGCGTACTCTTCGAGACTGGCGCCGAGAAAGGCCAGCTTGCAGGCGACCAGGGAGTCGATGGCGGCGTTGCTGTCCTCGGCGATCTTGATCATGCGCGCCTTGCCGGCAAAGGAGAAGCGATCGGTCGGCACCGGTTTGCGCAGGATTTCGTGAGCAATCGGATAGGCACTCAGGTGGCAGCCGCCGTGGTTGCCGGTGGCATAGGCGAGGGCCATGCCGTAAACCCCGCGCGGGTCATAAGCCGGCAGCTCCAGGGATTTCACCGCCATGGCCAGTTCCGGCCGGCCGCGGGCCACGGTCAGCCGCCGTGAGCCGCGGGCGAGGAGTTCGCCGTCGCCACGGCGGGCGGCGATCGCTTCGAGGAGCGGTCCGACCTCGGCCGGCCGGGGAAAACGCCCCCGCATCTCGCCCCAGGCGGCAAGAGTGGCGGCGGCCGAAATGGGGTCGAGACCCAGATCGGAGCAGAGAGCGTTGGCGGCGACGATGGTTTGCAGGTCAGCGATCCCGTTAAGGGCACCAAAATGCGAGACCGCTTCGTATTCGGGGAGGGCAAGCCCTTGCGCTGTCCGCTTCTTGCACTCGATGGGGCAATCGTCGCAACCGTAGCGCAGCGGCGCGAAGGCCCGGTGAAGGGCCGGGCCGGCATAACTGGCGCAAGAGGGGAAATGGGTCTTGCGGAAATTCTCCGTCGGCGTCAGGCGGCGCTGGGCCATGAGGTCGACGAAGGCCGGGGTGCCGAACTCGCCCAGGCCGAGTTCACCAAGGAGGACCGGCGAGGCACGAAAAAGACGCATGACATTCTGCCGTGCGCTTTCCAGCCGTACAGGGTCGGCGACGACCGTCGGCAGGTCGCCGGCGACGGTGATTGCCTTGAGTTGCTTGCTCCCCATGACGGCGCCGAGACCGCCGCGGCCGACAGCTTCCCCATCGCCCATGACGATACTGGCATAGAGGACGCCGTTCTCGCCGGCCGGGCCGATGGCGGCGACGCTGCCGTGCTCAGCGAGAGCGGCGACGGTGGCCGCGACCCGCTTCCCCCAGAGCTGGGCGGCGGGGCGGAGTTCCCCTCCGTGCGGAGTGAGGGTGAGGACAACCGGCTGCGGGCTGACCCCGACGATACGCACGGCGTCGAATCCGGCCGCCTTGAGGCGCCGGGCGAAAGGCCCGCCGGCCGAGGCGGCGAAGACCGTCCCGGTGAGGGGCGAGCGGCTGACGACGACGAGACGGGAGGAGGTCGGGGCGACGGTACCGCACAAGGGACCGACGGCAAAGAGCAGGGGGAGATCGGGATCGGCGGGGTCGCGGTGGTAATCGTCACGCAGCAGGCGGACGCCAAGGCCACGGCCGCCGAGGTAGGCATGGAGGAGTGCGGTTGGGATGGACTCGCTTCGACAGCGACCACGGCCGAGGTCGACATGAAGCAGACGACCGTGCCAGCCGTTCATCGCGGCGGCTCCGTTGTGGTCCCGGCCACGGCTTGGGCCGCCACCACCACTTCACGCCCTTCGAGACGGGCGAGGAGCGGCGCGGTCAGCGTCGCAAATTCGACCATGCGTTCCTTCGCCACCGGCTGGGAGGCGGCGGCCTTGACCCGGGCGGGATTGACCGGGGCGCCGTTCTTGACCATGCGGAAGCAGAGGTGAGGGCCGGTGGCCAAGCCGCTGCTGCCGACATAACCGATGACCTGCCCCTGGGTCACCCGCTTCCCCTGGACCATGCCGCCGGCGAACTTGCTCATGTGCAGATAGAGGGTTTCATAGCCGTTGGGGTGGCGGACGCGGATATAGTTGCCGTTCCCCGAGGTAAAACCGATGGCGGCGATGAAACCGTCACCGACGGTCTTGATCGGCGTACCGACGGGGGCGGCGTAATCGACGGCCGGATGGGCCCGCCAGGTCTTGGCGATAGGGTGGAAGCGTTTCATGGAAAAGCCGGATGAGACGCGGCTGAAGGGGAGGGGCGCCTTGAGAAAAGCCTTGCGCAGGGCCTTGCCGCTGGCATCGTAGTAGGAGACGGGGTTCTTGCCGTCCTGAAAACGGAAAGCGGTGAAGGTCTCCCCCTGATTGGTGAAGGTCGCCGCCTGGATCGGCCCGTAGGTCGGCGGCTTGCCGTCGCGCAGGCGTTTCTCGACGAGAACGCGGAAGCTGTCGCCGACGCGGATGTCGCGAATGAAGTCGACATCGTAGGCGAAGATATCGGCCAACTCCTCAGCCAGGGCATCGGTTTCGCCGATGGCGGCGACGGCTTCATAAAGGGAAGAGGAAATCGACCCGGAGACGATGGCATCCTCACGGGTAAAGGGGATGACGACGCGCGTCGGCATCAGCAGTTCACCCTGACGGCGGATGATCAATTGCTCCTCACTGCTGATATCGTACTCGAAGGAGCTGAAGCGATCCTCTTCGAGGTTGATCCGGTAGGTGTTGCCGGCGCGCAGGGAGGTCAGGGGGAAGACGACCCGGCAGCGCTCGACCAGACTGTAGAGTTCCTGCGAGCTGCAGTATTTGCCGAGAAGGACCGAGGCGGTGCCGCCGTCGGGAATCGTCCCCTTGACGACCAGGCGGCGGATTTCCGGGGGTGCCGGAGGCGGCGGCACATGGGCCTCGGTCGCCGGGATGAACTCGCGCAGCAGCAGGGCGACCAGGACGACGGCGACCAGACCGGCGGCGATGAGCGGACCGCGACGGCGTCCTGATTGTGGCCGGGGGACGAGGCGCCCGCGGCGAGCGAAGAGGGCGGATATCCCGTCGCCAAGGCGGCGGCCGAAACGCCGCAGGGAAGTGGGTCGGGAAGAGTTCGGTCGATACAGATTCAAGAAAGGGTCCATCCTTTACGCATTTCATCCCGCTGCTTCTTGCTCGGCAGAAGGTTGCGCATCATAGCAGCGACATCCCTTCCATGTCCAGCCACCGGCGCACTTTTTCATCCGGGCGCTCTCCCCGTGCCGGCGATGAAATTATCGGGCATTTTCGCGGCACTCATGCTAAAAAATGGTAACCCTGTCCGGCAAAGGATTCCTGTCATGATCAACGTTTCGCGTCTCTGTGACGAATTCACCCGTCTCGCCGCCATCGCCAGCCCCTCCCTTGCCGAGGGAGAAATCGCCGTCTATCTGCGCCGGCGTCTCGGCGAACTCGGCGCCACCGTCGTCGATGACGGCGCCGCCACCCGCTGCGGCGGCGAAGTCGGCAACCTCATCGCCCGCCTCCCCGCCACCGGCCCCGGCGCCCCTCTCCTCTTTTCGGTGCACATGGATACCGTCGAACCGTGCGTCGGGGTGGTGCCGCAATTGGTCGACGGCGTCTTCACCAGCGCCGGCGAGACGATCCTCGGCGCCGACGACAAGGCCGGCATTGCCGAGCTCATCGAGGCCCTGGAAGTCGTACGCGAGGCAGCGATTCCCCACCCCCCCCTGGAGATCGTCGTCACCATCGCCGAAGAGATCGGCCTGGTCGGGGCCAAGTCCCTCGATTACAGCCTCATCGCCGCCCGCCGTGGCTTCGCCCTCGACACCGCCGGCACCGACCGCCTCATCCTCACCGCCCCCTGCGCCAACAAGATCCGTGTCACCCTCAGCGGCCGCGAAGCCCACGCCGGCATCGCCCCGGAGAAGGGGATCTCGGCCATCGAGGTCGCCGCCCGCGCCATCGCCGCCATGCGCCTCGGGCGCATCGACAGCGAGACGACAGCCAACATCGGCACCATTCACGGCGGTCTCGCCACCAACATCGTCGCCAGGAGTGTCGTCCTCGACGGCGAAGCGCGCAGCCACGATCCGGCCAAACTCGAAGCCCAGACCCGGCACATGGCCGACTGCTTCAGCGCCGCGGCGCGGCAGATGACCAAAGAAATCGACGGCAGCAGGGTCAGCGCCGAGATTGAAGTCGAAATCGTCTCCGACTACCCGCGCATGTCCGTCGCTCCCGACGATCCGTTGGTGCAACTGGCCCAACGCGCCGCCGCCCGCCTCGGCCGCGCCATCGAGCTGCGCCCCGGCGGCGGCGGCTCCGACGCCAACATCTTCAACGGTCACGGCATCGTCACCGCCATCCTCGGCACCGGCATGACCGACGTCCACACCGTCGACGAGTCGGTCAGCGTCGCCGATCTGGTGCGTGTCGCCGAATTGCTGGTGGAGATTATTCGCGAAGCCTAATCATTCCCCTCACCCCAGCCCTCTCCTTTAGACCCTCTGGGGCCACAAGGGGAGAGGGAGCGATCTTCTCCCCTCCCTGCAATGGGAGGGGCTGGGGGAGGGTGGAAGTGTGAGGTTCTATGAAATTTTCCGTCTCGCCGCACATCGAACAGGTCCACTTTCCACCGATCTCCGAGGTCAAGACGTGGATCGCCGGGCGCACCTTCCCCCAAGAGAGGCCCCTGATCGATCTCTGTCAGGCGATCCCCGACTATCCCCCGGCGCCGCAGCTCATCGACCACCTGCGTTCCCTCCTCGACGACCCGACCGTCGCCAAATACAGCCCCGACGAAGGTCTCCCCGAGAGCCGCACGGCCATCGCCGCCTGGCTCGCCCGCCGCTACGGCGCCGGTCCGAGCGCGGCCGAGGTCTGCCTCACCGTCGGCGCCAGCCAGGCCTTCTGGCTCGCCCTCACCGTCCTCTGCCAGGCCGGCGACGAAGTGGTGGTCCCCCTGCCCGCCTATTTCGACCACCCCATGGCCCTTGCCACCCTCGGCGTCAAATGCGCCGGCATCCCCTTTGATCCGACCCGCGGCGGCCAGCCCGACCTCGAACGCATCGCCGCCGCCATCACCTCGCGCACCCGTGCCATCCTTCTCGTCACCCCGAGCAACCCGACCGGGGCCATCCTCCCCGCCGCGACCATCCGTGCCCTTTTCGAGCTCGCCCGCCAGCGCGGCATCGCCCTGATCCTCGACGAGACCTACAACGCCTTCGTCCCCGGCGGCGCCCCCCATGACCTCTTTCTTGATCCGCACTGGCGCGACCATTTCATCCACATCGCCTCCTTCGGCAAGACCTTCGCCCTCACCGGCTACCGCGCCGGCGCCCTGGTCGCCTCCGAACGCTTCCTCCACCATGCCCTCAAGGTGCAGGATTCCATGGTCGTCTGCGCCCCGCACCTGACCCAGCACGCCATCCGTTATGGCTGCGAGGAACTCGACACCTGGGTCGCCAGCAACACCACCTTGATGCAACGGCGCCACGACGCCTTCCGCGCCGCTTTCGACATCGCCGCCAACCGCTTCGAGCTCGTCGCCAGCGGCGCTTTCTTCGCCTGGGTCAAGCACCCCTTCCCCGGCAGCACCGGTCGCGAAGTCGCCCGCCGCCTCGCCCTGGAAGCCAACCTCATCTGCCTGCCGGGCGAGGTCTTCGGATCCGGTCTCGAAGGTTACCTGCGTCTCGCCTTCGGCAACATCACCGAAGCACAGATCCCGGCGGCGGTGGCACGCTTTATTGAGCTTTCCTGACTTAACACAGAGAAACTTCTTGATCCGCAGATGACGCAGATGTCTGCAGATAAATCAGAGTCAAAACTCTTTAAGTAATTGTTTTTATACGAATTTATCTGCGTCATCTGCGGATAAATAGCCTTGTTGCCCCTGGACAAAGGATCACGCAATGACGAACAGCGCTCCTCCTTCTCCCGATGCCATCCTCCAGCTGACCGCGCTCTTCACCTCGTCCCTCGACCCGCGCGTCATCCGCCACGGCGCCATCGAGGCCGCCGCCAAACTCATGAACGCCGATGCCGGCAGCCTTCTCCTCGTCGACGAGGTGACGGAAGAACTTTATTTCGAAGTAGCCACCGGGGCGCAAGGGGAAAAGCTCAAGGTCATCCGCCTGCGCATGGATGAGGGGATCGCCGGCTGGGTCGCCCGCACCGGTCAGGGGGTGGTGGTGGCCGATGTCCCCAACGATCCGCGCTTCTTCGCCGTCGCCGATTATGTCAGCGACTACCACACCGACAACATGATTGCCGCGCCGGTGCGCATCAAGGGGAAGACTCTCGGCGTGCTGCAAGCCCTCAACCGCCGCAGCGGACCGTTTGTCGAGGCCGACCTCGTCCTCTTTCAGGCCCTGGCCAACCAGGTCGCCGTCGCCATCGAAAACGCCAACCTCTTCCAGCAGCTGCGTGACACCTTCAACGAGGTCACCCTCGCCTTCGCCTCGGCCCTGGAGAAGCGCGACGCCTATACCGGCGGCCACACCGCCCGGGTGCGCCGCACCAGCATCGCCATCGGCCGCCAGCTCGGCCTCGCCGCCGAAGAGATGGAGTGGCTCTCCCTCTCTTCGGTCATGCACGACATCGGCAAGATCGGCGTCCCCGACCGCATCCTGCAGAAACAGGGACGCCTCGATCCCGACGAACTGGCCGCCATGTGTGCCCACCCGCAGCACGGGGTGGAGATTCTCGAACTGATCCACCCCTTGGGCAAGCTGCTGCCGGCGGTGCGCAGCCACCATGAGCGCTTCGACGGTCACGGCTATCCGGAACAACTCGTCGGCGAGGAGATCCCTCTCGCCGCGCGCATCATCGCCGTCGCCGACGCCTTCGACGCCATGACCACCGACCGCCCCTATCGCGCTGCCCTCGGCCTCGAAGCCGCCCTCGCCGAACTCCACCGCTGCGCCGGGGAGCAGTTCGATCCGCAGGTGGTGGAGGCATTTGTTGCCTTGTGTCAGGCCGGGGGGATGGAGAGGAAATAAAGGGCTGAAGGGGAGGAGGACAAGAACCCAAGCGCAATATCGCCGGAAACAGGACGAGCATGTTGGCCGGATCAGGCCAATATACTTTTTTCGGATGTTGGCCGATGGCACTTCTGTTTTGGATACAACGAGTTACGCTAATTAGTCGTCCCTGAAAAAACATAACTGTATGTATTTATTGCTTTAATTGTAGTTTTATGATTGTTATAATCACCAGAAAGCAGAGTTCACACTCCAAA
>Ga0209212_1002049_pt1 | contig 30144 bp, 31 predicted proteins | sample RifGroC2_FD_183996 | JGI IMG/M metagenome (GOLD analysis project Ga0209212, IMG submission 183996) | Groundwater microbial communities from Rifle, Colorado, USA - Groundwater C2 (SPAdes) (version 2) | ecosystem: Environmental > Aquatic > Deep subsurface > Groundwater | place: Rifle, Colorado... | reverse complement strand
CCCAAGTAAGCCGATCTTGTACCGATGAGCGACAAAATGTCGCCTACCGAGTCCGGGAAATGCCCGGTACGGCAGATTCGGGAGCGATGGCAGGTGAAAAAATCATGGGCAAAAGCTCAGGAGAGGGTGTTGGCAGAATGGAGCACGGATTCAGGTAATATAGAACCTGTTAAATCCTACCTGATCCAGCATAGTCGAAACCCAACAGATAGCCCGGGTGAAGCGCAGCGGAATCCGGGGAGAGCATCCCGCAAGCACTCCCTCGTATACCTGTATCCCGGCAATAAAAATGTCGCGCATTAGAGCGTAAATGGCTGCCTCAATGCAAGCGGCCAGAATCGTTTCCCGGAAACCCGTGCTTGCCTGTATCGGTCATGCGGCCTGCCTGAAATTACCTCATCCCGGTGCAACCCGGATCAAATCCGGCTATCCCAACACGCCGGGCAAGTCAAATTATCCAGGCCAAAATAATGCTTGCAAAAAAACACCGGCACACTAGAATTAGTACAAATTTCGCAGCGAACCACTATAGGTAGTGGTTTTTTGGTTTTTTAGGGCTGAAGCGGCCCACGCAATCCGGGAGTTATATTGTGCCTGTTACAGAAAATATTTTGCCTTCAACCTCTGCCCGCCATGTTTCCAAACTTACCGCCTCCACCCGCATCACATCCGGTCAACACCAGGGCGACCCACCGCAAGAATCTCATAATAAAACTCTATAACAAGACTACGGGCCGGAGACGATTTCCATCGTTCTTTAGCCAGCCGCACGAAAAATTTCACAACTTTCTCGCCAGAAAAATGATAGCCACCCAGCCAAGTGGCCAGACTACCCAATATCGGGCGAATTGACTTTTAAGGGAGCCATTTAAATGACAGCACAAGAAATCAGCACCGAAGTATTACTGGAAAAATACGCCGAGCCCGGTGAAACTTCTGTCGAGGATGTGCGCCGCCGCGTGGCGCGCGGTTTGGCGCAGGCCGAAAAACCGGAACAGCAAGCACAGTGGGAAGAAGAATTTTTCCTGGGGCAGGAAAACGGTCTGGTGCCGGCAGGCCGCATCAACTCGGCGGCCGGACTGAAGATTCAGGCGACCCTGATCAACTGCTTTGTGCAGCCGGTGGGAGATTCGATCTCCGGCATCAGCAACGGCAAGCCGGGTATTTACGATGCGCTGCAACAGGCGGCGGAAACCATGCGGCGCGGCGGCGGGGTCGGCTACGATTTTTCATCTATCCGCCCCGAGGGCGCGATGGTCAAAGGCACGAATTCCCGCGCCAGCGGACCGATCTCCTACATGCGCGTGTTCGACCGCTCCTGCGAAACCGTCGAATCGGCCGGTGCGCGACGCGGTGCGCAAATGGGCGTGCTGCGCTGCGACCACCCCGACATCGAAAAATTCATTCACGCCAAGGACAAGGGCGATTTGCGCAACTTCAACATTTCCGTGGGCGTCACGGATGCCTTGATGCTCGCCGTGGAAAACAACGCAGACTTCGAGTTGGTGCATGCCGCGGAACCTGCCGCCGCGCTCAAGGAACAAGGCGCCGCACAACGCGCCGATGGCAAGTGGGTGTACCGCAAAGTACCGGCCTGCGACCTGTGGAAACAGATCATCGCAAGCACCTACGACCATGCCGAGCCGGGCGTCTTGTTCATCGACCTGATGAATCGCGACAACAACCTCAGCTATATCGAAGTGATCGAGGCGACCAATCCGTGCGCCGAACAGCCGCTGCCTTCCTACGGCTGCTGCTGTCTGGGCTCGATCAACCTGACCCTGATGGTGGAAAATGCTTTCACTGTCAAGGCTGCTTTCGACTACGCGAAGTTCAAACAACTGGTGCGTGTCGGCGTGCGCATGCTGGACAATGTGCTGGACGTCACCGCCTGGCCGCTACCCGAGCAGCAACTGGAAGCGCAGAACAAGCGGCGTATCGGGCTGGGTTATACCGGGCTGGGCGACGCGCTGGTGATGCTGGGTCTGCCCTATAACACCGAGAAGGCGCGAGCGTTCGCCGCCGAACTGACGCGTGTCATGCGCGACGAGGCTTACCTCGCCTCGGTGGATATGGCCATCGAGCGCGGCGCTTTCCCGCTGCTGGATGCCGAGCAGTACCTCGCCGCACCGCGCTTTGCCTCGCGGCTGCCGGAAGCAATCAAGAACAAGATACGCAAGCATGGCATCCGCAACAGCCACCTGCTGTCGATCGCGCCCACCGGCACCATCTCGCTGGCGTTCGCCGACAATGCCTCCAACGGCATCGAGCCGCCGTTCTCCTGGTTTTACACCCGCAAGAAACGCATGATGGACGGCAGCACCAAGGATTATCAGGTGGAAGACCATGCCTGGCGCCTGTACAAGGAGCAGGGCGGCGATATGGACAACCTGCCTGCCGCATTCGTCACCGCGCTGGAAATCTCGGCGATCGACCACATGAAAATGGTGGCCGCCGTCGCACCGTTCATCGACACCGCGATCAGCAAAACCGTCAATGTGCCGGCCGATTATCCTTACGAGGACTTCAAGGAACTCTACACGGAAGCATGGAAGGCGGGCTTGAAAGGCCTGGCAACCTATCGCCCCAATAGCGTGCTCGGTTCCGTGCTGTCCGTCACCCCGGCCAAAAAAGAGGAGCAGCCGCAAGACCTGCTGTTTGATCAGGATCGGCGCATCATGCTGGAAGCCGCGCCCAAGCCGGCGCTCGCATCCTTGCGCTGGCCGGGTCGCCCGGAACTGCCCGGCGGCAGCGAAGGCTGGGTTTCCCAAGTGGTCGATCATCCGCTCGGCAGTTTCGTCATCTTCGTTTCTCATACCGTGAACGGCAAAAATCATCCTTTCGAGGTCTGGGTGAACGGCGGTGAGCAGCCGCGCGGACTGGGTGCGCTGGCGAAATCGCTGTCGATGGATATGCGCGCATGCGATCCGGTGTGGGTGCGCATGAAGCTGGAAATGCTGATGAAGACCGCCGGCGACGACGCCTTCGACATGCCGATGCCGCCGGACGGTGAAGTAAAGCTCATGCCCAGCGTGGTTGCGGCGTTCGCGCACTTGCTTAAATTCCGCATGGAACAACTGGGCGCGCTTGAAGTGCTTGAGGGCGTCACCACCCCGATGATGGACGCGCTGTTCGCCAAGAAGGAACCGAAGACCGGCACCGACGGCACGATGAGCTGGACGGTGGACATTTCCAATGCCGGCACCGGCGACGATTTCGTGCTGGGGCTGAAGGAGCTGAAGCTGCCGGATGGCCAGCATCGCCCCTATTCGATGTGGCTGTCCGGCGTCTACCCGCGCGCCCTCGACGGCCTGTGCAAGGTGTTGAGCCTCGACATGCGCGTCATCGACCCGGCCTGGATCGGCATGAAGCTGCGCAAGCTGCTCAATTTTGGCGAACCGCTCGGCGACTTCATGGCGCGCGTGCCGGGCGGCGAAAAAATGGAAAGCTACCCGTCGACGGTTTCCTACGTCGCCAAGCTGATTATTCACCGCTACGCCATGCTCGGCATCCTCGACGAGCACGGTTATCCGGTTCAGCAAATGGGTGTGCTGGAAGTTCCCGAAGCGCAAAACAAATCCTCCGGGATCAAACCGATGACCGGCAAGATCTGCAAGGAATGCGGCAACGCCACGCTGATCAAGAAAGATGGCTGCGAATTCTGCACCAGTTGCGGGACGATCGGGGCGTGCGGTTAACGCTGTGCCGGATCAATAAGCACGCCGTGTGTGTTGCTCCAAACGTTACGACGGGTTTGCGGATCCAAGATTTTGTATCCGGTTTTGTCAGCATCCCCGTTAATCATGGCGAGGCAGCCGCCCCTCATCGCTGCCAATTGATCGGGATGCCATAATGCGTAGAATTATTTTGATGATGCTGTTCACAATCGCCGGTTGCGGTGATGGGGAATCTGGCGGCAAGGCAGTATCCCAACAGAGTACAAATTTATCCGGCCAGTTTAATGCCGGGCCGCTAACCTCAGAAGCCAAGTTTGCCGAGGTGAAGCGAAAAGCCGAATCGGGCATTTTAAAAGATCAAGTGGGTCTCGCCAGGAGGTATTACAACGGAGACGGCATAACCAAAGATCATGCCAAGGCGGCGGAGTGGTATCAAAAAGCCGCCGAACAGGGAAGTGATTTTGCGCAATACAGCCTCGGCGCGATGTATGACAAAGGTGAGGGTGTACCCAAGGACGCAGCCAAGGCAGTGGAGTGGTGGCAAAAAGCGGCTGTGCAGGATAATAAAGACGCGCAGGAAGCTCTTAAACATCTTCCTGAAAATGGATCAAGGAGGGTGTCCTGAATTTTGTGTAAACGGAATTTCTTACACCCTCAGGACTGGCTCCACACGCAATACAAAATACCGTTGCCTAATTTGAAGTGCCCCAATAAACACTTGGATACCTGAAATAAGCCGCAGCGCAACCGTCGGGTTCTGGCACTGTATAACGAGGACGGCAACCGCTTCAACGTATTCCTCGCGCATCGCTTTGAAGGTTTTCCGTATGACAAGACCCCATCGAGCCTGGCCGGCATGGCGGAGCGGGGGCCCGGAGCGGATTTCGGCATGAGCTACCAGCGCAACAGCCCGTGGGGTGCCGTCTACGGAGAATATTTTCATGACGTCTCCGGCGCATCGTTCGGGAACGAGCTGCGTCTCGGTTACAGCTACGAATGGAGGAGCGGGCGCTTGATGCTGCGCCCCCACCTTATGTTTGCCGCGCGCGACACAAAACTGAACGACTATTACTACGGGGTACGGCCCGGCGAAGCCACCGCACTTCGTCCCGCTTACCGGACGGGGGGCGGCGTGAACGGACAGGTTGGCCTGTATGGCGCGTATGGCCTGACCGAGCGCTGGCGGCTTCTTGGCGGGGTGACCGCCACCCGTTGGGCGAATGGCGTTCGCAACAGTCCTATCGTCGATGACCGCGTGCAGATTTCCAGGGTGCTCGGCCTCATGTATGACTTTTCACCAGAACACTCCGCATGGCCCGAGCACAAGCCGCTGATCGTGAAAGTCATGTACGGCAAGTCCACCGATTGCAATTTGCTGCCCATCATGACTTTCAGGTGCGCCTCGACGAAAACAGCAGACCAGACGGGAATAAGCGCGATCGAAGTCGGCCGACCCTTCATCGAACGCCTTAATGGGTGGCCGCTCGACTTCGTCGGTTATCTGGGCTTGCTGCATCATAACGAGCGCGGCCTCCAGCAGGATTTCTGGCAGCTTGACGCCCATATGAAAGCGTTCTATTACGGCTTTCCGTGGGACGACCATGTCCGTACCCGCCTCGGTTTGGGCGTAGGTTTGTCGTATGCCCAGAAGATACCGTTCGTGGAGCAACGCGACCAGCTGGCACGGGGACGCAACGCATCGAAACTCTTGAACTACCTCGATCCGAGCATCGACGTAAGCGTGGGTGATCTGCTCGGGGTTCGCGCCCTGCACGAAACCTACTTCGGCTTCGGCGCTTCCCATCGCTCGGGGATCTTCGGCACATCGCAACTGTTCGGCAATGCCAACGGCGGATCGAATTATCTGTATTCCTACCTGGAATGGGCGATGTAAGCGGCGGAGTAAGGCAGGCAAGGTTGGCCAATAAAGCATCCCCGCAGCAAGCCACGGAGTATTTGCCCGTAGGTTGGTGCTGAACGCAGTGAAGCCCAACATCATCCGGCCGTATGCGTCGGGCTTCGGCCTCAGCACCAACCTACGAAGCCGCTACGCCGCAAGCGGCGGGGAATTGACCCGAAGAGATTAACCCGGATTGTCCATCAGCGCTTTGACATCAAAAAATCAAGGGGCTACAGGGAGCGCCTGTGTCCCCGCCGGAAAGTGCCAATGGGCAATCCGGGTTTGAAGCACTGACCTGTCACGCCGCCTGGAGCATCTGCTCCACGTATCTCGCCACGCCTTGCTCCACATTCAGGAACGGTTCGGCATAGCCGCTGTTGCGCAGCGCGCCGATGTCGGCCTGGGTGTAACTCTGGTATTTGCCGCGCAAGGCTGCGGGGAACGGAATGTATTCGATCAAGCCCTGTTGTTGCAGTTCGGCGAAGCTTAATGCGGGCTTGGCATCGGCGTTGCGCAATGCATTGATGGTCGCCACCGCTACATCGTTGAAGCTTTGCGCCTGGCCGGTGCCGAGATTGAAGATGCCGGATTTGTGTGGATTGTCGAGGAAGTACATGTTCACTTTGACCGCATCTTCCACCGAGACGAAGTCGCGCAGTTGCCCGCCGTTGGCGTAGCCGTCGCAGCCTTCGAACAGTTTCACCTTGCCTTCGGCGCGATACTGGTTGAAGAAATGAAACGCGACCGAGGCCATGCGCCCCTTGTGTTGTTCGCGCGGGCCGTACACGTTGAAATAGCGCAGGCCGACGATCTGCGCGTTGCGCTTGTGCCAGCGGCGCCGCACGATCTGGTCGAACAGGAATTTGGAATAGGCGTACACGTTCAACGGCGCCTCGCATTCGCGGCTTTCCCGGAACGCGTTGCCGCCGCCGTATACCGAGGCGGACGAGGCGTACAGGAACGGCACTTCTTCATTCTGGCAGTAGTTCAACAACTCCAGCGTGTACTGGTAGTTGTTGTTCATCATGTAGCGGCCGTCGGTTTCCATGGTGTCTGAACACGCGCCCTGATGCAGCACCGCGTTGACCAGGCCGTCAAAAAAACCTTCCTGCAACTTCTTCAAAAAATCTTCCTTGTCGAGATAATCGGCGATTTCGCAATCGGCCAGGTTCCTGAACTTGTCGGCATTCTTGAGGTTGTCCACCGCGATGATGTTGTGTTCGCCGCGCTCGTTGAGCGCCTTGACCAGGTTGGAACCGATAAATCCGGCGGCGCCGGTAACGATGTAGTACATGATTCCCCTCTCTGAAATTCAACCGTAGGGGCGCAATTCATCGCGCCCAATGTCCCGCAGAAAAGGGCGCAATAAATTGCGCCCCTACAATCCCATATCCTGAATAATTTCTTCGCGGCTGACCACCGCCGTGCCCAGCTTGCCGACCACGATGCCCGCCGCGCGGTTGGCGATGCGTATCGCATCGGGCATATCCGCACCGCTCGCCAGCATTACCGCCAGCGTGGCGATCACGGTATCACCCGCGCCGCTGACATCGAATACTTCACGGGTATGCGTCGGCTCGTGCAGCGCTTCATTTGCACGGTACAGGTTCATGCCGTCCTCGCTGCGCGTGACCAGCAGCGCGTCGAGTTGCAATTCGGTGCGCAGTTTTTCTGCTTTGCTGTTGAATTCCGCATCGGTCTTCCAGCTGCCGGCCACTTCGCGAAACTCGCTGCGGTTCGGCGTGAGCAGCGTCGCGCCGCGGTAACGGGCGTAATCGTCGCCCTTGGGGTCGACCAGCACCGGTTTTCCCGCCGCGCGCGCCAGGCGGATCATCTCGGCGATATGCGCCAGTCCGCCCTTGCCGTAATCGGACAGGATCACCACATCGGCCAGCGGCAGCTGCACATGAAAATCCGCCAGTGCGGCGTGCAGCACTTCGTGGCTGGGCGGTGTTTCAAAATCGATGCGCAGCAATTGCTGATGCCGCGCGATGGCGCGCAACTTGATGATGGTGGAAATGCTGTTGTCGCGATGCAGCAATGCGGTGAGGTTGGCGTGTTCATTGAGCAATTTTTCCAGGCATGCGCCCGCCTCGTCGTCGCCGACCACCGACAGCAGGGTGGCCTGCGCGCCGAGCGCGGCGATGTTGCGCGCCACGTTGGCCGCCCCGCCGGGACGCTCTTCGACGCGCTCGACCTTGAGCACCGGCACCGGCGCTTCAGGCGAGATGCGGCAGACGTCGCCGAACCAGTAGCGGTCCAGCATCACGTCGCCGACCACCAGTATTTTTGCGTTCTTGAATTCCGGCAATACGCTCATGCCTGCTCTCCGATTTTCTGATTCCAATTCTATTTCAAAATTTCAGGGCGCGATGGCGTTGCATAGCCATTCCACTAATCCATCAAAGAACGATGGATAAGTGGCTGGTTAAATCGCGCCCCTACGATTTCCTGATTGATGTCGAGCAGTGCCTGCAACGGATCTGCCGCCTGAGTGATGGGGCGTCCGATCACCAGATAGCTGGAGCCTGCCTGCAGCGCGGCCAGCGGCGTCATCACGCGCGACTGGTCGTCGAGGCTGGCCTGCGCCGGACGGATACCCGGCGTCACCAGACAAAACTCATCGCCGCATTGCCTGCGCAACAGCGCTGCTTCCTGCGCGGAACATACCACGCCGTCCAGACCGCTGTCGCGCGCCAGTGTGGCGAGGCGCAGCACCATCTCGGCAGGCGTGGCGTTGATGCCGATGTCGGCGAGGTCTTGCTGCGCCATGCTGGTGAGCAGCGTTACGGCGATCAGCTTGGGGCGCTGTGTGCTGTGTGCAATCGCCTCGCGCGCCGCTTCCAGCATCTTGCGCCCGCCCAGCGCATGCACGTTGACCATCCACACGCCCAAGCTGGCCGCAGCCTTGCAGGCCTGCGCGGTGGTGTTGGGTATGTCGTGAAACTTCAGGTCGAGAAAAATCTCAAACCCGCGTCGCATCAGTTGCTCCAGCAATGCCGGGCCGCTGGCGGTGAACAATTCCTTGCCGACTTTCAGGCGGCACAACTCAGGCTGCAACCGCTCGGCCAGCGCCAGCGCCGGGGCAGCGGCGGGATAATCCAGCGCGATAATGATTTTCGGGTCGTTCATAAAGGGATTCCGGTTTCTTCGCTGCGGCGCGGCGAATAGCTGTCCCATGCCTGGCAAGCCGGGCAGTGCCAGTAAAACTGGCGCGCCTTGAAGCCGCAATGGGCGCAGTGATACATGGCCAGGTTGCGCGTGCGTTTATGCACCAGATCTTTCACCAGCTCGACATCGGCACGTCTGTCCATCGGCACTTCCAGCAGCCGCGCTTCGAGTAATTTATCCAGTCCCAGCAGAGTCGGATTTTTTTGCAATTCGTCGCGCACCAGCTGATAGGCAGCGCCCGGCCCTTCGTTTTTCAGCACGCCGTCGAACACCACGTTCATCAAGTCCAGCGAGTGGTACTTGCCCAGATAGCCGCGCAACAATGCCACGCCCTCCGCCTCGCGATCCAGGCCGCGACAGGCATTCAGCAGGCGCTCCGCCACCAGCGGCAGATATTGCGCGTCCTGCGTCTCGATATTTTTCCAGATGGCGACTGCCTCCTCAGGCCTGCCCTCGCCGAGCGCCATGTCGCCGAGCATCATCGTGGCGCGCACCGCGTTCGGATAAGTCGTCAGCGCCTGTTGCAAATGCCCGCGCGCCGCAGCGGGATCGCCATCCGCGATCTCCTCGTTCGCCAGTTCGCAATAGAAAAAAGCGGCCAGCTTGCCGTAAGACTGCCCGGACACCGCCGTCAGCCGTTGCGCCACGTCAATCGCCTTGAGCCAGTCATGCTCTTTCTGGAACAACTCCAGCAGGAATTCCAGCGCAGGTTTGGCGTAACGGGTTTTTTCAAGTTCAAGAAACAGGCTCTCGGCGCGGTCGAAAATGCCCGCCTTCAGGTAATCCTGCGCCAGTTCGAAAATCGCCTGCTGGCGCTTGTCGCTATCCAGGTCGGCCCGGTCCACGAGGTTGTGGTGCATGCGCAACGCGCGATCCACTTCGCCGCGCCGGCGGAACAGGCTGCCCAGTGCGAAATGCAGCTCGATGGTTTGCGGATCGACCTTGACCACCTCGATGAAGGCTTCGATGGCCTTGTCCTGCTGCTCGTTGAGCAGAAAATTCAGTCCCTGAAAATATGATTGCGGCAGCGCGCTCGATTCAGAGAGCAATTCTTTAATGTCGATACGTGCCGCCAGCCATCCCATGCCAAAGAACAGCGGAAAGACCAACAGCATCCAGGGTTCAAATTCCATAACAAGTCGATCAGGAAGGTTGAATGGGCGTTTGTTGCGTTTCGCCGATGTCGGCAAGTTTGTTCTTGACGCGGATATCGCGTTTCAGGCGCGCAATTTCACGGCGTTGTTGCAGCACATTGGCGAGCATGGCGAGCACGCCGACCACTGCGCCGGCGGCAAAAAACAGCAGCAGCACGATCACCAGCGAAGATTGCCACTCATAACCGAAAAAATAGCGCAGCGTGACCGATTGGTCGTTCTTGACCGCAAATCCGAGCAGCGCGATGAACAGTGCTGCACGCAAAACCCAATTGAGATAACGCATGATGTTTATCCGCAAAAAACGATGCTAAAGATAGCATGAAAGGGCAATAAAATGGCGGCGATACCTTTCGATATGCCGCCAAGAATTAAAGATTGCCTTTCTCGTTTGCCTCCTCTCCCGCTTGCGGGATAACCAGCGACTTGGCTGCGGTCTTTGGCAGCCTATAACCAGCCACTTGGTTGCCGTCTTTTGGCAACCTAGTGGAATGGCTAGTAGTTTTATCAGTCGAATGGCTAGTTGTTTCACCCAGAGGATTGAGGTGAGGGCTAATCCGCGCTCAGGGCTTCCGTTCGCAGACCCGCTCCCGCAATTCCTTGCCCGCCTTGAAATGCGGCACGTACTTGGCCGGTACCTTCACCTTGTCGCCAGTCTTGGGGTTGCGCCCCTGGCGCGGCGGACGGTAATTCAGGCCAAAGCTGCCGAAGCCGCGAACCTCGACCCGTCCGCCACGCGCCAGCGTGGCAGACAAGGTATCCAGTATCACTTTAACGGCAAGCTCTGCGTCCTTGGCCAGCAGTTGCGGATGCAACTCGGCAAGTCTGGCAATCAAATCGGAGCGAGTCATGCTATTCCCCAGTTTATGCTTCAGTCTTGCTACCGCTCATCTTGGCCTTCAGCAACGCGCCCAGATTGGTAGTCCCAGCATTGGAAGTGCTTTCCGAGGAAAGCTTCTGCATCGCTGCGGATTCTTCTGCCTTGTTGAGCGCCTTGACCGACAGGTTGATGCCGCGATTTTTGCGGTCCACATTGATAATCACGGCAGTCACGCTGTCGCCTTCTTTCAGGTGAGTACGGATGTCTTCAACGCGGTCAGCGGACACTTCGGACGCCTTCAGGTAGGCTTCCACATCGCCGTCCAAGGCAATGGTTGCACCCTTGGCATCCAAAGACTTCACTGTGCCGGTAACCACCGCGCCTTTTTCATGGCTGGAAGCGAAACCGCCGAACGGGTCGCCTTCCATTTGCTTGATGCCCAGGGAGATGCGCTCGCGTTCCACGTCGATCGCCAATACCACGGCTTCAACTTCATCACCCTTCTTGTAGCTGCGCACCGCTTCTTCGCCGGGCTGACTCCAGGACAGGTCGGACAAATGCACCAGGCCGTCGATGCCGCCATCCAGGCCGATGAACACGCCAAAGTCGGTGATGGACTTGATTTGACCCTTAACTTTATCGCCCTTCTTGTGGTTGATTTCGAAATCATCCCAGGGATTGGACTGGCATTGCTTCATGCCCAGCGAAATGCGGCGGCGCGCTTCGTCGATTTCCAGGATCATCACTTCCACTTCGTCGCCCAGTTGCACAACCTTGGAAGGATGAACGTTCTTGTTGGTCCAGTCCATTTCGGAAACGTGCACCAGACCTTCGATGCCCTGCTCGATTTCCACGAACGAGCCGTAGTCGGTCAGGTTGGTCACCTTGCCGAACATGCGCGTGCCTTGCGGATAACGGCGCGCCAATCCATTCCACGGATCATCGCCCATTTGCTTGATGCCCAGCGAAACGCGGTTTTTCTCCTGATCGAACTTGAGAATCTTGGCTTCGACTTCATCGCCGACGGTCAACACCTCGGAAGGATGCTTCACGCGGCGCCATGCCAGGTCGGTGATGTGCAGCAGGCCGTCGATGCCGCCCAGGTCGACGAACGCGCCGTAGTCGGTGATGTTCTTGACGATGCCCTTGACGATCGCGCCTTCCTTGAGATTTTCCATGACCGCTTCACGGTCGGCACCCATGCTGGCTTCCAGCACGGCGCGGCGGGAAACCACCACGTTGTTGCGCTTGCGATCCAGCTTGATGACTTTCAGCTCCATAGTCTTGTTTTCGTAAGGCGCGGTGTCCTTGACCGGACGGATGTCCACCAGCGAACCCGGCAGAAACGCGCGGATGCCGTTGACCATCGCGGTCAGGCCGCCCTTGACCTTGCCGCTGACATAACCTTCCACGACCCGGCCTTCTTCCATGGCCGCTTCCAGATCGTGCCATGCCGCCAAACGCTTGGCTTTTTCGCGCGACAGCTTGGTTTCGCCATAGCCGTTTTCCAGCGACTCGATCGCGACGGTGACAAAATCCCCCGCCTTGACTTCCAGTTCGCCTTTGGCGTCGAGGAATTCCTCGATCGCAATTAAACTTTCGGACTTCAGTCCGGCATTCACCACCACCATGTTGTGATCGACGCGCACGACTTGTGCGGTAATCAGTTCGCCGGCGCGCATTTCCTTGCGCGTCAGGCTTTCTTCAAACATTGCGGCGAAACTATCGGGATCTTGTACGGCTGCTGCGGTTGCGGTTGCGTTCATCGGATGTACCTAAAGATAAAATTTCTGCCCGAATAAAAAAACGGCGCAGAGGGTTAGTTAAAGTTCCCGAATGACGGAGAGTCAGACGGAGCCTAGCTTTTGAAGCATTTCGCCGGGTAGCGTGCCAGCACTTCCTGAACCGCCTGCTCGATGTTCAGAGCAGTGGTATCCAGCAGAATTGCACCCGGTGCCTGCTGCAATGGCGCCGTGCTGCGTTGAGTATCTCGCTCGTCGCGCGCCTGTATATCTTGCAAAAGGGCGGCGATATTAGCATCCATCCCTTTTTCTTTCAACTGCTTATAGCGGCGCTCGGCGCGCGCCCCGGCGCTGGCGGTCAGAAATATCTTCAAGGCCGCGTCCGGGAACACCACCGAGCCCATGTCGCGCCCGTCGGCCACCAGCCCCGGCGTGCGGCGGAAGGCGCGCTGCCTTTCCAGCAGCGCGGCGCGCACCTGTGGCAGCGCCGCCACTTTGGAGGCGGCAGCACCCGCCTCCTCGCTGCGCAGCTCGTCCCCCACCTTCGCGCCGTCCAGCCAGATCGTTTCCCCTTCAAAACGGATTTCGATCTGTGCCGCCAGATGAGCCAGCTGCGATTCGGCATCCAGCGCGATGCCACGTTTCGCCGCAGCCAGCCCCAGCAAGCGGTACATCGCGCCGCTGTCGAGAAAGTGGAAGCACAGCACCCGGGCGACGCGTTGCGCCACCGTGCCCTTGCCCGAAGCCGAAGGGCCGTCAATCGCGATGACCGGCACAGGCTGCGTCACACCGGCAAATGCCGCAAAATAATCCGGGAAGGTCTTGGCGACACAACCCGGATCGTTGATGCGCACCCCCGCTCCGCCGAATGCGGCCAGCGAGAAGCACATCGCCATGCGGTGGTCGTCGTAGGTGTCGATGGAAGCGTGAAGGGGGAAGGGGGAGGGGGGAAGGGTAGGGCGCGGCGGCGTAATGCGGATGTAATCCGCCCCTTCTTTCACTGCCGCCCCCACCTTGCGCAATTCCGCCGCCATCGCCGCGATGCGGTCGGTCTCCTTGACGCGCCAGCTCGCGATGTTGCGCAGCGTGGTCGTGCCGTCGGCGAACAGCGCCGCGACCGCCAGCGTCATCGCCGCATCGGGAATATGGTTGCAGTCGATATCGAGGGCTTTCAGTTTACCGTCCGCCGGCGCGCGCGCCTCCATCCAGTTTGCGCCCTGCTCGATTTGCGCGCCCATCAACGCCAGCGCGTCGGCGAAGCGCACGTCGCCCTGAATGCTGTCGCTGCCCACGCCCTCGATGCGCACAGGCCCGCCACCGATCGCACCCGCAGCGAGAAAATATGAGGCAGACGATGCATCACCTTCGACATAGATCACGCCGGGCGACACATAACGGCTGCCCGCCGCCACCGTGAAGCTGCGCCAGCCATCGCGCGATACGCTCACACCAAAACGCGCCATCATCGCCAGCGTAATTTCGATATACGGTTTGGAGATCAGCTCGCCAATCACCTCCACCGTCACCTCGCGGTCCAGCAGCGGCAAGGCCATCAGCAACGCGGTGAGAAACTGGCTCGACACATCGCCGCGCACGCTGGCGCGTGCCGTATCGCTCAACGTCGCCGGAAAAATCTCCAGCGGCGGGAAGCCTTCGTTGCCCAGATAATCGATGTTCGCACCCAATGCGCGCAACGCATCCACCAGATCGCCGATCGGACGCTCGTGCATGCGCGCCACGCCGGACAGTTTGTAATGCCCGCCAGCCAAAGCCAGCGCGGCAGTCAGCGGGCGAAAGGCGGTTCCCGCATTGCCCAAAAACAATTCGGCATCCTTGACCGGAAAATGAGCGCAGCGAGTTTCGCCAACATTCCCGCCGCAACCCTGCACGCGAAACACATGCGCATCGAGTTGCTCCACGCCGACACCCAAGGTGCGCAGAGCATCCAGCATGCGCTCGGTATCGTCGGACAGCAGCACATCGCGCACCTCGGTCGCGCCTTCGGACAGCGCCGCCAGTAACAGCACGCGGTTGGAAATGCTTTTCGAGCCGGGTAGCGTGATCGTGCCGTGGGCGCTCAATAGTGGAGGGAGATCAATAAAATTTGCGGATGTCATTGGTAGTCAGAGAACCTTGGAGCAGACTGCGCTAAAAAATTTTGGAGCGGCATGATACCGCAGAGGGAAGCGATGCGCATCGCTGCCAGAGGCGACAATGCAGGGCGGGCAAAGCAAAGCATGGCCAGCACAAACAAAGCCAACGCCGCCGTGGGCAGCCCGGCAGCCAGTTGCTTCCTTTTGCCCCGCCAAAGCAACACGTTGGTTTGCCGTGTGTTCGATGCATGGAATGTGCCCAGCTGCACCTCGTGTTACTTAAACCTAGAAAACTCAGTTCAAGCCACGATTTGACTGGAACGCGGGCTTCCAGCCCGCAGGCGGACAGGATGTCCGCGCTCCCAGTATCCATTCTTGAACTCGCCCAAAAGGTGAATCGCATCAACAACGATAAAGTTAATCATCACGTGGGTTTCAACTGAAATAGAAGCGTTCAACTGAGGTTTTTAGATTAAACAAGCAAGATGTGGCAATTCAGGTTTCACCAGCCAGCCGGAATACAAACAGCCTTAAATCGGACAACTCTCCGCCTCGCGCAGCAGCTTCAGATAACCCTCCACCCGCTCGTTCAGTGTCGCAGGCTGGGCGACGATGTCGTGCGCCAAAGTGAACAGCGGGTAGGTGCGCCACTCGAACAAGCGATATTTTTCCACCATGCGCAAGGTGTGCACTCCCTCGCCGGAGATGTCCGACCATTCGCCGCGCACCAGTTGTTGTCCAAGCGCATGATGGTGCGAACCGGCACTGGTCGCCGTCGTCAGCAGATCGCCAAGGCCGGCATAGCTGAACGGCGTGTGCACCTGCCCGCCGAACGATTGCACGATGCCGGACAACTCCGCGATCGCGGCCACCATCAGATGCCCGCGCATGTTGTCGCCCAGCTTCAGCTCATCCGCCACGCCGAACAGGATCGCATACACATTCTTCAGGATCACCGACCAGCTCCGGCCGTGCATGTCAGATGCCTGCTGGCATACCAGTGTGCTGCCCCGGAACAGGCTGTGCATCACGCCGAAATCCGCCGCGTCGGACAACACCGCATCGGCAAAACCATAGCGCCCCGCCCTGAGCTCCTCCGAGATCATCGGGCCATACACCACCCCGTAGTGATGCCGCGTTGCAAACACGGATTCAAACACCTGGGCAGCCGTCCGCCCCGATTCATCCAGCCCCTTTGCGATGCTCAGGCACAGACTGTCTTTTGCGAGATGCGGCGCGATACGGCTGGCGATCTCATGGTGCGGGTTCACCGGCAGGCAGAACAGGATCACCTGCGCCTCGGCGACCTCCTCCTCCAGCGTCGCACGGCTGCCCCTCACTACCACGCCCATGTTCCAGATGCGCACATCGTGGCGCGCTGCCAGCAGATACTCCATGGCATGCCCCATCTCGCCATAGCCCAGAATCAATACGCGTAGTTTCATAACAGTCCCTCATTCAGATGGGGGAACGATAACCCAAAATGAAAAAGCCCGCGAATGCGGGCTTTGCTTATGCTCTCGAAATCAATTCGAGCCTGCCCCCTTTGGCCCTTTGGCCAGTAATGGCGCAGTTCGACGTTCGCCGGAATATCGGAAAACAGCGGTTACGCCAGAAACCAATCAAAGTAACTTCTTAATATTTATTCAGTTGCGGCGTATTATGTGCGCGCCAAATCAAATTGCGGAGAGTGCAATATGCGAAAACAACGTGAAATTTACACATCCCCACTGGATGCGCTGGTGGCAGTGAGCAAACAACTCAGCGTGTATGAAAAACAGCGCGGCATGGATTCAGAGACATTTTTCGACCGCTACCAGAAAGGCTTGATCGGCGATGAGGTTGAGTCGGTAGAATGGGCAAACGCCTATCAGCACTACGTTGCGCTGCACCAACAATTGGAGAGCCAGTTGCGTGTTGCCGCATGATTCTCTTGAGCGTTACTTTGTGGAAATTGAGGCGGGAGTCGCCCAGTTGCCCGCATACACCGAAAGTTATGTAGAAGAAATCCTGACCGCCGTGCGCGCCAACCTGCGCATCCGGCTACGCTTTAAAAATGGTGCTCTGCTGGAAATCAACGAAGCAATCATCGTTGAAAATGGTGCGCTTAAAACGCTGGGGTACCGCTACCATTTGCAGGGCGCAGACAACCAACTCCTGTTCCGATACGACAACACTCCACATTTCCCCGACCTGCCAAGTTATCCGCATCACAAACATCTGAGTGATACCGTCATTGTCTCAAGCAAACCTGACTTGCTGGATGTACTGCAAGAAGCGAAAGCCAAGAGTCTGTAGTTAGCCTATTGACGGGCGTTTCCACGAGGTGTTGGTGGAATATAAATCAATTCGAGCCTTTTCTCGAAACCGAAATGTGCTGTATGGCAGCGCATTTACAGAAATACCGCCGGTGATACGTTGAAGCGTGTTGCCAGCGCTTTCACCTGCCGCGTGTTGAGTTCGCGCTTGCCGTTTAGTATCGCAGATACGATGCTTTGTCCGCCCAGCTCTTCGGCCAAGTCGGTTTGTTTGAGGTTGTGTTCTTCCATCAGAAAAGCAAGCACCGTAGCGGGGGATGCTTCAGGAAGTGTTTGTTGTTTTGCTTCGTATGTTTCGATCTCTTTGGTCACGAGGTCGAGAAGCGGCATCAGGCGATGTGATTCATTGATGCCGATGCGGTCAAGCAATTCATCCATTACGCGCACGCGGCGTTTGTAATCCTGTTCGCTGGTGATCTGGCCGAGTGGCACGAGTTTGTTCAGTCCCTGCCAAGCAGTTTGAACTGATGCGAGATCAAGATGACGTTCAGCAACGATGTTCATTTTCTTTTGCTCCTCTTGCGGTTCCACTGGTCATATTCGGCGTGCGTAAAAAATTCTTTGATATACACCCGCTGATACCGGTAGTGGATGATGGTTATCAGCCGATAGTTGTTGCCCTTGATATTGAATACCGTGTACGGGTCGGCAAAATCCGTAGACGGCAGCACGGCGCGTATTGCATGAATGTCCGAAAATTCCGTCTTCTCGAAGATTTTTCGCCAGCTTGATAGCGGTTCTGCGGCATCGGCGTGGCGGGCGGCATAGCCATCCAGCGTTTTCTTTTTGATGACGTTCATTTGGAAGTAAATATAGCAAATTGCTATATTTGTGTCAAATGATGGATTAAAGCAGCTTTTTCAGTGTGTACAGCTTCTCCAGCGCTTCCTTCGGGCTCAACTCATCCGGCTGCACTGTACGCAATGCCGCCAGCAGCGGATGCTCTTCCGGTTCCGGTATCTCCGGTTTTCGGTCGAACAGGTCGCCCTGCGGGTTTTGCGCGGCGCTGTTCTGTTCCAGCTTGAGCAGTTGTTTCTTCGCGGCCTTGATGACGCTGTTCGGCACGCCCGCCAATGCTGCCACTTGCAGGCCGTAGCTCTGGCTCGCTGCTCCCTCATTTACCGAGTGCAGGAACACGATGCTGTGCTGGTGTTCGATGGCGGCGAGGTGGACGTTGGCGAGTTGGGCAAATTCTTCGGCGAGCCGCGTCAGTTCGAAGTAGTGCGTGGCGAACAGCGTGTAGCTGCGGTTCTTTTCCAGCAGGTGGCGCGCGATGGCGTAGGCGAGGGCGAGGCCGTCGAAGGTGGATGTGCCGCGCCCGATCTCGTCCACCAGCACCAGACTTTTTTCGGTGGCGTTGTGCAGGATGTTGGCGGCCTCGGTCATCTCGACCATGAAGGTGGAGCGTCCGCTGGCGAGGTCGTCGGATGCGCCGATGCGCGTGAATATCTGGTCGATCTCGCCGAGTACCGCAGCTTGTGCCGGAACGAAGCAGCCGACATGCGCGAGCAGCGCGATGATCGCGACCTGGCGCATGTAGGTGGATTTGCCGCCCATGTTCGGGCCGGTGATCAGCAGCATGCGGCGCGCGTCGTTGAGCGTGGTGTCGTTCGGTGTGAAGCGATCCACTTGCGCCTCCACCACCGGATGGCGGCCTTTGATGATGTTGATCTGCGCGTCGTCACTGAACTGCGGCGCGCTGAAATTGAGCGTGGCGGCGCGCTCGGCGAAGGTGGCGAGCACATCCAGTTCGGCGATCGCGGCGGCGATGCGTTGCAGTTGCGGGATGAACGGCGCCAGCCGGTCGAGCAGTTGTTCGTAGAGGAATTTCTCGCGCGCCAGCGCGCGCTCGTTCGCGGACAGCGCCTTGTCCTCGAAGGCCTTGAGTTCCGGCGTGATGTAGCGCTCGGCGTTCTTCAGCGTCTGGCGGCGGCGGTAATCGTCCGGCACGTTGGCGCTCTGCGCGTGCGTCACCTCGATGTAAAAACCATGCACGCGGTTGTATTCAACCTTCAGCGTGGCGATGCCGCTGCGCGCGCGTTCGCGCGCTTCGAGCGCGAGCAGGAAATCGCCGCAGTTGTTCTGGATGCCGCGCAGCTCGTCGAGCTCGGCATCGAAGCCGTCGGCGATCACGCCGCCTTCTCTTAATACGCTGGAGGGTTCGGGTTTTATCGTGCGTTGCAGGATGGAGGCGAGCTGTGCATCGGTTTGTAATGCATCGGCGAGGCTGGCAATCAGCGAGTGGTTTTGTAGGTCGGGCTTCCCCGCAAGGAGGAGGCCGGTGGGTTCCCCGCTGCTGCGCAGCGACCCTTCCGCTCTCAGCCCGACATCATTATTGCCGTGTCGGGTTGAAACCCGACCTACAAGTGCGGTTTGTAGTTGCGGTAGGGTGAGCAGCGTGTCGCGCAGGCCGGACAGGTCGCGCGGACGCGCGCTGCGCAGCGCGATGCGCGCGGTGATGCGCTCGACATCTACGCAGGGTTTGAGGTGGTCGTGGACGGTGCGATAGCCCTCACCCCCAGCCCCTATCCCGCCTGGGGGAGAGGGGAGTAGCAGTTTATCTACCGCTTCCAGCCGCGCGCGCAGCACGTGGCGGTCGCGCAGCGGATGATGCAGCCAGTGGTGCAGCAGGCGGCTGCCCATGTTGGTGGCGCAGGTGTCGAGCAGCGACAGCAGGGTGGGGGCGGGCTCGCCGCGCAGGGTCTGGGTGATCTCCAGATTGCGGCGCGTGGCGGCGTCCATGCGCACGTATTTGTCGGCGCTGTATACCTGGATGCTGCGGATGTGGCCGATGGCCTGTCCCTGGGTGAGCTTCGCATAGCCGAGCAATGCGCCCGCCGCTTCCAGACCCACGCTGAAATCGTCGCAGCCGAACCCGGCCAGATCGAGCGTGGCGAACTGCTGGCACAGCGCGCGCCGCGCCGTTTCCAGTTCGAAATGCCAATCGGGCAGCATCTTGAGAGCCGCGTGGTTATTGGCTTGCAGGCCGGCATTTTCGGCGTGCAGGATTTCGGAAGGTTGCAGGCGTTCCAGTTCGGCGGGCAGGTTTTCGGCGGAAGTCTCGCAGACGAAGAATTGCCCCGAGGCGAGATTCATCCATGCCAACCCGACCTTGCCGCTGCGCTGGTGCAGCGCCAGCAGCAGGCAGTCGCGTTTCTCTTCCAGCATGGCGGAGTCGGTGACCGTGCCTGGCGTGACGATGCGCACCACCTTGCGTTCCACCGGGCCTTTGCTGGTGGCGGGATCGCCGATCTGTTCGCAGATCGCCACCGATTCGCCGAGCCGCACCAGGCGCGCCAGATATTGCTCGGCGGCGTGGTAGGGCACGCCGGCCATCTTGATCGGCGACCCGTTGGATGCGCCGCGCTGCGTCAGCGTGATGTCGAGCAGTTTGGCCGCGCGCGCGGCATCCTCATGGAACAGCTCGTAGAAATCCCCCATGCGGTAGAACAGCAGCATGTCGGGATGCTCTGCCTTGATGCGCAGGTACTGCTGCATCATCGGGGTGTGCTGGACACTGGCCTGCTTGGCGCTCCCTATAACGGCATCGCTGTGCGTGCCTGGATGTTGCGCTGCCATCGCTTGATTTTCAGCCTTTCAGGGCGGCAGTCAGATGCGGCGCCATCACTTGCAGCAGCAGCGGGTGGATGTTCGGATTGCCCGCGCAGATGTGGCCGGTCTTGAGGTAGGTGTCCGAGCCGTGCAGGTCGCTGACCATGCCGCCCGCTTCGGTGATCAGCAGGCAGCCTGCGGCCATGTCCCAGGGTTTGAGCCCGGTTTCAAAGAATCCGTCGTAGCGCCCTGCGGCCATCCAGGCCAGATCCAGCGCGGCAGAACCGGGGCGGCGCAGGCCGGCGGTCTTCTGGATCAGTTCTTTGAAAATCGCCAGATAGGCATCCATATGTTCGAAACTGGTGTAGGGGAAGCCGGTGCCGATCAGGCTGTCGGCAAGGTGCAGGCGTTTGGAGACGCGCAGGCGTTTGTCGTTGAGGAACGCGCCGCGCCCGCGTGTGGCGGTGAACAGTTCATTTTTGACCGGGTCGTACACCACCGCCTGGGTGATGATGCCATTGTGCTGCAACGCGATGGACACGGAGAATTGCGGAAAGCCGTGCAGAAAGTTGGTCGTGCCATCCAGCGGATCGATGATCCACAGGAACTCCGACTCGCCTTGAGAGCCGCTCTCTTCTGCTAGAATCGCATGGGTCGGATAGGCGTCCAGCAGGGTCTGGATGATGGTCTGCTCGGCGGCGCGATCCACTTCGCTGACGAAATCCGCGTGGGATTTCCGGGTGATGGTGAGGTGATCGATCTTGTCGGCGGAGCGATGAATCAGATTGCCGGCGCGACGCGCGGCCTTTACCGCGATGTTGAGCATGGGATGCATAAGTACGACCTTTTTAATGAGCAGCATAAATTGCAGGCCGCATTTTAGTTGGAATTACACTTTGTATAAACAGAATCTTATAGACAACGCCATTATCGAGAATATAAGGGTCGTTCTCAGCCATACCACACATCCGGGCAATATCGGTGCGGCGGCGCGCGCGATGAAGACCATGGGACTGCGCCATTTGTACTTGATCAACCCGAGGCTTTTCCCCGATCCGCAGGCCGATGCGATGGCCGCCGGAGCCGACGACCTGCTGCGCGATGCGGTGGTGTGCGGTTCCATCGATGAAGCCTTGCAGGGTGTGGTGTTCACGGTGGCGATGACCGCGCGGCTGCGCGATATTTCCATCGAAGTGAAGAGCCCGCGCGAGGCGGCGCCGCTGCTGTTGCAACGGGCCGCTGCCCAGCCGGTGGCATTGCTGTTCGGCACCGAGATGTCCGGCCTGACCAATGAGGAGATGGGGCGCGCGCAGGTGCTGGCCAACATTCCCGCCAACCCGGATTTTTCCTCGCTCAATCTGGCGGCCGCGGTGCAGGTGATGTCATATGAACTCTCGGTGGCGGCGCAGGGCGTTGTGCCGGCTACTCCGGAAATCCGGTCTGCCACGCATGAGCAGGTGGAAGGGTATTTCGCGCATCTGGAAAAGACCCTGTTCGAGATCGGCTTTTTTACCACGCAAAACCCGGCACGCCTGATGCAGCGATTGCGCCGTCTGTATGCCCGCGCGCGGCTGGAACCGGAGGAGATCAATATCCTGCGCGGCATATTGAGCACCACAACCGAGTACAATGCGCGCCTCAAATCGCGTTACCAGGAAGAGCACCGGAATGTTTCGGAACATTAAGGAAGATATCGCCAGCGTATTCGACCGCGATCCGGCGGCGCGCAGCACTTTCGAGGTGCTGACCTGCTATCCGGGCCTGCATGCGCGCATCCTGCACCGCATGGCGAACACCCTGTGGCACGCCAACCTGAAATGGCCGGCGCGTTTCCTGTCGCATATCGCGCGCTGGTTTACCGGCATCGAGATTCATCCGGGTGCTTCCATCGGGCGGCGCTTCTTCATCGATCACGGCATGGGCGTGGTGATCGGCGAGACGGCAGAGATCGGCGATGATGTCACGCTCTACCACGGCGTCACGCTGGGCGGCACCTCGTGGCGGCACGGCAAGCGTCATCCCACGCTGGGCAACGGCGTGGTGGTGGGGGCGGGCGCCAAGATCCTCGGCCCGATCACGATCGGTGACGGCGCGAAGATCGGCTCGAATGCGGTGGTGGTGAAGGATGTCCCGGCGGGGGCGACGGCGGCGGGCATCCCCGCGCGCATCCTCGATGAAGAAAAGAAAAAAACCAGCAGCTTCAATGCATACGGCATCGGCAATGACCAGAACGACCCGTTTTCCAAGGCGATACACGGATTGCTCGGGCATAGCGTGACGGTGGATCAGCGCATCGATTTTATTTTGCAACAGCTTGAGAAAATGGGGGTGCCCGTGGACGAAGAGCGCGCCACCGCCGACAAATTTGACCCTAATCACCTGAACAAGATAGTTGACTAAAATATAAGGGTATTCTATTATTCGTGCGCTGGAATCAGGAATGTTTTTTGGATTATCCACGAATAGCCCAAAAATATTCTCCATATAACGCATCTAGATAATTGAGTGATGACATGCGATTAACCACCAAAGGGCGTTTTGCCGTGACGGCGATGGCTGACTTGGCAATGTGCGGCGGCCACAGTCCGGTGACCATGGCGGCGATCAGCGGGCGGCAAAAAATTTCGCTGTCCTACCTGGAACAGTTATTCGGCAAGCTGCGCCGCAGCAAGATTGTGGAAAGCGTACGCGGCCCGGGCGGCGGCTATTATCTGTCCAGGCCTGCGGAAAAAATCACCATAGCCGAGATCATCGTGGCGGTGGATGAGCCGCTGGATGCGACCAGTTGCGGCGGGAAAGGCAACTGCCACGACGAGCGCCAATGCGTTACCCATGATTTGTGGATGGGGCTCAACGAACAGATTTATGATTACCTGGCCTCCGTCACGCTGCAGCAATTGGTGGATAGCCAAACCAAGGCAAACCCCGATGCCGCGCACATTGTGATGATCAAAAAAGATACCAAGCCCACGGTCATTTCGATTTAACGCAAATGAAGGTGCGACAATGAAACTTCCTATTTACATGGATTACTCCGCGACCACGCCGGTTGACCCGCGTGTAGCTGCGATGATGATCCCCTATCTCACCGAGAAGTTCGGCAACCCGGCCAGCCGCTCCCATGCCTTCGGCTGGGAAGCCGACGCGGCGGTGGAGCTGGCGCGCGAGCAGGTCGCCGCGCTGGTGAACGCCGACCCCAAGGAGATCGTCTGGACTTCCGGTGCGACCGAGTCGAACAACCTCGCGATCAAGGGCGCGGCGCATTTCTATCAGGGCAAGGGCAAGCACATCATCACGATGCGCATCGAGCACAAGGCGGTGATCGACACCGTGCGCGAACTGGAGCGCGAGGGTTTCAGCGCGACCTACCTCGATCCCGAGCCGAACGGTTTGCTGGACCTGGACAAATTCAAGGCGGCGTTGCGCCCCGACACCATCATCGTTTCGGTGATGCTGGTGAACAATGAAATCGGCGTGATTCAGGATATCGCCGCGATCGGCGAAATCTGCCGCGACAAGGGCATCCTGTTCCATGTGGATGCGGCGCAGGCGACCGGCAAGGTGGCGATCGATTTGCAGCAGCTCAAAGTGGATATGATGTCGTTTTCCGCGCATAAGACCTACGGCCCGAAAGGCATCGGCGCGCTGTATGTGCGGCGCAAGCCGCGTGTGCGCCTGGAGGCCCAGATGCATGGCGGCGGGCACGAGCGCGGCATGCGCTCCGGCACGTTGCCGACGCACCAGATCGTCGGCATGGGCGAAGCGTTCCGCATCGCACAGGTTGAGATGGCGCAGGAAAACGAGCGCATCCGCATGTTGCGCGACCGCCTGCTGAACGGCCTGATGTCCATGGAAGAGGTGCATATCAACGGCGACATGGAGCAGCGTGTGCCGCACAATCTCAACCTCAGCTTCAGTTTCGTCGAAGGCGAATCGCTGATGATGGCGGTCAAGGATGTCGCGGTGTCCAGCGGCTCGGCCTGCACCTCGGCGAGCCTGGAGCCGTCCTATGTGCTGCGCGCGCTGGGGCGCAGCGACGAGCTGGCGCACAGCTCGATCCGTTTCAGCATCGGACGTTTTACCACGGCCGAAGAAGTCGATTACGTCATCGAGTTGATGAAAAACAAGATCGGCAAGCTGCGCGAACTGTCGCCGCTGTGGGAAATGTACCAGGACGGTATCGACTTGAATTCGGTGAAGTGGGCAGCACATTGACGCAGGGGCGCGATTCATCGCGCCCATTGGTGAAATTCAGATATCGGGCGCGATAAATCGCGCCCCTACAGGAGCACAAAATGGCTTATAGCGAAAAATTACTGGATCACTACGAACATCCGCGCAATGTCGGTTCCATGGACAAGGATGATGCGGAAGTGGGAACCGGCATGGTCGGCGCACCGGCCTGCGGCGACGTGATGAAGTTGCAGATCAAGGTCGGCAAGGACGGCGTGATCGAAGACGCCAAGTTCAAGACTTACGGCTGCGGCTCGGCGATTGCGTCCAGCTCGCTGGTCACCGAGTGGGTCAAGGGCAAGACGGTCGACCAGGCTTTGGAGATCAAGAACACGCAAATCGCCGAAGAACTGGCGTTGCCGCCGGTAAAAATCCACTGCTCGATTCTGGCGGAAGACGCAATCAAGGCGGCGGTGGCGGATTACAAGAGCAAGCACGGCGCAGTGATGGAAACGCTGGCCTGCGGGAAAAACTGCAAGGAGTAAGACATGGCAATCACGCTGACTGAAAATGCGGCCAAGCATGTACAGAATTTCATCACCAAGCGCGGCAAGGGTGTGGGTTTGCGCATCGGCGTGCGCACCAGCGGCTGCTCCGGCATGGCCTACAAACTGGAGTTTGCCGACGAGATAGCCAGCGACGATCTCCAGTTTGCCAGTCATGGCGTCACGTTGCTGGTCGACCCGAAAAGCCTGACATACATCGATGGCATGGAACTGGATTACACGCGCGAGGGGTTGAACGAAGGGTTCAAATTCAACAATCCGAATGTGAAGAACCAGTGCGGCTGCGGTGAGAGTTTCGGTGTTTGATCCCATTTTCCGATCAATAGTGCAATATCGTAGGGGCGTGATTCATCACGCCCTTAAATTGGAATAATGCAGCTCGCCAGTTTCGACTTTCAGCACAACCACTTCCAGCTGTTCGGCCTTGCGCAGTCCTACCAGATAGACACGGCGCAGCTTGATCAGCAATATCGCGCCTGGCAGGCACTGGTTCATCCCGACAAATCAGCCCACTTGCCCGATGCCGAGCAGCGCGTGGCCATGCAGCGCGCCACGCTGGTGAACGAGGCCTACCAGACACTGCGCAGCCCGCTGCGGCGCGCGCGCTACCTGTTGTCGCTGCACGGCGTGGATACCCAGGAAGAAACCAACACCGTGATGCCGCCGGATTTTTTGATGGCGCAGATGGAGTGGCGCGAAGCGGTCGTGGAAGCGCGGCAGGCGCGCGATGAGGCGGCGTTGGCGCAACTCGAAGCGCGGTTGCAGCGCGAAACGCGTGACCTGGAAGCGCAGCTTGCGGTTAAAATCGATGCCGAAAAGGATTATGCGGCCGCCGCCGGATCGGTGCGCAAGCTGCGTTTCATGGAAAAACTCGCGGAAGAAATCCATGCCGCTTACGATGCGATAGATGTTTAATTTGTAGGGTGGGCACGTTTTTTGTGCCCACGCTGCATTAACCTTTTAACAATTTCTCCGCGTGGGCACAAAAAACGTGCCCACCCTACCGACCACAAAAATGGCTTTACTACAAATCTCCGAACCCGGTTTAAGCACCCTGCCGCACCAGCACCGGCTGGCGGTGGGCATCGACCTCGGCACCACCAACTCGCTGGTGGCCACGGTGCGCAACGGCATCAGCGTGGTGCTCAACGATAAAAACGGGCGCGCCATGCTGCCTTCGGTGGTGCGCTATCTGGCTGATGGCAGCGTCGCGGTGGGCGAGGCTGCGCAAGCCATGCAGAGCGAGGATGCCGCCAATACCATCCTCTCGGTGAAACGTTTCATGGGGCGCGGCCTCAAGGATGTCGGCGAAATCAGCCGCCTGCCTTATCGCTTTGCCGATGCCTCACCGGCGGGATCGGGACAAGGCCCGGGACAGGGTTCCGGCATGCTGCAACTGCGCACCGTGGCAGGCGCGAAAAGCCCGGTCGAGGTGTCCGCCGAAATCCTCAAGGTGTTGCGCGGCCGCGCCGAAACCGCATTGGGCGGCGAGCTGGTCGGCGCGGTCATCACCGTGCCCGCCTATTTCGACGACGCGCAACGCCAGGCCACCAAAGATGCGGCGCGCCTGGCCGGGCTGAACGTATTACGTTTGCTGAACGAACCGACCGCCGCCGCCATTGCCTACGGATTGGATAACGCCGCCGAGGGCATCTATGCGGTATATGACCTGGGCGGCGGCACCTTCGATATTTCCATTCTGCGCCTGTCGCGCGGCGTATTCGAGGTGCTGGCGGCCAACGGCGATTCCGCGTTGGGCGGCGACGATTTCGATCAGCGCATCCATTGCTGGCTGCTGGAAAAAAATCATCTTTCCGCGCTCGGCCCGCAGGACACGCGCCTGCTGCTGACCCATGCGCGCGCCGCGAAGGAGCAGCTGACCGAACATGCCGAGACGCGCATCACCGCGGTGCTGTCGACGGGCGAGGTGATCGACAGCGTGCTGACGCGCAGCGAGTTTCAGTTGATGTCGCAGAACCTGGTGCAGCGCACCCTGCAACCGTTGCGCCGCGCCTTGCGCGACGCGAAGCTGGAGGTCGCGGACATCAAGGGCGTGGTGATGGTCGGCGGCGCGACGCGCATGCCGCAGGTGCAGCACGCGGTGGAAGAATTTTTCGGGCAGACGCCGCTGACCAATCTCGACCCGGACAAGGTCGTGGCGCTGGGCGCGGCGATCCAGGCCAACCTGCTGGCGGGCAACCGTGGCGCCGAAGACTGGCTGCTGCTCGACGTGATTCCGCTCAGTCTGGGCATCGAAACCATGGGCGGTCTGGCGGAAAAAATCATCCCGCGCAACAGCACCATCCCCACCGCGCGCGCGCAGGAATTCACCACTTACAAGGACGGGCAGGCCGCGATGAGCATCCATGTGGTGCAGGGCGAGCGCGAGCTGGTGAGCGATTGCCGCTCGCTGGCGAAGTTCGAGTTGCGCGGCATCCCCGCGATGGTGGCGGGCGCGGCGCGTATCCGCGTCACCTTTCAGGTGGATGCCGACGGCTTGCTGAATGTGTCGGCGCGCGAAATGCGCAGCGGTGCCGAAGCGGCGATTGCCGTCAAACCTTCCTACGGTTTGAATGACGCCGAGATCACGCGCATGTTGCAGGAATCCACGCAACACGCGCAGGGCGACATGCAGTCGCGCGCGTTGCGCGAACAGCAAGCCGAAGCGGAGCAGTTGCTCGAAGCGGTGCAGCACGCGCTGGAGCAGGATGGCGGTTTGCTCGAACAGGCCGAACGCAAACAGATCGAAACCCGGATGGAGGCGCTGCGCAACACGTTGCAACTAACCGATCATCTGGCCATCAAACGCGCCGCTACCGTGTTGAACGATGCCACCGTCAGTTTTGCGCAAGCGCGCATGGACAAGAGCGTGGCGCATGTCCTGACGGGCAAAAATATTGCCGAACTGGAGACAACCCCGGATGTTCCATAAATTGCACACGCCCTCACTTGTCTTTTGTCCCGTATGGAAACTTTGTTCAGTCGGGCGTATGAATCACTACGCCGCTCCTTCACAAAATTCCCCTACGGAACAAAATCCTGCGCGATCATCGTGCGAATTCATGAAACATACGGGGTAAATAATGCCGCAAATCATTGTGCTACCGCATGAGGAACTGTGCCCGCAAGGCACACTGTTCGAGGCCGAACCGGGTGTCTCGATTTGCGACGCGCTGTTGCAGCATGGCGTGGAAATCGAGCATGCCTGCGAAAAATCCTGCGCCTGCAGCACCTGCCATGTCATCCTGCGCGAGGGTTTCAATTCGCTGCAACCGGCGGAAGAATGCGAAGAGGATATGCTCGATAAGGCGTGGGGGCTGGAGCCGACCTCGCGCCTGTCCTGTCAGGCGCTGGTGGCGGACAAGGACCTGGTGGTGGAGATTCCGAAGTACACCATCAACATGGCAAAGGAGTAACCCCATGTGCCTTTCAAAATAGCAATAACCATGTAGGGTGCATTCCATGCACCATTAACATTGGTGCATGGAATGCACCCTACGAGTTATTTGACCTTATCTGAAGCAGGAGGATTGAAATGAAATGGACTGATGTCAGACTGATCGCCATCGAACTGGCGGAGACGCATCCCGAGGTTGACCCGAAGACCCTGCGCTTCACCGACCTGCACAACTGGGTGCTGGCGCTGGAAGATTTTCACGACGATCCGAAACATAGCGGTGAAAAAGTGCTCGAAGCGATCCAGGCGGCGTGGATAGAGGAAGCCGAATAATGGGAGCCTCTAAAAATCTACTGCGCGATTCGATACACCCGCAAGGAGTAGGCCGGCGGGTTCCCGGCGGCGATGCCGCCACCCTTCCGCTCGCCGCGTTGCGCGGTGCTCGCTCCTCGCCTACCCGATATGGTATGTCCCGTTCGCTGCGCTCCGCGCGCCTTGCTCTCGAACCGCTCGCTACGATTTTAAAGGCTCCCTAACCATGCGCAAACTCTGGCAGAGTGTCTCCAACCGCTGGTTGTATCTGTGCGGCGCGCTGTTTGCCGGCGGATTGATGGGCTTCGGCCTGTTCCTGCAATACGTCAAACATCAGGACCCCTGCCCGCTGTGCATGGTGCAGCGGGTGATTTTTATCGCCATCCTGGCGGTGTTCGCACTGGCTGTGCTGCATGGCCCGAAACGCACCGGCGAGCGCGTCTATGCGGCGTTGGTTGCATTGCTGTCGCTGTCCGGCGCGGGCGTTGCGGCGCGCCACATCTGGCTGCAAAACCTGCCCAAAGACCAAGTGCCCGCCTGCGGCCCCGGGCTGGACTACATGCTCGAAGTCATGCCGATGGCCGATGTATTGAAGCAACTGATGCACGGCTCCGGCGAATGCGCGGCAAAGGGCTGGACCTTCCTCACCCTCGGCATCCCGGAATGGTCGCTGCTGTGCTACCTCGCGCTGGGCGCGTGGGCAGTGCTGATTGCAGCCCGAAAAAAAATCTGATTCGATACCCCAAAGCGCCCTAAACAACTGCCATGGACATTCCGTCCGAACTACGCTGCGCATCGCAGCTTATAGATTTCTGATGGCGCAACGACTCAAGGCCGGACGCGATGGCGGCGGTAAAAAAACTTCGCCGAACGCCAAATGCCCATTCCCAAAGATTACGTCCCTCGGGGCAGCTCAGCGCGCGCTGCGTCACGTACCGGACTCGATCACGATGATCGCCTGTACTTGAGCACTGCTCTCGCAAGTACCTTGGGTCATTGCCCGCATTGCAATTGGGTGAGTCCAAAATTACGTTTGTGACACAGTAAAATTGGTTCGTCAGTAAAATGAGTGGGTAAGCTTTGGTTCGGGTAATTTCCCAAGTACATGATATAGCGCGAGTTCCAGCATTTTGAATGTCCTAAAACCGTAAGCTTTTCTCATAGTGACTTTGGCTTTGTTGTTCAGGCCTTCGACAATGCCGCTAGAAAACGCTTTTCTGGCCCGGAAATAGTTGAGCAGGAGTTCGCGGTGATTGCGGACGGTGCGGA
>Ga0209212_1002048_pt1 | contig 30144 bp, 31 predicted proteins | sample RifGroC2_FD_183996 | JGI IMG/M metagenome (GOLD analysis project Ga0209212, IMG submission 183996) | Groundwater microbial communities from Rifle, Colorado, USA - Groundwater C2 (SPAdes) (version 2) | ecosystem: Environmental > Aquatic > Deep subsurface > Groundwater | place: Rifle, Colorado... | reverse complement strand
CCGCTTCGCTCCGGCGGTTTTCCGATTCATTCCTTTTCCGGTTGGGGGGAAGTCGGCAGGAAGACACGGGAAGGGAAGCGGGAGAGAAGACTTGGGCGACTGGCAAGCAGTCGCCCTTTGACCGGAAGTTACTCAACCGGTCAAGAGATAAGAAATTTTAATTTCGGTCATCTTTCTCTGTCGTTCGGTTCACAGTGGTATCAGGTTCCCTCTCTCTGTCGAAAGACTCCCTTGATAAAACTAAGGTTTTGGCATACTGGGGAATAAGGAATATGGTCACCAAGAAAATGCCCGTCCCTAAATTGATACCAACCTTGGGGGAATACTTGAAAAAGTTTGGTCATATCTTTCTCTCTCAGTTGATTTGGGATATCAAACCAAAAAGGTAATCATGATCCAAATCAACTCAGAGAGATAAGGTTTGGGTTTGTTTCTGTAAGTGGGTAGCAATAAGGTTATCGGGACTCGCTCCATTGCGGGTCTGTCAATCCTTAACTAAAACCATACCCGCAATCGAGCGGCATAATCAGATCGACCAATTTTAATCTTCTCTTCCTCTGTCTCCCTCTCTTCTTCCGGCAAGACGAGAGGGAGGACTTGCTGGTTAACCGCTTGTGTGTTCCGGTCGGTTATACTTCATTTTGCTTTCTAGTTAGTAGTCCGACCGGCAAACCTTTTCGTGTTGAATTTAATTAAAGCCTGGGAGTAAAATGAAAGCAACATGAAAATAATCCGTAAGATTACTTCATCAGGTAAGTACTCCAAAGTTGTCACTATCCCTCGTGAATTCTTGAAAGCCTTAGGGTGGAGACAAAACCAGAATCTAGAGTTTGAGTTAGATGAGAAAGGGAAAAGAGTTATCATTCGAGACGCTAAAGACAAATGAAAAATAAAACTCTATCCTATATCGTAGTTTTCATTCTCATGTTTCTATCGTTCTTTGGTGGAAGTTACTTTGAGAAGCAGAAGTTTAAAACCCAATTAACTTTACCAGCAGAAACTTCTACTATTGTTAGTCCAATAAGCGTTACCGAAGTTAGTGACGGAGACACTTTGAAATTAAGTGACGGAAAAAGCTTTAGGCTTTATGGGGTTAATGCTCCCGAAGTTAAAGAATCATATTTTGAAGAAGCAAAAGCGTTTACTCAAAATTTAGTCCTTGGAAAAGAAATAAGTTTTGAACAAGAAGCCAATTACAAAGTTGATAAATTTGGTAGAGAATTAGGCTACGTATTTATTGACGGTGTCAATTTAAATATTGAATTGGTGAAAAATGGTTTAGCCAGAGTTGTTCTTTATGAGAAGAGAGCCAAGATAAAATATCAGGATGAGTTACTGTCTGCGGAGAATGAAGCAAAGGTAAAAAGGGTTGGGGTGTGGAAATAACTACTTAATATTTTTATGTATCTAACAAAATCAATTTTAATATTGGAAGACAACCTAAAAGTTTTGTCAAAAATTCTAGATAGATTGTTTGTCTTGGAAAACGATCAAGTATTTGAGCTTTGTGTTATGGTTTTGACTACATCCTCACAAGTTGAAAATTATGTGAATTCTAATCCAAAAGCTAATTTTGATATTATCCTACTAGATCGAGATTGTAAAATTGGCGGTTCTTTTCATGTTTTAGATATTGAAAGATTTGGAAAAGAAAAAATTATTGGTATTTCTTCTATCGAGGAATTTAATAAAGAATTGAAACAAAAAGGAATAACTAAAATTATTTTAAAAGATCTTAAAGATATGGATAAATTTGCTGATGAAGTTGTAAGAGAGTTAGGTTATATAATTAGAAAAATGTCGTTGATTTAAAAATAGATTTTCTTAATATGAGCTTGTATTTTTTTAAAGACTGGTGTTTTTGGATCTCTTTTTTTATTACTTAATGACTTGAAACAAATTTCCGAGAAAGCCAACAATATTTTCTTTATTAATTATCCCTAAAACTGCGAGAAACATAAAAAAAATAACTAAAATTGAAACGAATAGAGCCTTAACTGTCCCAGAATTTTTATTATTACTTTTACCTCCGGATACAGACCCAACAACAGATTTATTTATATTTATACTGTTATTACTTTGGTCATCCATTATTTTTTCCTCCTTTCATTTTCTCAATAATAGAATTATCAACCTTGATTGAGTTATCAGACTTATCAATACTGTCAATGTAATTAATTAATAATGTATTGTTTGCTTCATCTTTTCTACGATCTTCTATTATTATTCTACACAATTCTTGTCCTAAGTCAGTCCTTTTACAAAAATAAATGTCGTTGTCATCTGGTGTCGAGATCTTTTCAATTAAGCCAAGATCGTATAGAAACATCACATATCTATAAGAGGCATCTGTTTCGTTTGTCGCCTCAAATATATAGTATTCCTCATGAATGTTTTTATTTAATATCCATTCTCCACATCCTTCATTATTGTTACGCAATAATTTTTTAAGAAATAATGCTATTTTAATATTATCGATTGAATCTTCTGATAGTAAATTAATAAAATTTACACCTTCACTTTCTAGTTTGAGCGACTCATTAATTAACTTATACCTTTTTGCGTATTTAACTATGTATGGGATTTTTTCAAGATAATAATTACCTTTGCCTATTGAACAGTTATAAAGAAACTTTTTGATTCTATCTGTTCCAGTAATTTCATCAAGTGTAAATTCAGTTTCTTTATCCGCAATATTATAAGTCGTTTTGTATTTGTGATTGATGATAGTTGTTTTTGCGGAAATTATTTTAGTAACTGTGCTCATGGTTTAATATAAATTTTTCCAATACTATCGATATAGGTTTTTCTCAGCTCCCGAATTCTGGACATCAGCCAATTTGAATTTTCGTAGTCGGAATATTTAGAAACATATTTTTCAAGTGATGAAAGTGGTTTAAATGAATTTTTTTCTTTAAGATTTTCTACAAAAACTATGACAATCCGCCATATATAATTTATGTATGACCAATAATTCTTTTTTTCTTCCTCTGTTTTTTTCTGTTTTAAAATTTTGAAAGAATAATTTAAAAGCTCAAAAAATCTATTTAGATATTTTTCGTCTCTTAGATCTAAAAGAGGGTTAGCAAAGGCAAGAGAATCTAATTCTTGTTCTTCAGGCCCAACTGAATGTACAACTCCTTCTACATTTCTTTGATTAAATTTCAACGGTTTTTTTATTTGATTAAATCGCCAATTGATGGCAGTTTCGTCTTTATAAATAGTAATAAGTAAAGCATTGGCGATTTGAGCAAGAAGTCTGTGATGATCATTGATATCTTTTTTCTCAAATATGTCTTTGAGAAATGATTTCATTTCCTTATCATTTTCATCAATAAAATATTGAAGATTTTCAAGAGAAGATCGTTGTTCGTAATCAGCAATATACTTATCATAAATAAATGACTTTAATATTTTTTTGGCTTTTTTTAATTTGAAACCTTTTTTTGCATAGTGTCCGACGAGATAAATATATGTTCCTGGTATAAGGTAACGTCTATCGTCCTTTCGATCACTTAATACTTTATTAACAAATTCAAAATCTCTGTCGTTAATATCGGGAATTAAATCCATAATCTGATTCATGTCATCAGAGAAGGCATAAGGAACAAAATCTATTATTTTTTGCTTATATTTTACTATTTCATTAGGAGCAAATATTTTTATTACAGAAAGCATATCTCCAAAATAAGCAGCTGCAGCAGTCCATGTAAAATGATGATTACCTTCTTCTTTATTTGAGATTGTGACCTTAAATTTACTTGGATCAATTTTTTTTATTCCCTCTTCAACCGCAAGTTTAATAAGTCTATCCTTTGACTTTGATCCTTTTTCAGTTTTAAAATATTCATCGAATTCTTTCTGATTTTGTTTGTAGTATTCAAAAGCTTCGGGAAAGAATTTACCAGGAGCTGGTTCAAGTAAACGTAGGAACTCATTAATTCGTTTCTGCTTACGTTCCTTTTCTTGATTTTCCCAATATAAGTCCACCTTATCATTTATAGGTTCAACTAATTTGAGACTAACGGCTTTTTCGTAAACAGATTGACCAGTCTCCCCATTGATTCTTTTAGCTATATAGATCGCAGAGTCAACTCGTCTATCAGATACACTTTTTGCTTTATCAAAGTATTGTTTTACATTCTTTGGTGTAAGTAAAATTGCAAGAGTTTCTTGAAAATCAAAAAATAAATGTGATGATTTTGTTTCATTTTCTTGTTTTTTTATTTCATCCAAAATCTCAAAGAGAAAATTTTGGTCTTTATTATTGATAATTAAAACTATTTGTTTAATAAAATTAGATTTTTCTTCTTGATAAAGATCGCCGATTAGAAATATTCTAAAAATAATTTTTTTTAAAAGAAAGATAATTTTTTTATCATGATATTTTTTTATATTATTTATAAGTTGCTCATCGCCACTTTTTTTATCAAAGATACTTTCATGTTTTAAAAATGATTTAAAAAACTGATCATCCGTAGAAACACTCGAAAGAAAATATATTATTGCTTGTTTATTAGTAATTTTATAAAGTCCATGGCGGGCGTAAATCCCAGCTCTACTTTTAATTCCTTTTATAAAATAGTTAATTGCGTATTTTGAATTGGGTGCGGAATTATAACAAAATTGAATAAACTCATCTTTTACTAGTGTATCTTGTGTTTTTTCGAAACAATTATCAGCGACTTCTGGAATAATCTTTTCATCCTTATAATATGCAAGGGCAGAAAGACTGTTCCTTTGCAATACGCCATTTCCTCCATCATCAGGATTATTGGAAAAATCAATAAGAGTTTTACGCCAAAAGTCCTTTTCTTGTACTGTTAGAATACTACTTTTGCTTTCTAAAAACCCTTCTATAATCGTTATTACATTTCCTCTTTTAACAAATGTTTTTGTTTGATCAGGCCATTTTTTAAGATCATGCTTTAACCTTTTATAAATTTCGGCATCTACAAATCTTGATATCCTATGGCGTGTCCATATAGGAAGCCAGAGAATTCGTTCAAAGTAAGTGTTGTAAATTAGATTGAATATATTTTTTTCAATCTTTTTGTTTATATTATTTGCTACAAAAACAAGAAGTTCTGATAAATTATCGTCAATATTGTCTTTATTTTTTTCTAAGAAGCCAATAAGCCATACTGTTACTTCTGCTCCTTTTTTAGATTCCATTAGAAAACGGAGAACACCGAACCACGAGGGTTTAAAGGCGACGATCCCTTCTTGCTTCAGGATTGCAAAATTCTGAAATTCATCAAGAAAATTTTTCTTTTCAAGTAGATATTCCGCTACTAAATATTCTGTTAATGTGTGATTAGACCATACAAGATATTCTTTATCTTCTTTTTTTTCTAATTTTATCAAGTTGCTTTCCTTTAACTGTGAAATAGAAAATAAATCTTCAGGAAATTTTGTTGATTTCAATAAATTATTTAACTCAGACATTAAAATTGTGTCTGTTTGAAGTTTTTCAAAGACTAAGGAAAAAACTTGCAAAACAATTTTGGCCTTTTTATTGTTAATAATTTGATTAAATAAGAAAGTATAAAAATCGTAACGGCTAAATTTACTTAATTTATTTTTATCCAGATATTGAATAAGATACTCGAGAAAAATTGGATCAGAAATAAAACTGTTATATAAATCATGAAACCAGAATTGTTCAATAATACTATTTATTAGTTTTTCAGATGGTTTATATCCGGAAGAATAACGATACAGAGAAAGTTTTTCTCTTATCTCTTGATTGTCTAATTTACCTCCTAAAAAATTACTCATAACTAATTAAGCTTATTTATAATTTCTTTCTTCCACGTTATTTTTAGGTTAAATTTACACCCAAGTAACAAGTATTTCAAGAGGTTAAAGGATGTAGGGGCTAAAATCTAACTTTATTTTTTATCCTATATAAAAATATGCTTGATACTGAACTTTCGTTCACCTAAACTTAAATTATTAATTTTATATTAAGAATTGTATAATTTCACTATGGCAAAATTTCAATCTATAAATCTTCCTAAAGATAAAGACATGCGAAAAATAGATTCTACATGGGATTATAAGGGTGAGAAAACAAAATCTTATACCCATTGTATGCATACTTATCCGGCAATGTTTATACCTCAAGTTGCCAGAAGATTATTGGAACAATATAGTGATAAAGGCAATACTGTATGTGATATTTTTTGTGGTTCAGGGACAGCTTTAGTCGAAAGCAGATTATTAGGAAGAAACAGTTACGGCATTGATCTTAATCCTCTTGCTACTTTTTTAGCAAAAGTTAAAACCACAGAAATTGATAGTAGATTACTCTATAAAACATATTTTAAATTAATTGATGATATTCAATTTATTAGTGATAAAGAAATTACAATCCCAAACTTTAAAAATATAGATTTTTGGTTTAAACCACAGGTAATAAAAAAATTAGCAAAATTAAAAAAAGTTATTAATGAAATAAAAAAAGAAGATATAAGAAACTTTTTTATGGTTGTTTTTAGCGAAACAGTTAGACTGTCTTCGAATACAAGAAGTAGTGAATTTAAGTTGTATAGATATGCAAAAGAGAAATTAGAAAATTATGATCCAGATGTAACTGGTATTTTTAAAAAAAAGGCAGAAATTAGTCTTGAAGGAATGACACAATTTTACAAAGATGTAGATAAGAGTACTTGGGCTAAAGTTATATTTGGAGATTCATCAGAAGATAATGGTATCAAAGAAAATTCTATAGATTGTATTATTACTTCACCACCTTATGGAGATAGTAGAACGACTGTTGCGTATGGTCAATTTTCACGCCTATCACTGCAGTGGTTAGATATTGTTGATAAATCTGATAACGTAATACAGATTGATAACGACCTACTTGGTGGTAAAGCAACGATAGATTTTAATCATACCTTGAATTCTAAACATTTATACAGTGTTATCGAAAAAATTAAATTAAAGGATGAAAAAAGAGCAAGAGAAGTATTAAGTTTTTTTATTGATTTGGAAAAATGTATCAAAAGAGCGTATAAAATATTGAAACCTCAAAAATATTTCTGCATTGTCATTGGTAACAGATTAGTAAAACAAGTTAGAATTCCAACAGACTTTATTATTTCAGAATTAGGTCAACTTAATGGATTTTCATGTGAAAATTTATTTGTCAGAAATATTCCTGGAAAAAGAATGCCTATTAAGAATTCACCAACAAATAAAGTTGGAGCATTAGAAGATACAATGACTAAAGAAAGTATTGTAATTTTGAAAAAAATTAAATAAGTTGTTTGTAATTATCAAAAAGTAACAAAAAATCTCTTTTACTTATCCTAAAACCTGTTCCATGGTCATGATATTTCCCTTTATTTTTTCCACTTCTATAAACACCAATTCTAATATCTACTTTGAGTTTATCTATTTCAACCGCTTTTTGAAATTTATTTATATTTAAATCAGATAGCAAATAAGCTTCAATAAAATGAAACTGTTCGTTTATGGTCTTTCTTTCTCCTTTTGTTTCTGCAAATGCTAACAGGATTTTATTTGACTTTGCTATTAAAACGTCTTTAAAAATTGATATAGGATAATAACATTCAATATTATTTCTATTTTCTAAAATTAATTTATTATCTCTTAAACTAATCTTAAAACCTTGTGGATTAAACCTTGAACCATAAACAGTTGAATGAAGATTATAACTACCTTCTTTGTCAAGATATTTATATTTTTCAAATAAAACTTTGTTTATTCCTTTTGGTTCCGGAGATTTTGTTGCTAAAGTAAGCATGCTTTGAGATTCAATTCTCTTTGCTTTTAATTCAATTTCGCCAATATCGGGTAATCTTAAATTATTTTCTTTAACGTCTAATAAATCTTCGAGTGTTTTTCCGATACCTGTGTCATTAACTCTATGTGTAGCAGTGAAGCCCTTTTCTTTAATTTGTTTTAACTTATCTATTAATTGAGATAGTGTCATTAAAGTTCTAATTTAATAATTAAAATTTATTTCAAATCTTATTATACACATATCTTGTCGTTTATAGTCTACAAAAGAAGGCTAAAAGGCAGGTTATTCTTTGTTGTTTATAAACAACATTTTGAAATTATTTTTCTTTTTATTTTTTATCATTATAAAGTTGCTATAATTTATCTAACAATTCGTTTGCCTAAATCCCGACTTAGTCGGGACATGGCAGAAATCCGCGAAGGAGAACGGTAGCTCTCCGTTCAGCAACCTTCGCGGTCATAGCTCGAAAGGGTTATGGGAATCCGAAAGGATTCCAGCTGACGGGGAGCTTTGTTTGTTATATAAGACCTATGGCAAGAAATATTAAAAGATATTATCAAGCTTGGGAACTTCGTCAACAAGGTTTGATCTTCAAGGATATTGGAAAAATAATGGGTATTACCGGAAGCCGTGCCGCTGTCTTATCAAACCATATCGACTTCAAAATTAAATACCAAAAGCAATGGAGAATAAGTAATAAATTAAAAGAATTGGTTAAAAAATATTTTTAATTAATTTAAATATAAATATAACCATGAAAAATAAGGAACTTTAAATAAAATTTAGTGAAAAAATTATGGGGTTGGAGGAGTTGTTTTCTTTTTTATACCTTGTTCTGGAAGAGCACTGAACCCAGTCACGATTACAGCCATTTTTCTTAATTTTGCAAGTTCAAGCTCTAGTGTTAGCACATCTATTTCTAATAACATTCTTGCCGGAGAACCGGGTCCAAAAGTAGCCTCAACATTTTTTAATCTATCAGACTTTTCAGCTTTAGGTACTGCCATTTTGAGTTATTATCTCAAATTGCTTTTTAAAAGTCAATATATATAAAAATTTATATAAAAATTATTGATATAAAAACATAACACATAACACACTATCAAATGAATTGAAATTATAAAAAATGCCGACTTCCCCCCAACCGGAAAAGGAATGAATCGGAAAACCGCCGGAGCGAAGCGGAGGCGGGATAAGCCCGAAGCGACCACCGACTCAGTCGGGCGGGAGCGAGGGCTGATAGTTCTGGCACGTGTAGGAGTCGAGCTGGGCGGGCGACTATAGATATACCTTTGTATCCGCCGACCAGAGTTGTCATCAGGGAGGCGGTTCATCCTCCGTAGTTTTGAGCGGAGGAGGAAGATGCCCGAGCGATTAGCGAGGGCGGGACAGTGTTTGAAAGTCTGCCCGGCTGACAGAATGGCCAGTCGGTTGGTTTGGGGTTTGGTTGTCTGACTGGTTGACTGGTTGGTTGAAAGCTTGAAGTTCCCCAGCTCCCAGACGGCCAAATCCTTACCCCAGGTGGCAAACTTCCTTAATGGTCGGCTCCGGTCGTCAGCGCTGTGGAAGTCCCCAGCCCCCAGTTTTGAAGCTCGTCATGTCGCAAAATTGATAGCGAAGTGTCGCAATTATTGAAAAAAAGTTGCGATTGTTTGGGTTAAGAATTTTTGATAAAATAAGTTCGAGCCAGGGTGTACAATTGCACCCAAGTCCCGACTTGTCGGGCGGCGCGGAGCGCCGCCCACTGATCTGGAAGGTCGCAATCCACTGTTTTGTCATCTCGCCTCTCCCTTTTTTCAAAAAGATTTTTGTTAACCACCTAATTTCAGTCCTATTTTTTTCTCCCGCTTGAGGCGGGAGGATGCGATTTTATGCTTTACCCCCGCCAAGCGGTGGGTTTGCCCAAAAACAATTGAAAATAGGAAATTTTTATTAAAAAAATGTCTAATAACTGTTACTCCGTTATCCAGTCCGTACTAAGTACGTACTATTGTAGTAATTAAATCAATATTGATATTGAAAATTATTGCTAAAGGCGTACTATTATTTTGCAATTAGACATTTTTTTAATCTGATAACATGAAAAGTCCTGCCTACTTTATCTATGCCAGAAAGTCGACTGATGATGAGGAGCGTCAACAGCTGTCAATCCCTGCCCAACTTGATGAGCTTCGCACCTTTGCACAAAAAGAGGGATTAGTTATAGCTGATACTTTCATCGAGAGTAAAACTGCTAAAGTTCCATGTCGGGAATTATTTAACCAGATGTTGAATCGAATTGAAAAGGGCGAAGCTCAAGGAATCCTTGCCTGGCACCCGGATCGTCTAGCTAGAAACGCTGTTGACGCTGGTCGTATCGTCTATCTTCTTGATCGAAATATATTATCTGATCTTAAGTTCCCGACTTTCTGGTTTCAGAATACCCCTCAAGGACTTTTCATGTTGTCAATTGCTTTTGGGCAAAGCAAATACTACGTCGATGCCTTATCTGTTAATACCAAAAGAGGCCTTCGTCAAAAAGTCAGACTTGGTTGGATGCCTTCGTGTGCTCCAATTGGTTATCTTAATGATAGATTAACCAAGACTATTGTTAAAAATCCCAAAACTTGGTTAATAATTAAACAGCTATTTGAATTCTATGCAGAAGGGTCGCACACTATCATTGAGGCTTCTGACTTTTTGGCTAAAAAAGGATTTATATCTCCTTATGGTAATAATATCCACCTTGATCGAGTTAAGAAGATATTAAAAAATCCTTTTTACTGTGGCCTCTTTTGGTATTCTAAAGAGCTACATCCTGGCAAACAAGAGCCAATCATCTCAAAGAAACTTTATGATACGGTTCAAGAAGTTTTATCTCGGCGATGTCACCCTAAAAGTAAAATTAGAGTTCCTAAACCTTTTGCCGGTTTTATTAAATGCGGTGAGTGTGGGATGACAATAACCGCCGAGATTCAAAAAGGTTATCTATACTACCGCTGTACTAAAAAATCTAAAGTCCATGATTGCTCTCAACCTTTTATCCGCGAAGAAAAACTTCTTGAACAGGTGAATTCAGTAATAAGTCAAGTTTCTTTGAGAACGGATTGGGGAGAACACATGTTAGCTAAACTCAAAACCGAAAGGGATAATATTTCCCAATCCGTTATGGTCGCCTCTAAAGAACTTAAAGAGAAAGTTATCCTAATCAATAAAAAGATTTCTTTTCTCCTTGATTCATTTGTTGACCAAACTTTATCCCGAGAAGATTATCTACTCAAAAAATCTCAATTAGTTTCCGAAAAGAAATCTTTAGAGGAGAAAATTATCGAACTTTCTCGGCGACCATTTGATTGGCTCGAACGGATGAGAAGCTGGGTCATTTCCGCCTTGGAGGCGGATAAAATCGCATCGGATAACAAAAATCATTTTCAAAAAAGGGAGTTCCTAAATATGATCGGCTCGAACTTAACTATGAAAGACAAAACAGTCGATTGCGACCTTCCAGATCAGTGGGCGGCGCTCCGCGCCGCCCGACAAGTCGGGACTTGGGTGCGTGCGGATAGAATCGAACTATCGCTCTGTTCTTTATCAGAGAACTGTTTTACCATTAAACTACGCACGCTTGCTTTCAATATTATAGCAAATGTTTCCTTTATATTTTCAGCCCGTATCTTTTGGCAGCAGATTGGATGATGCCCAACATTACTTTCTCGTAATCTAAACCAGCAGCCCGTCCGGCTAGAGGAAAATAAGAGGACAGCGACGCTTCAGGTGGAGCAAATCCAGGCGGAGAGTTTATTTCCAAAACAAACGGGTTGTCTTTTCTATCGCACCTAATATCGATTCGACCCCAGTCCAAAACTTCCAAAGCCTGCCAGATTTTATAAGAAATCTTTTCTAATTTTTTTTGCAACTTAATATCAATTTTTGCCGGACAGATTAGATAATCAAGATTCTTGTCTTCAAAATACCACTTCACCTCCAAAGAATCGATTGATTGGTATTTTTTCGGCAGCATTTTATGATCAGACTCTATGATCGGTAAAATTTGCGGAGGATTACCAAGCATTGACACAGAAAATTCCCTTCCTTCCAAGAATAATTCAACGATCGCCGGCTCATTAAACGTAGTAATTATCTTTTTTACCTGGCGTCTTAGCGAGTCTTCGTCATAGACAACGCTTTTATTAGTAATTCCCATCGAGCTGCCTTCGGCAATCGGCTTGACAATTAAAGGAAATTTTAAGTTTCCGCTTAAACTATCTTTATAAGTCTGAAAAACCTGGTAAATTGGCGTCGGAATTCCATTGGCGATAAAAACTTCCTTAGCCTTTTCTTTATTTAGGGAAAACGCATGAGTCAAGGGAGAGGAACCAGTATAAGGAATCTGCAACATCTCCAGCATGGCCGGAATTTGCAGTTCGCGGTCTTTTCCGTGGAGGCCTTCAGCAATATTAAAAACTAAATTAATTTTTTTCTTTAAACGGTAAAGTTTTAGGTATGCCTCTTCGTTAGCCTCGATGGGAATGACATTAAACCCCAAATTTTTCAAATGTTTGATCTGCCACCTGATGGTGATTGGATCGTCGAAATCCCCCTGCAACTGATTTTTATAATCATTGGCTTCGGGGTAATGATGACGAACATTATAAAGAAAGGCAATAGTTTTCATAATGAATATATTAATTAATTTTGTTAAGAAGTTCAAGCATATCCTGTTCTAACTGATAGGCTCGTTTTTTATTCTTCCCTAAAACCGTATAATATAACAACTTATCTTTTATCGGAGCTGCCGATGAAATAACTATACCCTCGTTATTTTTTTTATCATAAATTATCGGTTTTAATGCATCCAATACTTTTTCAAAAGTTTGGTTAGTTTGGGTTTTAAATTCATAATCATTTCTATTCAAAACGTAGATATCTGAAAAAAAATCCTCTCCGTAAAGATCATAAACCAGTTTGTATATGTCAGTCCCTCCGGTATTTCTTGTATTTGATTCACAAACATAGATGTGACTATTTTTACCGGCAATCATATCGATGTCAAAGTGACCGCGGTAGCCTTCTTCGGCGTACTTTTCCGCTATGAAATAGCCCGTGTCGGTAATTCTGGTCGCGGTTCTTTCGTTTAAGACATCTTCATGTATATCTAGACCATAGTATTTGCCTTCCTTCGTCACCATCATAACACAATAGTAAAGCATTTCTATTTTTCCGTTTTTATGAATTTTGAATTCGATGTTTGGGTAAGCACCAAAAGCTTTGTAGTCTACATTAATTAACTCTTCAATAATGATTGGAAATCTTTCCCAATAACCATCTTCGCTCAAAAGCTCATAGATTCGTTTTTCACAAGATTTATAATCTTTTGGTAATTCACCGTCTCTAAAAATCATCACTCCGTGTCCACCGCTACCTTTATTAGTTTTTAAAACCACACCTTTTTCTCTAATATATGTGTTAGCGGCAATTTTAGCAGCGTCTAGTTTACCAACACAAATTACTCCTTCAGGCATAATAAAATCTGGCTCAACCGCCCGTGACTGCTGAGCTAGTTGTCTTATGCCTGATTTACTACCAAAAAAATTTACCGTCCAGGCATTTTCAATATCGGGTGCTTCTGGCGTAATTACATTTAATCCTAGTTGAATCATTCTATCCTTTAACTCTATAAACTCAGGAGATGTAGCATAGCTAATTAACTTCACTTTCTTGTATTTCTTTGCTTTTTGGACTAAATCACTAAACAGTTGTTTATCTGTATATAAATCTTTGCAGATTAAGCCTGTTCTTTTTTGGGGAACATAGATATCAACTTTTTTATTATTAGTGATGGACTGAAAATAATTTTTGAAATTATTCAAGATTTCAATTGGGGAAATATAAATGAATTCTTTTTCACTTGCGTTGGCAAAGAGATAACATTCCGAAGTGTCATTGCATTCGTTAATTAACTCAAATCTTTTTTCCACCGGTTGAATGGCTGATAAAAAAGACCATTCATCCTCTACAACATTATATATATAAATTACTAGTTCTTTTTTTTCTTTTTTAGTATTTTTCGAAAGAATTTTCTTTAGATTTTTTTTTGAAGTTTTATAGTAACGTTTTTTTATTCTTTTTCTCATTTTTTTTCAACTAACAAAATTATCTACAATTTTATCTGTTTGTCAAGAGGAGTTAACTTGGATTATTTTTTTTACCACGTCTATAAAAGGAATTTTATTTAAATAAAGTAGGTAACCAAAAGGCCCACTCGTAGTTCCATAAGGACCAAATGAAGGATTTGCGTTCGGATCAATAATGTAAAAATCTTTTTCATTTTTGACAATTATTTCAAATCTGGCATAGTCTTTAAAATGTAGAACCTCAAAAGCTTTTATCAATATATTTTTCATTAACTTTGAAAGTCTATACGGCAAACAGTCATAGATTTCCTTTTCTCCCCAAGCTGCCTCATAATCGTAAAGAGGGTATTTTTGTTTTTTAAAAAGTATTCTTTCTTCAGCCAAAATAATTTTCTCTTTTCCGTCAATAACTAAAACTGTTACTTCTTTACCTCTAACATATTCTTCAACAATAACTGTTTGTCTATATTTTTTAAGCAAATAGTTTATTCTTTTTTTCAAATTTTTTTTATTCTCAACAACAGAGGACTGATTGATTTCTAAACTACCGTGTGATTCATTCAATTTAACAATCAACGGAAACTGTAAATTCTTGCTTAGTTCTTCGCTACTTTCTTTAAACAACTGAAACCGAGGAACTGGCAAACAACATTCTTTTAATAAAACTTTAGTTAAATACTTACTCCCGTTTATCGCTAGACCTGTTACTCCTGCTCCAGTATAAGAAAGCTTTAATAGTTCAAGTGCCGCCGGAATTATAGAAATTAATTCTTCATGACCATAAACAGAATCTACCAAATTAAAAACTAAAATCGGCCTTAAAGACTTTAGTTTGAATATAGAATTAATGTTTCCAGGCAGTAAAATTGTTTTATACCCTAATTTATCTATGTATTTCTTAACTTCTTTTACCCTTTTATAAACTTCTACCTCTGTCAGGTACTGTTCCTCAGATGAAAAATATGAACGTTTTGCCTCCGAATAAAGAATAACAATTAATTTTCTTTTTGACATGAATATGTATTATACTCAAATTATGAAGAAAAACTTGTGGCAATTCTATGAAGAGTCACTTAAAAATTTTGGCGAAGCAATCATCAATCTTTTTATTTTTTTGCCTTATTTTTTTTCTATCGCCACTTTATTAAAAACGCTGTTTTATCCGTGGCGCAATCTCTCCTCAAAAAAAATCCTTCCTGGCTTTTCTTTGTCCGACTGGGGAAACCGTTTTGCTTTTAATTTTATTTCCAGGTCGATTGGATTTTTTATGCGCTTGTCTATTATCTCGTTCTATTTTATCTTTCAGACTATTTTTATGATTATTCTTCCTTTTGCTGCCTTAGTTTTCTTTATCCTATCTCCTTTTCTTTATCTCTTATCAATTTTTAGTAAATCTCCTGACGAACAAAAAAAACTCTTGAGAGAAAAGTTTTTAACCACCCATCTAATGAAAGAAGAAAACAAAAATGCGGCTGAAGATTGGTTTGAAAACTACTATCAAAGACATCTCGAAAAAGCAGATTGGTGGAAATTGACAAATCTTTTTTCTTTCCCACCCTTAGCCCGCGATTGGGCAGCCGGTTATACACCAATTCTTGATCAATATACTACCGATTTGGCCTCGCCAAAATATTTACATCACATCAATAATATCGTTGATAGAGAAAAAGAGATCGAGGAAATAGAACAGATTCTCTCTAAAAATTCAGAAGCCAATGTCGTTATAGTTGGGGCGGAGGGAGTAGGTAAACATACCATCATTGACGCTTTGGCAAAAAAAATCTATTTGGGCAAAACCAATGTTCAGTTGATGTATCGTAGAATTTTAAAAATAAACATGGAAATGTCTGGTAAAGATGAAAATTTTTTCGAAGAGTTGCTCCAGGAAGCGGAAGGAGCCGGTAATATAATTTTGTTTATTGACAATTTTGAAAAATATTTGGAGCTAGGCGGTTCTTTGGAAAAATACGCCAAGAGTGGTCGCCTCCAGTTAATCGGAATGACGACGCCATTTTTTTACCAAAAATTTATTTTCCCTAATGAAAAAGTCAATCGTTTGTTTTCCAAGATCGATGTCTTTGAAGTTTCCAAAAGAGAAGCCTTGGATATACTCAAAGAAAAATCCTTTGACCTTGAACTATATCACAAAGTGTTTATTCCTTACGAAACTTTATCTGAAGTGATTGAAAAAAGTGAATTTTACCTGACTTATATTCCTTTTCCAGAAAAAGCCGTCGATCTTTTGGATACGGCTTGCGTGTATGCGAAACGGAAAAAGACAGTTACACCCGAAGATATCGATACCATTCTCACCGAAAAAACCCACGTCCCAACCATTGTCACCTCTCAAATGAAAGAAAAACTTATAAATTTGGAAAGTTTATTATCAACTCAAGTCCTAGAACAAGAAGAAGCGATAAAAAAATTATCCGCTAGCCTTCGTCGGTCATTTTTACTTATTGGTAAGCGCAAAAAACCGCTGGCGACCTTTTTATTCTTGGGTCCGACCGGGGTCGGTAAAACCGCTACCGCTAAGGCGATTGCTAACGTTTTCTTTTCCCTTGGTTCTCTTATCCGCTTTGATATGTCCAACTATCAATCAAAATATGATATCCCAAAACTCATCGGTGATACCACTAATCGCGAACCGGGTTTATTATCAACCGCAATTAGAGAGCAGCCTTATGGTGTCTTACTTCTGGATGAAATAGAAAAAGCCGACAAAGATCTCCTAAACATCTTTTTAACAGTAATCGACGAGGGTTATTTTACCGACGGATTTGGGCGCCTGGTTGACTGTAAAAATCTTGTAATCGTCGCGACATCAAACGCTAAAGATGAAACCGTATTTTTACCGGAATTTATCAATCGTTTCGACGGAGTCATCACTTTTAACCAACTTTCTCCAAAGACTCTTTTGTTAATCGCCAAAAAGATTCTTGACGATCTGGCAAAAGACGTATTTAATCTCCACAAAGTCAAAATTGAAGTAAGAAATGAAACAGTCATCTCGCTTATCAAAAAAGGTTATGATCCCCGCTACGGCGCAAGAAACCTAGAAAGAGTCATCCGCGACGAAATCGAAGATGAGATTGCAAAAAAAATTTTGGAGGACAAAGCAAAACCTGGCGAAATTATTTCCTTTTAGCTAATAGTTTCTTGCTTGTTTTATTTTTTTGTGCTATATTAACTCCATCTAACATATGCTCAAGGTTTACTTTACTGCTTCCGCATCCCATAACGGCGAACTTATTCCATACTACAAAAAAATTCTCGACTTTATAAAAAAACAGTCAGTAAACATAGTTTCCGGAGAACAAGTAACAGACAAAAAACTTCTTAATGAGGATAAAAAATTTACAGCCGAGCAGATATTTAGTCGTGAACAATATAATATCGGCGAAGCTGACGTTATTATAGCCGAGGCCTCCAAGCCCTCACTTGGCGTTGGCAGCGAGATTGTCTACGCTCTTTCGTTAGATAAACCGGTCCTTGTATTAGTCATGGCAGGTTACGAAGATAAAATTTCACCTATGGTTTCCGGTAATCCTTCGGAAAATCTTTATATTGAATATTATAAAAAAGAAGGTTTCCAAAATATTGTTAATCGTTTTATCAAAAATATCAAGGTTCTTGTCAAACATAAAAACATTTTGAAAAAAACTAAAGGCAAACTTATTGTCATCGACGGTGGTGATGGTTCTGGGAAAACTACCCAAGCTAAACTTTTAATTGAACATTTTAAAAAGGAAAACTTACCAGTTAAATACTATGATTTTCCTCAATACTATAATTCTTTCCACGGAAAAACAGTCGCTCGATTTTTAAGAGGTGAGTTTGGAGAAATAGGTAATGTCTCTCCTTATCTTGCTTCACTTTCTTATGCTTTGGACAGAGCTACTGTTAAAAAAGAAATGGACGATTTTCTAAAAAGAGGCGGTTATATCATTACTAATCGTTACGCTACATCTTCTATGGCTCATCAAGGAGCTAAATACAATAATAAAAATGAAAGAGAAGAATTTTTAAAATGGCTTTATGAATTAGAGTACAAAGTTCACAAAATGCCTAAAGAAAATATTGTCATTTATCTCTATGTTCCTTGGAAAATAGGAATGTCGCTCACAACAAAAAAAGAAAATCGTCGTTATCTTAAGGGGGAAAAACAAGATATTGCGGAAAAAGATCTTCACCATCGAGCTACCTCTGAAAAGATGTATTTTGAATTAACGACAAAAAACAAACACTGGGTGAAAATTGATTGCGTTGAAAATGGAAAAATTCTTTCCTCTGAAATAATCCATCAAAAAATTCTTTCTGTATTGAAAAAAAAGGGCTATATTTGACAAACTTTCGACCTCCTGTTAAGCTTCTTATATGGACAAAAAATTAGTCAGCCTGATGATTCTTTTCGTTCTCGCTTTTGGACTATTTATGGGTTTTGTCGTCTTTAACCAGCCGATCAGAACTTTTACTCGTGCCGCAGAAGAATTAGTTCCTTCATCGGAAAGTTCATTAATCTTTGCTTGGCCTCTAACGGCTAATGCAGACGGAAGCGAAAAAGTTGACATCAATGTCTTTGTCAGAAATGCCAAAAATCTTCCCCTGACCAATAAGAGGGTGAACTTGGAAACAAACCTCGGAACAATTAGTGTTGTCACCGATACGACTGACAAATCAGGAAAAGCCTCTTTTAGCTTAACATCGTCTACGCCCGGTGTTGGCGAAATAAAAGCTACCATAGATAATCAAGTTCAGATAAAACAAACAGTAACGATAAAATTTGAGTAATCCCACCTCTATGAAGAAAATCACCAAGGTAGTCATCCCAGCTGCTGGTTATGGAACCAGATTTTTACCCCAAACTAAGGCAATGCCTAAAGAAATGCTGCCGATCGTCGACAAACCAGTGATTCAATACGTCGTTGAAGAAGCAATCGATTCTGGAGTCGAAAACATCATTATTATCACCGGCTCAAACAAACGGGCGATCGAAGATCACTTCGATGAACCGGCCGCTGATTTGGTACAAAATCTTGTCAAGGGAAACAAGCACCATTTGCTCTCCGAAATAAAAAGAATCTCGGATATGGCAAATTTTATTTATATCCGCCAAAAAGGACCTTATGGAAATGGCACGCCCGTCTTAACCGCCGAACCTGCGATCGAAGACGAACCGTTTGCCGTCCTCTGGGGTGATGAATTTATTTACAGTAAGCCGCCTCGATTAGCCCAAATGATAAAAGTCTATGAAAAATTGGGCGGTATAATTATTTCCGGAGTAAAAATTGACAATAAAGAAGACTTAAAAAGATATGGAATCGCCGACCTAACCCACATTGAGAAAAATGTCTACAAAATAAATAAAATTGTTGAAAAACCAGAGCCGTCTGAAGCACCATCTAACATTGCGACCCACGGAGCTTACATCCTTCCGCCGGAGATCTTTTCGGCTCTAAAAAGGATCAAGCCAGGAAGGGGAGGGGAAATTTGGCTCGTCGACGCTATCAACTTACTCAAAAAAGAAGGTATTCCAGTTTATACCGTCGTCGTCGAAAACGGCAAATATTACGACACAGGAAATAAATTTGAATACTTAAAGACCGTCATCGAGTTTGCTCTTAACCACGAAGAGATAAACGGTAACTTCCGCACCTTCCTTAAATCACTAAATATCTGATTGAAAAAAGCTTCAATCATTGCTAAAATGTAAAGATTATGACAAATAATGACAAAAAAGTTGAAGAGTTATTTAGCGCTGGTTGTCACCTCGGCCACAAAACCAACAAGATTCATCCGAAAGCTAAAAAATACATATACACAATCGATAATGGCACTTCAATAATTGACCTGACAAAAACTGTCGAACTACTTGAACAGGCCAAAGAATTTGTCAGCGACCTTGCCAAAAACAATAAGACTCTCCTCGTCGTTGCTACAAAAAGAGTCGTCTCGGATTTTATTTCCGACCTATGTCAAAAAAATAATCTACCATTTATTGCAGTAAAATGGCCAGCCGGACTCCTGACAAATTTCGAGACAATTAGTAAAAATGTGAAAAAATTAAAGACATTGCGCGAGGAAAAAGAACAAGGCGTTTGGAGTAAGTTTGTCAAACATGAACAAATAAAGCTACAAAAACATTTGAATAAGCTGGAAAAATTTTATGGAGGCATTTCTTCATTAGAAAAGCTTCCTGATGCTGTTTTTATCGTCGATATAAAAAAGGAAAAAAACGCCGTTAAAGAAGCGATTGAAAAAAAAATACCCATTGTCGCCGTAGTAGATACAAATGTTAACCCCGACAGCATTGATTATCAAATTCCCGGCAATGACGACGCCGCAACATCAATAGAATATTTTGTAAACGAAATAGTTAATGCCTATGTTCAAGTCAAAAGTCAAGATTTAAAAGTCAAAAATACAAGTCAAAATTAAAAAGTTTCTCTGCTAAACACTTTTAACTTTTTACTTTAACTTTTGACTTCTGACTTTTGAATTTTAAATTAATATGTACGATATAAAGAAATTAAAGCAGCTCCGTGAGGAAACCGGTGTTTCTTTTTCTCTTTGTAAAAAGGCTCTCGAGGAAACAAAAAATAATTTGGAAGATGCAAAAAAGCTTTTAACCAAATGGGGAGCCGATAAAGTCAAAGATAAAGCCGGCAGAAAAACTAATGCAGGAGCGATATTTTCTTATGTTCACCATAATAAAAAGGTCGCTTCTTTAGTCGAACTAAACTGCGAGACAGACTTTGTATCTAAAAATAAAGAATTCCAGATACTGGGTGCTGATTTGGCGATGCAGGTTGCTTCCCTCAAAGCTGAAAAAGTCGAAGAACTAATGGATCAAGAATACATCAGAGACCCGGCCAAAAAGATTTCTGACTTAATAAAAGAGGCTGTCTTAAAGTTTGGGGAGAATATTAAAATAAACAAAATTATCCGTTGGGAAATTTAAAATGGATAATATCTCACAATTTAAAGCTAGCTGCCAAAAAGTTATAGAATCTCTTAAAGAGGATCTTAAATCCATCCGTACCGGTCGGGCCAGCCCTTCGTTAGTTGAAAATTTAACAGTAGAGACTTATGGCGGTTCAACGAGACTAAAACTAATGGAGCTTTCGACAATAGTCACCGAGGGACCAATTGCTTTGTCGATTAGTCCTTTTGACCAGTCGACAATCCAAGATATAGAGCGAGCGATTTTAAAATCTCCTCTTGGGCTGTCACCAATAGTCCAAAGCAACAGAATCCTCTTAAAAATCCCTCCCTTGTCGACCGAGCAAAGAGAAAAATTTATAAAAACTGCCGCCGAATTGATCGAAGATAAAAAAAATCAAATAAGAAACCTCCGTGATAACGTTCGAAAATCTATAAAAAATTCCTTTGAAAAAAAAGAAACCACCGAAGATGAAAAATTTCGGTTGGAAAAAGAAATTGACAATATTAGCACTCTTTTTACTGAAGAAATTCAGGTTATAAAAGATAAAAAAGAAGCGGAAATAAGAGAAGTTTGATAGAATATTTAAATGACATTTATAGTCTTCATATTAATTCTTGCCGTTTTAATACTTATTCATGAATTTGGTCATTTTATAGCCGCTAAAAAAAACGGCGTCAAGGTAGAAGAGTTTGGTTTTGGTCTTCCTCCAAGAATATTCGGAATTAAAAAAGGAGAGACTATCTACAGTCTAAATCTAATTCCTCTCGGAGGATTTGTAAAATTATTTGGCGAAGAATATCACGAAATTAAAAAAAAATCATCATCAGAACGGGCATTCATCAATAAAAAACCCTGGCAAAAAACGATCATCGTTGTTGCCGGAGTGATTATGAATTTGATATTAGGAGTATCGATTTACTATGTAATCCTGTCCGCTAACAACTTTCAATCTGATCCTATTCCGGTATTTACAAATAGCGGATTTAGATTTGGCGAAAAAGAAAAAAAAGTGATCATCGCCGGCGTCAATAAAAACTCTCCCGCAGAAAAATCTAATATAAAACCAGAAGATGTCGTCATCAGATACCGGATTAACAATAATAATTGGGTTAACATAAACTCCTCGTCTGAATTTATTAATGTTGTAAAAGACGCCGAGAATGAAGAAGTCTCCCTCGATCTATTAAATAATAAAAACGGCGAAAGAAAAACTATCAGAGTCCAACCCATCTTTAATTCGGATTTAAACCGTTATATAATCGGGGTCAATCTAGCCGACGTGATAATCTTAAAATATAATACTCCGACGGAAAAACTGTTTTCCGGTTTTCTCCATTCCTATAATCTCATCGATTATAATCTAAAAGTAATATCAAGTCTATTTTCTTCGGCAATAAAAGAAAAAAGGACTGAAACATTGACCCAGGCTTTTTCCGGACCAATCGGCATTTTTGGCATAATAGAAGATACAGTCAGGTCTTCAGGTAAAAAACTTTTCACAAATTTACTGAATATTACCGGTTTATTGAGTCTATCTTTGGCTCTAATGAATATTTTGCCTTTTCCTGCTCTTGACGGCGGAAGGATGGTTTTTGTCGCTTACGAATGGATCACAGGAAAAAGGTCAAATAAAAATATAGAAAAATATGTTAATTTTATCGGTTTTATTATTCTGATAACTTTTGGAATACTTATCTCGATAAATGATATTGTCAAGATATATAAATGATGATAAAATAATCCATGGACTCTTCATCTTTTTCTAAATACCGCCTCATTACAGTCTCGGGAAAAGTAGCCGTTGGTACAACAACACTGTCAAAAAATCTGGGTCACGTATTGGGATGGCAACATATCAATTTCGGAGCGTTACAGCGCGAGTTTGATCGGAAAAATAATATCAACGAAAATCGAGAGGGGGCAATGGCCCGACCAGATGAACACGAAAGAAGTATCGAGGAAATGGGAGAAAAAATGTTAAAAACCGCCAAAAATATTATTTACGAAGCTTGGCTTTCTGGTTTTCTCGCTAAAGACTATAGTGATGTTTTTCGCATTCTTTTAGTCTGTTCCCAAGATGATATTCGTGTTGACAGAGTTACAAATCGTGAAAATATTTCTATCAAAGATGCCAAGCACTGGATTAAACAAAGAGAAGAAGAAAACGAAAAGAAATGGAAAAAATTATATGGACCTCATGATTTTTGGGACCCGAAATACTTTAATTTAGTAATCGATACTTACAAAAAAGGTCCGATGGAAACCCTTGGTAAAGTATTGGATAAACTCGGGTTTAGACATAAATAGTTACCAAAAAAAACGAATAAATGCGTTATACGAAAATTACAATAAGCGGAAAAATCTGTACCGGAAAAACCACCTTGTTCAAAGGTTTACAAAAAAAACTTAAATGGCCTGCCTTTATGACCGGTCAGCTTTTCCGAGATTATGTTAAAGAACACGGACTTAATCTAGAAGGAGCTGAAGAGCAAAACGAAAAATTGACAAAAGAAGTTGATTATAAGGTCCGCGATATGCTCCATGGTTCTGGGAATTTAATTGTCGACGGCTGGATGTCAGGACTGTCAGCCAACAAGCTGACGGATATCTTGAAAATACTGCTCGTTGGTAAAGATGATATCCGCTATAAGAGATTTGCTAAGCGGGAAAAGATTAGTTTAACTGAAGCGAAAAAGCGGGTAGAGGAAAGGCAAAACAGTTGGTTTACCAAAATCAAAAAAATCTACAAAATTTCGTCCTCGGAATTTGTTGACAAAAAAAACTACACTCTCGTCATCGACACCTCCTACATCACCACCCAAGCTGTTTTAAAAAAGGTCCTTGAAGCTATGAAATAACTTCTTTATAATAGTCTCATGCTTTATTCAAAACTTTTTGGAAAAACTAAAAAAAGTTCTAAACAATACGATTCCGTCAATGCGACTCTGTTGACAAAAAGCGGATTTATAGATCAAGTAATGGCCGGCACGTATACATATCTACCTCTCGGCCTAAAGGTTCTCAACAAAATCGAACAGATAATAAGAGAAGAAATGGATACGATTGGTCATGAAATATTAATGCCCGCGCTTACCCCAATTGTCAACTGGCAGCAAACAGGACGTTTTGAGACTGTTGATGTCTTGATGAAAACTACACCAGCCAATATTTTTGCCAAGGCCAAAAACGATACCGAATACGTACTCAACCCAACCCACGAAGAAGTGGTAACTCCCTTGGCTCAAAAATTTATCTTGAGTTATAAGGATTTTCCTTTTGCCCTTTATCAAATCCAAAATAAATTTAGAAACGAACCAAGAGTCAAATCTGGACTACTTAGAGGACGTGAATTTAGAATGAAAGATCTTTATAGCTTTCACACTTCAGAAAAAGATCTAAAAGAATATTATGAAAAATCAAAAGAGGTTTACATGCGGGTCTTCAATCGATTAGGAATTGGTAAAGATACAGTCATTGTTATGGCTTCTGGCGGATCTTTCACCGATGATTTTTCCCACGAATTCCAGACGATCTGTGATACTGGCGAAGATACAGTATTTTTCGTTAAAAGTAAAAATATATACTACAATAAAGAAGTAACTCCAAGTAAAGCTCCAAAAGTAGAATATAAAGATGAAAAGATTCTGCCTCGAAAAGATGTTAGAGGTGAAGGAATCATCGGCGTCGAAGAGCTGGCTGAATTCTTAAAGATTCCTGTTGAGAAAACTACCAAAACCTTGCTTTTTGAAACCGATGATAATAGAGTAATTGCCGCGGCCGTCCGGGGCGGATATGATATTAATGAAGATAAATTAAGAAAGGTTGTTAAATGTAAGGCTCTTAAATTGGCTTCCGAGGAAACTGTTAAAAAAGTTACCCGGGCCGAAGTCGGTTACGCAGGAATATTAGATTTACCTAAAAGTATCGAAGTCTATCTCGACGAGTCTGTTGGAAATCGAACGAATTTTGAAACTGGCTCCAATAAAACTCATTATCACAGTATCAACGTCAACTTCGGAAAAGATCTTCCCTTGCCTAAAAAATTCTATGATATAAAGGTTGCTAAAGAGGGAGATTTATATCCTGAGACAAATGAAGTCTATAAAGTGATGAGAGCTTCAGAAGTAGGCAATATTTTTCCTTTATATACTAAATTTACCGAGGCCTTTAACTATAAATTTATCGACCGCGACGGAAAAGAAAAACCTATTTATATGGGATGCTATGGAATTGGCCCGTCAAGAATTATGGGAATAATCGTTGAAAAATATCATGACGACAAGGGAATTGTCTGGCCCTCTACGGTCGCGCCTTTCCAAGTACATTTGCTAGGGTTGGACATGAAAGATGAATCTATCAAGTTTAAAGTTTATCAAGTTTATAAAGAATTAATTAAGAAAAATATTGAAGTACTTTTTGATGATAGGGAAAACGTCACGGCCGGAGAAAAATTCTCCGACGCTGATTTAATCGGAATACCAGTAAGGTTAGTGGTGTCTAAAAGAACAGAGGAGAAGATAGAGTATAAAAAAAGAAATAAAAATAAGCCAGAATTACTTTCTCTAAACGAACTACTTACAAAGTTAAAAATCAAAAGTTAGAAGTCAAAAATACAAGTTAAAATTAAAAAGTAACAGAATCACTTTTAACTTTTTACTTTAACTTTTGCCTTTTGAATTTTGACTTTTGAATTATCTTATGAAGATCATAGTATCCCATCTTTCACCCGACATCGATTCGATAACGGCTGTATGGCTCATCAAGCGTTTTTTGCCAGGATGGGAAGACGCCGAAATAAAATTTGTCCCGGCCGGCTCTACTCTAGATAACAAACTCCCTGATGACAACCCAGAGATCATCCACGTCGATACTGGTTTCGGTCTCTTTGACCACCACCAGAATAATAAATACACGTCAGCCGCTCAACTTGTCTTCCAATATTTAAAAGAAAAAGACTACCTGAAAAAAAAGCATATCTCAGCCTTAGAAAGAATGATCTCTCAAATAACTGATTTTGATCACTTTTCCGAAGTCTACTTTCCGGATCCTGCTGCCGATCACTACGAATTCATGGTTCATAAAATTATTGAGGGGGGCCTAAAGGCGGTTTTAAAAGATGATCTAAAAATCAATGAAACGGTTTTTCCATTTCTTGATGCAATGTTGAACATCTTTGTCAAGAAAATAAATGCCGAAGATGAGCTAAAAAAAGGTTTTGTTTTTACTTCTTTGTGGGGTAAGTCGATCGTTATCGAAACAAAAAACGAGGAAACAACTAAGCTAGCATTGAAAAAAGGCTATAAGCTTGTCGCCAAAAAAGACCCCGAAAAAGGAAACATTAGAATAAAAACTCTACCCGATAAAAAATTGAACCTAAAACCACTCCACGAAAAAATCATCGAAGCCGATCAAAAAGCTACTTGGTTTTTGCACGCGTCAGGCAACATGCTTCTAAACTCATCTTCAAAAAACCCAAATTTTATTCCGTCAAAACTATCGCTTTCGAGACTCATTGAAATCATAAAAAGTGTATAATAGAAACTAAGGAGGTGTCATATTATTTATGGTCGTAATCACAAAAAAGAAGGGTGAAACTAAAGATTCCTTTTTTAGAAAATTTTCTCGTATGTTCATTGACGAAGATATCGTCACCACCTTGAAAAAGAAGCAATTTTATAAAAAACCGTCCCTCGTGAGGAAAGAGGAAGAAAAAGAAAGAAGAAAAAATCGCTTTGGCAGAAAAACGAAAGTGTCAAAAATATATAGAAGATATGGTTAACCTTATTTCTTCTTCTCGTTATCGCCTTGACAGAAACCGAACCAGGAAACTTGTTGCTGATATTCTATCCGCAAAAGGAATCTCGGAAACTTATACACTCAATCTCATTTTTGTGGGAAGAAATAAAATGAAAAAGCTTGCAGAAACTTACAAGAAAGAACAGGAAGCTCTTCCTGTCTTGTCTTTTGCCTATGACGAAAAAGATAAAGACGGCGAAGTTTTGCTCGGAGAAATTATTGTTTGCTACCCTCAAGCAGTACTCCTGGCTGCCGAACGAAATAGAAAAGTAGAAGAAACTATAATATCACTAATTAAACATGGAGTAGAGAATCTATTAAAATAAATTGACCTAATTAACCTAATTATTCTAATTGATCTAAATAATGACCAATTGTTTCCCAATTGGGATTTGGATATTCTTTAGGTCAATTAGGTTAATTAGAAATTAGAAATTTTATGTTCTATCTTAAATATCGTCCAAAAACAATTTCAGAACTTGATAATACCCGCGTTCGTGATCAATTAAGAAAAATCTTGGAATCAAAAGATTTTCCTCACGCTTTCCTTTTTGTCGGACAAAAGGGAACAGGAAAAACATCGGCGGCGCGGATTTTTGCCAAAGCTATCAACTGTCTTAAACGTGAGTCCATCGAACCTTGTAACCGATGTGTCAACTGCCTCGCCATTGCTTCATCCTCATTCACCGATGTTATCGAAATGGACGCGGCGTCAAATCGTGGTATTGAAGAGGTAAAAAATTTGATCAGAGAAACGTCTTTTCTTCCGATGTCGGGAAAATACCGGGTTTTCATCATCGACGAAGCCCATATGATTACGGCGGACGGTTTTAACGCTCTTTTAAAAACCTTAGAGGAGCCTTCTCCTTCGGCGATTTTTATCCTGGCAACAACCAATTTAGAAAAACTTCCGAAAACAATTCAATCTCGCTGTGTCAAAGTTAATTTCGGAAAAGGCTTAAAAACCGACATCATTTCTATGTTAAAAAGAATTGATTCTCACGAGAAAGTAAATTATCAAAATGATTTTTATTCATTAATAGCCAAACACAGCGATAATTCCTTCCGTGACGCCGCCAAGATTTTAGAGGAAGTTTCTATGCAAAGGATAAAAACAGTCGCCGAACTTGAGACATTTCTTGGAATAAGGGGTAAAAGCAATCTTTTAGAGATCATTGAAAGTAAGGATAATAAAAAAACTTTTATCTGGATAGAAGAGTTTGCTCAAAACGCCGGTAACTTTAAGAATTTGATAGAAGATGTATTGGAAGAACTAAGAATTCAGCTTCTTATTAAAAAAGGGGTGATAATAGAAGATGAAAAAATCACTACTCTAACTCTATCTGAAATCAGTCGTTTGATAAAATTATTGATGGAAGCCTATCAATTGTTAAGATCCAGTCCCATCGAATCGTTACCACTTGAGATTGCATTGACAGAGTTCTATAATCAATTAGAAATTAGGAATTAGAAATTAGAAATTTTAATCTTATGTTTAACCCCTTGTCAGGTTTAGGAGATTTACAAAAATTACAACAGCAGGCTCAACAGATGCAGCAAGCTTTGCAGCAAGAACAGGTTGTTGTCGATCGGAACGGAGTCAAGATTACTGTTCGAGGCGATCAAGTAATTGAATCAATTGAAGTCGATGGCATTATTGAAAACCGGATTGCCGACGCTGTCAATGAAGCGGTTAAAAAAACCCAGGAGTTAGCCGCCAGGAAACTAATAGAAATATCATCACAACAAGGAAAATAGAAAATTGTTACTGGAAACTAGTTACTGGTTATGGAAATTAGAGAATGGAAAATAGTATATTTTTAGTCTAATTTCTACTTTCTATTTTCTATAACTAGTTGCCAGTCACTAGTAACTAATTTCTAATTTCCAATGCTTAAACTATTTTCAGGCTCCGCAAATATAAAATTATCTCAAGAAGTATCTCAATTATTAGAATTGCCTCTTTCGTCTGCTGAAACAGTCCGTTTTGATAATTCCGAAGTCAGAGTATCGATAAAAGATAAGGTCAAAAATTCTACCTGTGTTGTCATTCAACCCACTTCCAACCCGACCGATACCCATTTGATGGAACTGTTCTTTTTTGCCGATGCTCTAAAAAGAAACGGCGCCAAGGAAATTATCACCATTATTCCTTATTTTGGTTATGCCAGACAAAATAGGGAACACCTTCCCGGAGAAGCAGTTTCCGCCAATGTTGTTATTAGATTCTTAGAAACTATTGGATTTAATGCCGTTTACACCGTCAATCTCCACGACGAAGGCACCGAGGGAATTTTTTCTATCACTTTTAAGAATCTAAATGCTTTTAATATCTTAGGTCGCGAAGTAGCCCATTATCTGAAAAACAATAAGAATACCGAAGAAGTAGCCGTTGTTTCACCTGATCAAGGCGGAGTAGAGAGAGCCCAAGTTTTCGCAGAAAACTTTTTCCACAGCAATAATGTCGACATCGCCGTCATCGAAAAAAGAAGAAATTTACAAAAAATTCATCAATCAAAAGCTTTAAATCTTTACGGTGAAGTCAAAAACAAAACCTGTATTATAGTTGATGATATTATTACTTCCGGAGCTACACTTGTTCATGCCGCTGAATTTTGTCTAAAGAGGGGAGCCAGGCGTGTGATCGCCTGCGTCGCCCATCATGATTTTTCACCCAATGCTAAAGAAATTTTGTCGAAGAGTCCGATAGAAAAGATTTTCATGAGCAATAGTATTTCTTTAAAACCAGAGCAAAACTTCAAACAGCTCGAAGAAGTCTCAATCGCCCCCCTCATCGCCCACGAAATCAAGAACCTTCTTTAAAAGGAACTGTCCTTTTAAGGACAGTTCCTAAAAGGACCGTCCCTAGTCTAAAAGAAGTTTTTTAAATATGTCATCATCTTCTACTTCTGATTTTTCCTTATAGCCTTCAACAAATCCTTGATAAGAACTAAAACCATAACCTTGGATGCTTTTAAAATAAGATAAGACGTACTCTTTTTTCAACCATTTTGGTCCTACTCCGCTTATATATTTAGAATAACTAGACCAAGGATAATTAACAAGCTTTTGATTATTTTTTAGAATATCTTTTGCATTTTGATGTATATAACGACTCAAATGTAATAAATATTCTTCTTTATCCATCAAAATTGCTTTATATCTGTCTTGAAAAACATGACCAACTCTTTTATATTTTTTATTAAAATATTGCGAATATTTAGTCAATATGCTTTTTATAAAAAATTTCATATCTGTTTTGTTTATTTGTTTAAGTAAAAAATGAAAATGATTTGGCATTAAGACATAACAAAGAATTTCTATTTTTTCAAAAAAATTATTCAAACACAGCAATTTTGAAACTCTTTTATTTTTTTCTTCTTCTGTTAAGTTGTTATTATTTCTGATTTTTTCAATTGATTCTTGTTTTGGATTAAGAAGTTTATGTTTCAAATAATGGGTCTATAAACGGCAAATTTTGTTTTTTAGACTATCCCATAATCTTTTAAGAT